>Ga0163212_1000057_pt1 | contig 44850 bp, 38 predicted proteins | sample Malawi_45m_30L_FD_113532 | JGI IMG/M metagenome (GOLD analysis project Ga0163212, IMG submission 113532) | Freshwater microbial communities from Lake Malawi, Central Region, Malawi to study Microbial Dark Matter (Phase II) - Malawi_45m_30L | ecosystem: Environmental > Aquatic > Freshwater > Lake...
CCCCGGCACCTGCCACCCGAAAGCCTGCACTCGTGCTAAGACTGCTTGGACCCTCAACCACTTGCTCCGCCTTCTGTGATGGAATTTCCCGCCGCGGAATGCTCAATATCGGCACCCTTACAGCAATCGGGACAGCCGGTGGCTGGTCACTGCCATCACTGCTGCAGGCCGCTGATGCCGCAGGGCAGGGCAGGTCGGCCAAATCCGTCATCATGATCTACCTCGTCGGCGGACCCCCGCATCAGGATATGTTTGACCTGAAACCCGAAGCCCCAAAGGAATTCGCCGGACCCTGGAAACCGATTCACACCAATGTGCCCGGCATGGACATCTGTGAAGCCTTCCCCCAACTGGCTCAGATGGGCGACAAACTCACCATCATTCGTTCACTGGTCGGCAATCAGGCTGATCATGACGCCATTCAGGTCTTCAACGGACGACATCCCAAACAACCCAAACCACTGGGTGGCTGGCCCCAGTTCGGATCACTCGTCTCACGCGTCATGGGCCCCATCACACCCGCTGCTCCGCCCTTCGTCAGCCTGTGCTACCAGTGCAGCCACGGTCCCTACAACGAACCCGGCCCTGGATTCCTCGGTACTGCCCACGCACCCTTTCGCCCCATGGGCTCCACTCGCGAAGATATGGTCCTCAACGGCGTAACACTCGATCGACTGCAGGATCGCCGCGCACTGCTACGCAGTGTCGATCACCTTCGCCGTGACATCGATTCCTCCATGACCATGGCCGGCATGGATGTCTTTACAGAACAGGCCATGGGATTGCTCACCTCCTCACGCCTCGCTGAAGCTCTCGACCTTTCCCGCGAAGATCCCGCCACCGTGGCCCGCTACGGCACCGGCAACCCCAACGTATTCATCGATGACAACGGTGCTCCGAGGGTACCACAAAGTATGCTGGCCGCCCGCCGCCTGATCGAAGCCGGCGTCCGTGTCGTCACCCTGAACTACAGCAAATGGGACTGGCACGGCGGGTCTTACAACACAATCTTCAATCGCGAAAAAGAAGACTTCCCGATCTTCGACCGCTGTCTCAGTGCCCTCATCAGTGATCTCCACGAACGCGGCATGGCCGACGACTGTGCTGTGATCGTCTGGGGCGAATTCGGACGCACTCCGAAGATCAGCGACATCGTCGGACGCGACCACTGGCCACAGGTCAACTGCGCTGTGATGGCCGGTGGCGGCTTGCGGCACGGTCAGGTCATCGGTGCCACTGATCGGATCGCCGGTGAAGCCATCGCCCGACCTGTGACGTTCGGCGAAGTTTACGCCACACTCTTCCAGCACCTTGGTATTCCCGTCAGCTCCACCACCATCACCGACAACACAGGTCGCCCGCAGTATCTGGTCGAAGACGGCGGTAAACCCCTGCCGGAACTGGCCTGAAGCCCTCTTTCCTGCGGACCCGTACTGTGACTGCTGCCAGCCCCGAAAATTTTCATCCGTCCGATTCCACCGACACTCCTCAACCCGTCGCCATTGTGACCGGCGGAGGCACCGGGGTGGGGCAGGCTACGGCACTCAAACTGGCCGCGCTCGGCTATCGGCTCGTCATCAACTACTCCCGCTCACGTACCGATGCTGAAAGCACGGCCGCCAAAATTACCGCCTCCGGCGGCCAGATTCACTGCCTGCAGGCTGATGTTGCCAGCGATGAAGACTGTCGCCGACTGGCAGACACCGCCATGCAGGTATTCGGACGCATCGATGTGCTCATCAATTGTGCCGGCACCACCGAATTTATCCCCTTCCCGCAGCTGGAACAGGTTTCCACAGAAGCGTGGTTGAAGCTGTATCAGGTCAATGTCGTCGGTGCCTTCCAGTGTGCCCGCGCTGTTACTGAACCCATGCGAAACTCCGGTGGCGGCTGCATCATCAATGTCTCCAGCGTCGCTGCACAGTTGGGGCAGGGCAGCTCTATTCCCTACTGCTGCTCCAAAGCCGCACTCGATAACCTCACTGTCTCACTCGCTCGCACACTGGCACCGCAAATCCGCGTCAATGGCATCGCTCCAGGTTTCATCGCCGGACGCTGGACTCAGAACGGACTGGGCGAACGCTACGAAGGTATCCGCCAGGCATACGAACGCTCACTGCCACTGCAGCAGGTCTGCCAGCCCGCCGATATCGCCGACGGAATCCTCAGCCTCATTACCGGCAGTCGCCTGGTCACCGGACAAACACTGGTCGTTGACGGCGGAATGCTGATCGCAGGCTACCAGGTGAAATTCGACTGAAACTATTCAGCGATCCTCAAAGATCAACGGCGTCGCTGCACCCTCCGGTGCCACCCGAAAATACACTCGCCCGTCCAGCACCTTTCGCAGAAGCTCACCAAACAGCTCGCCACGCCAGCCCTGCAGCAGCAAAGGCACCTCACTGCGCTCTCCGCACCGCACATAACGCACCAGCTCAGTCAGATCACGATTGGTCCCGGCCAGCGTCTGAGCCACATCCTGCTCTGCACAGACATTGCTGAGCGCCAGACCCAGCAGACGCGAAATAATCTGTTCGTCCGATGACGCATCATCACGCTGACGCTCACGCGGAGGCAGACGATCCTCGGGAATTCTTCCGGCTTCAGCAATCATCTGAATCATCTCCGGCAACGCCCGCTTGTACTCAGGACGATTCAAATCACGAGTCGCCAGAGCCTGCTGAACTGTCGCCGGACGACGCTTCGCCAGATCCATCAGCAGGTCGTCACGCAGAATGCGACGCGGCGGACGATTTCGAGCCGCTGCTTCTTCCTCTCGCCAGACTGCCAGCTTCTGCAATGTTGCCAGCTCACGACGCGACAGACGATGCACCCCCGACTGTCGCTGCCACGGCTCCAACTGCTCGTCCTCCCATACCTCCCGACACATGCGGTCAAACTCGGCACATGCCCAGCTCATCCGCTTGCGAGACAACAGCCAGTGACTCTGAGCCTCCCAGATGTTCAGCACATGCGAGACATCATCCAGAGCATAGGTCAGCTGTTCACGAGTCAGCGGGCGACGCAGCCAGTCTGACCTTGTCTGATTGCTGTGAATCGCCACACCCAGCACTCGCTCAACAATCGAATTATACGATAACGGATAACTGCGACACCGCAGACCCTCAGCGATCTGAATGTCCACCAGCCGCTGCGGAATCCGACCACTCTGCTGAATGCAGAATCGCACCTCCGCCTGACCACCATGCACGACCACCGTCGTGGTGTCGTCAATCATCAGATCCCACCACGCACCCAGCGATGGTATCGCCAGCGGATCCACCGCGGCACAACGCTCGCGAGTCGCAAACTGCAGCAGACCCAGTTCAGATCGGTAGCCCGCGTCCGACACAAACTCGGTATCAAAGGCGACCAGACCAGCCTCCCGAATGTGCTCGCACAACTCCAGAAAATCGTATTGATGCTCGATCAGGTCCGGCCGCATGATTACTCGCCGTCAGGTCGAATGATTCAGGTCGCGGTGCCAAGATAGCCCGGCTGCAGTTTTTCCGCTGTGTAGTCAGGAATATAGACAACTCCACCCGCTGGTGAAAACACCGCGAACCATACTCCCTGTCACGACAGTATAGAATCCCACGAAAACACCTCAAAACGGTCCATTGTGATCCCCGCCAGCCAGCGGTATGCTGTCTGTCCTCCAACCGGCAACACCTGCCCCCAAACTGCCCGCCAACATGCCTCACACCACAATCCTCAGCCACACGCTCACATGCCTGCTGCTCAGTCTACTGCTGCCTGCAGTCACCGCCGATGATGCAAAAAACCAGTACTTTCTCAGCACAGTCGAACCACTACTGAAACAGCACTGCTACCACTGCCACTCCCACAGCGCCAGCAGCATGGAATCCGGACTGACCCTCGACTGGGCAAGCGGCTGGCAGACCGGCGGCAGTCGGGGACCCGCCGTAATTCCCGGAAAACCGGACGACAGCCTGCTGATCCAGGCCGTGCGACACACCAGTCCCGAACTCCGCATGCCGGATGACAAACTGACTGATGCTGAAATCCGCATCCTCGAACAATGGGTGCAGGACGGAGCACACGATCCGCGTACCACAGCACCCGCAAAACAGGTCATTAATGCCGACTGGTGGTCATGGCGACCACTGAACCGCCCCGCCGTCCCAGTACCCGCCGCCAGGCACCCCGACAGCACCGAAACACTCAATCCCATCGATGCCTTCCTGCTCGCAGAACTCGACAGCCGACGACTTCAGCCCGCACCGCCAGCCGATCGCCGCACACTCCTCCGCAGACTCACCATGGACCTGCATGGCCTGCTGCCCACCAGCGAACAACTTGCACAGTTCGCGGCCGATCAGCAGCCCGACGCTCTGCCACGACTCGTTGATTCCCTGCTGCAGTCCCCCCGTTACGGTGAACGTTGGGCCCGCCACTGGATGGATGCCGTCCACTTCGCCGACAGCCACGGCTTCGAACACGATGTCTTTCGACCAGCCGCATGGCCTTACCGCGATTACCTGATCGACCGCTTCAATCAGGATGTGCCGTGGGATCAAATGATTCGCGAACAGCTGGCCGCCGATGTGTTCTTCCCCTCAGACACCAGCCTGACACCCGCACTGGGATTCCTCGGAGCTGGCACCTACGATCACAGCGCCGCTGCCACTGCCCCCAAAAATTTCGAAAATCTCGATCGCGATGACATGGTCACTCAAACTATGTCCGCCTTCACCAGCACCACCGTCGGCTGCGCTCGCTGCCACGATCACAAATTCGACCCTGTCAGCCAGGCCGACTACTACAGCCTGCAGGCTGTATTCGCCGGTATCGGCAAAGGTGAAATCACCTACGATGCCGATCCCCGGACTGCCACCGCACGCCAGCACTGGCAACGACTGCTGACCGCCGCCGAAAACCGCGATCCCGCTGTACTCGACGATCCCGGCCAGCAATCGCTGACAGAATCATGGGAGCAGCAGCAGGGACAGCCCGCAACATGGACTCCGCTGCAGCTGCAGTCCTTCGTTTCCATCGATGCCGCCGAACTGCAGCTGCTGCTTGATGGCTCAATTCTCTCCTCAGGACCCTGCCCGGATACAGAAACGACCGTCATCTCCGGAAATACCACTCTGAAACAAATCACCGCAATTCGACTGGATGTGCTGCCCCACGATTCTCTGCCCGGCAACGGGCCTGGCCGGGCAGAAAATGGCAACCTGCATCTCAACGAAGTGGAACTGCGACTGTTCCGCCCCGGATCACTGACCCCCGAACGACTGACCATCCGACAGGCCTCCGCTGACTTCAGCCAGGATGGCTGGACGATCCAGCAGGCCGTCGACGGAAACCTAAAAACTGCCTGGGGTATACACCCGCAGGAAGCACAGCCGCACTTCGCCGTATTCGAGCTGAATCAGGCCGTCAGCATCACCCCGGAATGCTCCATTCATATCCTGCTGCGACAAATCCACGGACGCAAACACATCATCGGTCGCATGAAACTAAGCGTTACTGATGCCGCCGGTGATCTCACCCTCGCTGTCCCGGCTGAAATCGCTGCCATCCGCCATCTGCCCGGCAGCCAGCGCAGCCCCGCTCAGCAGTTGGATTTGACGGCCTTCGCCATCCGACAGATCGCCACAGAACGACTGACCGCTCTGCCCCCACCACAAAAGCTCTACGCCGCAGCAACCGTCGCCGTCAATGAACGAGGCACTATTCGGTATGATAAACCCCGTGATATCCACATCCTGATTCGCGGCGATGTCGATCGACCCGGAGAACTGGTCCAGCCCGGAGCACTCGCGGAACTCCCCGGCCTCAACGGACGCTTCAGCCTGCCTCCCGAACACGCGGAATCCGCACGCCGCGGCGCTCTCGCTGACTGGCTCGCTGACCCGCAAAACCCACTCACCTGGCGCAGCGTCGCCAATCGCATCTGGCAACATCACTTCGGACGAGGCCTGTGCGAAACCTCAGCCGACTTCGGACGCATGGGCAGCACTCCCGATCACCCGCTCCTGCTCGACTGGCTCGCCTGCGAACTCCGCGAAACTCGCTCAATCAAACGTCTGCATCGGCTGATCTGCACCAGCCACGCTTGGGCCCGCTCCGGCAACGCCTCCACTCAACTCCGCGAGCTGGATCCCGAAAATCGACTACTGGCCGCACGCAGCCCCCGACGAATGGACGCCGACAGCTGGCGCGACTGCGTGCTCCAGGCCAGCGGACAACTGGACCTCACCATGGGCGGACCCGGTATCGCATACTTCTCCACAAAACCCGGCGCACAACTGACGCCCATCCTCAATTACTCTGACTTCAACTGGGATACCCCTGGCGCAGGACGACGCAGCATTTATCGAGTCGTCTGGCGCGGCATCGCCGATCCGCTGCTGGAACCACTGGACTTCCCGGACCTTGGTCTGCTGGCACCCGTCCGCGGCGAATCCCTCTCACCGCTGCAGGCACTCACCATGCTCAACAATCGGTTCGTATTGCACCATGCCGAAAAAATGGCCGAAAAAATGGTCCTGCAGGGGACTACGCCCGAAGCGCAGATCAGCGCAGCCGTGCGACGGACATGGCAAAGACAACCCGACGAAACAGAACTGCAAACTCTCAGCACACTCGCACGCGATCACGGACTCGCCGCCGTCTGCCGACTGCTGCTGAACAGCTCAGAATTCCTGTATCTCGACTAACGACCACGACCGCTGACGTTGATGCCTGCCGCCTTGTCCGAAATATCCCGACGACACCAGCCACCCTGCCACGAAATGCGGTCCACAGCCTCGTAAGCCCGCCGCTTCGCGTCAGCGATGTCTGCGCCAATCGCTGTCACTCCCAGAACACGCCCACCCGCGTTCACGACCTCGCCACCCTTCAGCACAGTCCCGGCGTGAAACACCTTCACATCCACCAACTGGTCCGCAGACTCAAGACCACTGATCGTATGACCCTTTGCATACTCACCCGGATAACCCTCCGATGCCATCACGACGCAGACGGCCGGACGAGGATCCCAGTCCAGACCCTCCAGCTCCGACAATCGACCCGTCGCGGCCAGCAGCAGCAGCTGAGCTAAATCCGTCTGCAGACGCATCAGGACCGGCTGAGCCTCCGGATCCCCAAAACGCACGTTGTACTCCAGCACCTTCGGACCACTGGACGTCAGCATCAAACCCGCATACAGAACTCCCGAAAAAGGAGTCCCGTCGACCTTCAACGTATGTACGGTGGGGATCAAAACTCGCCGCACAATCTCGTCCATAATCGACGATGTCACCACAGGAGCCGGACAGTAAGCACCCATGCCGCCCGTGTTCGGTCCGCGATCGCCGTCATATGCACGCTTGTGGTCCTGAGCCACGTCCAGAGGTACAATCGTGTCACCGTCGATAATCGCCAGCACACTGGCCTCTTCACCCACCAGACACTCTTCAATCACAATCTGCGAACCCGCGTCGCCAAATGCCCGCTCCTGCAGGACCGAACACACCGCCGCACGAGCCTCCGCTCGGTTCGCACACACAAATACGCCCTTGCCCGATGCCAGACCGTCCGCCTTCACCACCAGCGGCTGCTCGTCACCCTCGTCAATATACTGCAGCGCGTCGTCAGCACGATTGAATACCGCAAAATCAGCCGTCGGAATGCTGGCACGCCGCAACAGCTTCTTCGTGAACACCTTGCTGCCCTCCAGCCGCGCTGCCGCTGCCGTCGGTCCAAAAATTACCAGACCCTGACGACGAAACTCGTCCACAATCCCTGCCACCAGCGGAGCCTCAGGACCAACCACCGTCAAATCCACAGAATTCTCGCGAGCAAACTTCGCCAGACGAGAAATATCGTCCGAGGCGATCGCCACGTTCTCTGCGTCAATCGCCGTCCCGGCGTTCCCTGGAGCACACCAGATGTGAGTCACCTGAGAAGACTGTCGCAGCTTCCACACCAAAGCATGCTCACGACCGCCAGAACCAACTACCAGTATCTTCATCGCTGAAACCACCTGCACAAAACAAGAAAAAGGACTCGCGGCAGATTACCGCGAGCCCTTCAGAAATTCGAACCCGACTCATCGAGTTTCCGGGATCCTGCAACCTCAGCTCACCGGCAGAGATTCCGGCTTCAAAACAAACGGAAATACTCGAATCGGTGTTCCCGGCTGATGCTGCTTCTTGTAAGCCAGCTGGGCCGCTCGGTCGGCAGCAAACTGCAGACGGATAAATTCCAGTCCGCAAAATGCATCAATGTCAGCCTCTGCCGCTACATCCGCAAACAGTTCGCCCGCAGATGCCGCATGCCGACGAACACCGTGAATGCTGCGCTCTCGCACCTTCACCCCGGCTGCCGCCAGTTTGATCAGACCCTTCAAAAACCGACCCACCGTTGTGTCCGCACCAGACACCCGCCACAAACGCTCCCACTCTTCATGAGCTTCCCAGTAAAAACCCAGGTTGAAAAAATCCAGACCCAGCAAATAGTTGCGATTTAAATGCCAAGTTTCATTACTGAGTGCCCGAGGACCCTGGCCAGGTGCATGCTTCTTACCATGACTGTGACCCTTCGGGTCACGCACTGGATGCGGCATGCCCGAACCGGGATAGTATGTATAAGGAGGAAGCAGGCTGGACGGATAGAGACGCTCGACTTCGGCTTCTGCCGTGATCATATTCGGTCTTCTCCATTGGCTAGAGGGCCAGGCAAGTTGATCCGCTGACGTTGTCGCTTCTTACATGACTGCAGATCGCGGAACAACCCCGCAGTCATTGCTGTGCCCAGTCAGGCCGATCCAAACAAACGCAGATGCCTCCCCAGACACCCGCTGCAAAATCAGCCACACGGCTTAACTACACAGCTAAATGAAATCATCCCGAAAAATTCGCAGTCCAGAACCATGTGCTGGCTGACAGACTAGAACCTAGAACCCTTAAAAACCAAAACCTGATCAAGCGAACAGCACTTCGAGCAACCAGATTTCGATCGCGCCGAATTTACACCTTTTTCCGCCAAGTTCGAGAACTTCTTCTGACATTTCGCCAGATTCTGGCGGAGTCTGCTTAAGTGACAGAGCAGACCTCGTATTTTCCCCCACTTCTCCCAGTGAGGGCAGTCGCCGCAAGATCGCGGGACAGCGGACCGGCGGGGCGGCCGAACCTGTGGCGTACAGCCAGCATAGTCGCCAGATTTTCAAAATCCGATTCCTGACTCGGCGAAACAAAAACACCGCCCCCGATTTCTTGAGCAAACACAGAAAATACCGGGTTTAATGGCATGGTGTGTTGCAGACACATTCGTTGTTTGACACGCTGATGTGCTCACAAAGCCACAGTTTTCATAACAACCAAATAAATTTTCATCCCTCACTGAGAATTCCGACAACTCGGTGCTTCGGAAGCCACTGTCGGCTTGACACACAGTTTTGGTCAGTTTGTAATCAACTCTCAGCGAGGGTGTCTTCCGGCTGATGTGCTGGCAAATGCTTGCCCATCAGCCTCGGACGCAGTCGCAAACGTGTTTTCTGCCTGTCTCCAGGCCGGGGAAGCCTGATGACAGCAGTGTATTGAAAGGATTCACGCTGGTGCTCCTGTTCTGCGGTATTCTGCGGGGGCAGAATGCCGATTCACAGAGACAGGAAGATTGGTGCGGTCTTCTTTCAGCGGGCGGTCAGCAGATTCTTCGGAATCCGGGCAGCCGATGGATCGAAGGGAGCTTCGATCCTTTCTGGGTCAGGTACGCAAAGCAGGATGCCAGCTACGCGTACCTTGTTGAGGTGTTCCATGGCAGAGCACAAACGAACCCGAGTGGTTGTCACCGGAGTCGGTGTGGTGTCTCCGATCGGAATCGGTAATGACCGATTCTGGCAGAGCCTGCTCACAAAACGCTCGGGAATTGACTTCCTGCAATCTCTGTCGAAAGAAGGTCTGCCCTCTGCCTTCGGGGCAGAGGTGCGCGACTTCAACCCCGTAGAACTGCTCCGCGACCGCAAATTTCTCAAAGTCATGTGCCGCGGCATGCAACTCGGCGTCGCCTCCGCCAACCTCGCCGTCAGCGATTCCCGCATTTCTCGAGGTCAGGTCGATCCATATCGCCTCGGTGTTGTATTCGGTTCCGGTCGCATGACCTGCCATCCCCAGGAACTGGCTGCCATCGTCGAAACCTGCCGCACCGAAAGCGGCTTCAGCACCGACCTCTGGGGGCAGGAAGCCGTCGGAAAAGTTGCACCGCTCTGGCTGCTGCGACAACTGCCCAACATGCCGGCCGGTCACGTGTCCATAGACCACGATGCCCGTGGCCCAAACAATACCATCACCTGCCGCGATGCCTCCGCACTGCTCGCACTTTCCGAAGCCGTTCGCGTCATCGAAGCCGGTCGAGCCGACGCGATGATCGTCGGTGCCTGCAGTTCCAATATCCACCCCGTCGACATCGCCAAATTCCACAGCTTCGAAGGACTCTCGCGACGCACCGATGATCCCTCGCGAGCCTGCCGGCCGTTCGACTTCGAACGCGATGGTACTGTCGTCGGTGAAGGTGCCGCTTCCTTCATCGTCGAAAGCTACGAACACGCCGTCCGCCGCGGTGCGGAAATCTACGCCGAAGTGCTCGGCACAGGAGCCGGTTGTGACGGCTATGGTGTCGCCAACGAATCGGCCGGTGTCGGGCTGGTGCGAGCCATGGAGTCAGCGATCACCGCTGCCGGCGTCACCCCGGCGGACCTCGGACACATCAACGCTCAGGGTAAAAGTACTCAGACCGACGACATTGTCGAATCCCGCGCCTACCACCGCGTCTTCGGTGATCTCGCACTGCGAATCCCCGTTACAGCGCTGAAAAGCTACATCGGACACTTCGATGCCGGTGCCGGTGCCGTAGAACTGGCAGGAACACTGCTGTCACTCAAACACGGGTACGTCCCGGCAACGCTCAACTACGAGTTCCCTGATCCACGCTGCCGCCTCAATGTCGCCCGCGGTGAAGTTCAGCGACTGGCCAGCCGCACAGCCATCACCGTCAACCGCACAGCCATGGGCCAAAGCGCCGCCGCAGTACTCAGAGCCCTCTGAAAAGCAGCCCCCCACCCCGCAACGGCAGCAAACACCCACAACACCTGGCCACTGCAGCAATCACACACGCCGACTCCCGTCCGCAGCTCGCCTGCCCGACCACCGACCACTAACCAAAAAAACGACGGCTGTTTCCAGCCGTCGTTCCCCGCCCCGCAAACTGCAGCACTCCCCTGCCACAGTCCGCCTTCGGTTTCCTGTTCTCACAGCGTCTGCTGAGCACCTCTGAGCTCAGCCGGAATCTCCAGCGACCGAGGCCCCGCAATGCCACGCGACGGTCGTTCCTGAACTCCAGCACCCGCCGCACTGCCAGAAACACCCCAACCACCCCGAAAATACTTCGATCGCAGATCCAGCCGCTCCCGGTCATAGTCCGATCCAAACGCATCCCGCAATGGTGCGGTGACCGGTCGAGTCAGCCACTCCGGCTCATCAGAATCAGCCGCTCGTCGACGAAATGGATCCGCCGGCTGCGAACGTACAACACTGCCACCGCCCAACGGGCGACACACCCCGCCCGCACAGTTACTACCCCGCACCTGCGGGCCCTGCGTTGCCACACCACCCACCCTGCACTGACCATTCTCACAGCCAGTCGCACAGCGACCATCCGCACATGACTGACCCACCGAAATCAGTGGCCGACTGGATCGACTGAATCCCGGAGGACGACTGGATGTCCACTGCTGCGGCAACGGCAGACCAAACACCGTTCGCTGCACCGGAGCCCGGTGTACCACCCCACTCCGCTCCATACCACGCAGCGGATCAGCCGCCGCACAGTGCAGAGCCCTGCAAACCAATATCGTTGTCAGACACACCGCCAGTACCACTCGTGATCGCATGCTACACCTGTTCCTTTGCGGCATCCTTTTCGACGCACACAGCCGGACAGCTTGCTCCCCGCAGCCGACGCCGCAACTGACCACGTCAGTCGCCGCAGCCACCAGCAGAGCAGAACCTCTCTGATCCGACTCGCCGACATCAAACCGCAAGGACCATGCCAAATGCTCAAATCAGCCGTTTTCAAGGGTTTTCTGCAGAACAAACAGCCTGCACCACAAACTTCCGGAACTGCCAACGCGACAGGCCGTCGTCAGTCTGACGACGGCCTGCGAAAATCCTGGTCCTGCACAACAGTTTCAGACAGTCGCTGCCACCTCCGACACAAAATCAAACAGCATCTGCAGCGAATGAGCAGTATCGGCGGCCGTCATCGTCAGCGGCGGACTGACCCGAATTACACAGCCCGCCAGCGGACCCAGCAGATGAATACCGTCATTCTGAGCATTCCCGCGATAACATCGCTCGACAATCGCATTCGCGGTCTGAGCCGGCGTCCTCGAGCCGTGAGCACCGCACTCAATCCCAAAGACCATTCCCTCGCCACGCACCTTCACTATCAGTCCCGTCTGCTTCAGACGACGCAGCCCCTCTGCGATCTGACGGCTGATCTGTCGCGCATGCTGCAGTACATCTGTGGTCTCAAACTCGTCCAGCGTCGCCAGCACCGCTGCAGATGACAGCGGATTCGCACTCCACGTGTCTGATGTCGCCCCATAGGCCATCTGATCACAAACGTCACGCCGACCAACAGCCGCACTGACCGGAATACCGTTCCCTAGTCCCTTGCCCAGACACACAAAGTCCGGCTCAATCCCATAGGTCTCAAATGCGTACATGCTGCCAGTGCGGCCAAAATTTGCCTGTACCTCGTCCAAAATGAACAACACATCACGCTCACGACAGAACTGTTGCAGCAACTGCATGTAGGCCTTCGGCGGATGATAACTGCCGCCACCGCCCAGATACGGCTCAGTGATCAAACAGCCAATCGTGCCGCCAGACTCACCCCAGATCCGCTCCAACTCGTCCCGATACCACTGCGGATCAAAGACCTTGCCACGCTGATCCATGTCCGCACATTCCTCGCGAGGAAACGTGATGAAATGCACCCGCGTATCACGCTCAGGATCCGATTCAGATCCGGTGACGGCCCCGCTGAGCCCCTTCTTGCCGTGGAAGCCAAATCGAGTCGCCAGGATGCCGGGGCAAGCCGGATTGCGACGCATACAGGCCCACAACGCCTTCTGCACCGCCTCTGAGCCGGATGCAGCCCAGTTTACCGTCTGCAGCCGACTGCCACCCGCTGCACCCTGCAGACTGGCGACCAGCCGACGACTGGCCTCCGCCTCAAGCGGAGTAATCGCATTGTAGGCCGTCATCGTGGCAGCCTGAAAATAACCAGACTGACTGCCCATGTAGTCCGCCGGTGTCCAGCCCATGTAACCCACAAATCGCTGCATCCAGTGACGCGGATTGTGCCCCAGATTGGATACCAGAACGCCCGATGTAAAGTCGTACAGACGACGACCTTCCGGAGTCCAATGGAAACAGCCCGCGGAATGTGACAGCACCGCCTGACTGGGAGTAAACGTGCGGAGCGAATGCGGTTCATTCACCGCAATCACATCCCGCACCACGTTCGACTGCTGCTCACCCGTAAAATGTATCGAAAACTGCGGCGGAACTTCCGCAGCAGCAGGACAAGCAGAAGACTCTGTGTCAGGAAATGCTGTGCTCATCGTCAGTGTCGTTGTCAGAAAAGAACGGCGGGAAGAAGCAGAACGCAGACCCATTCAGTCTCCCGAACACTTCCCCGTCCTGACAAGTCCCGATTCCCGACAGTTCAGGGAAAAGGGGGGAATTCCGGGAAAAAGTTGGGCCGGATCGATCAGACCGAATTCCCGCCATTCACCCCTCCACCATCTCACGATGCTCCTCGATACGCTCCAGATACAACGCCGGTATCTCCAGCGACTCCAACTCGTGACCCGGTCGCAGCCGACAACACACCGTTTTCATGCTGCCCCGCGCCAGAACACGCTCACCACGCCGAAAAACCACATCAAACGTCAGTGATTTCAAACCAATTCGCTGAATCGTCAGTCGCGCCGTAATCAGCTCGTCATAACGCGCAGGAGACTCAAAACGGCACTGCGCGGACACCCTCGGCCAGCCAACCACTGTGCCGTCGTCCAGCTGCTGCATGATCGATAACCCAATCGATCGAAAAAAATCATGCTCCAGCTGCTCCATCCAGATGTAAAATCGCGAAAAATGCACGATGCCGGCCATGTCCGTTTCCACGAACTCCACCCGCCGCACCTGTTCAATAAATGATGCCATCGCCAAACTGCCCCCAAACAAACTCAGAATGCCGGCAACTCCGCCACTCGACCCTCGGCTCGCTCACGCGCACAGTCCCTCCAGGCACCGAGCCGCGGCTCATCCGAAAACATAACCACAAAACGCTGATAGATCTGACGAGCTGCCGTTTCTGAACCCGACTGTCGCAACTTTTCAGCAGCCGCAAATCGCACTGAAATTAACAACAACAGATCCTCACGCTGCAGGAACGGCGTTTTTACAGCAGCCTGACGACGCTCGGCCACCAGTCGCCATAACCGACGCTGCTCCGTCGCCTGACCGTCAGATTCAACCCTCGCACCCGCAGGCTCGGTCAGCTCCAGCACTGCCTGAAACTGCTCCAGTACAACCAGTTCATCAGCCGGCTCCTGACGCTCAGCTCGCAACGCCGCCAACACAGCCATCTCCAGCGAATTACGTCCGTCACGGTTTCCCCGCAGTCGACGCTCAGCCTGCAGTAACAACTGACCAGTATCAATCTCGTCCAGCCACTGCCGCATCTGCTGCGCATGCTGACCATCAGGATACTGCTGCAAATAGGGCAGCACAAATTTTCTGCGAGCATCGTCCAGTGTCACCGGATCAGTTTGCTGCATGGCGGCCGCCGCACTCCGGTACAAATCCTGCTCTCCCGGACCACGCAGCAACCAGACCACCAGACCCGTCAGCAACAATAAACACAGCGAAAGAAACCACACTTGTTCATAAAACGCTCCCCGAACCCGCTTCTTCTTCCGCCCCCGCGACGCCTCCTTTGTCGCAGAACCACCACCGGAAACCGTCGTCTGCCGGCCCCTGCGAACCTCCGCCGATACCACACCGCCAGTCTCTCCAGCCGAACTTTCACCGCCCTGTTTCATCTGCTGCTGAATGTCACCCAGATCTGTATGCACCGCCAGCGCATCCCACGGCCGGTCCTCTGGCTGCTTCTCAAGCAGCCGCGATATCAGTCGGGCCAGTGCCGGCGGACACTCCGGACAACGCTCGCAGACACTGTGAGGAATACTGTCGATGTGCGCCATCAGCATCGCCGCCGGATTGCTCTCCGTAAAAGGAGTCTCACCGCAGAGCAGCTCGTACAGCACACAACCCGTCGCATACAGGTCCGTTCGCCGATCAATGTGCTCACTGCCCTGAATCTGCTCCGGTGCCATGTACGCACAGGTCCCAACCGCCCGGCCGGCACCCGTCAGAGCAGTCGATTCGGTGTCCCTCGCGATTCCAAAATCCCCCAGCTTCAAACGCCCCTGCGACGTCAGCAACAAATTGGCCGGCTTCAGATCCCGATGGATGATTCCGGCGTTGTGAGCATGCTCAAGAGCCGCACATAACTGACGACCAGCCTGAACTGCCTGCAGCGGAGTCAGCCGGCCACGACGCTTCAAAACGTCCTGCAGCGATCCCCCGTCAATGAACTCCATCGCATACCAGCGTTGACCACCCTGGAAACCACCACCGTAATAACGCACAATGTTCGGATGCTGCAGACGCTTCAGGATCCCTATCTCACGCTCAAATCGCTGCTGAATTTTAGGATCAGCATTCAGACCAGGCGGCAGCAGCTTCAGCGCAGCCGTCTTGCCAGTCTCAGGGTGCACAGCACGGTACACAACACCCATGCCGCCCACACCGATCAGCTCGCCCACCACAAATGGCCCGAACTTCCGCTCTGACATGCCGCACCAGGCGCTCTCACAGAACTACCTGAAAAATAACTCCGCCCATCATTCTCACACGAATCAGCCAAAGACACAACACCCAGCTGCCAAAACAAACCGCCTCAGCAGACAGGAATTCTGTCACCCGCTCAGCTACACTGCCGTCCTCGCAAAGCCCCTATCACCCCGCAAACACCAACAGGAGCACAGCATGCCAGCCACAATTACCCACAAAGCCGACCCACACACCAACAGCCTCAGCCGCTGCTACATCACCGCAGCCTCAGCCTGCTCAATCGCAGTATTTGGCTGCACCGAACAACCCACTGCCAATAAACCTCAAACTGGCAGCCTGCTGAAACCCGCAGCGGCAGAAATCAGCGAGTTCCGACCGGAAGACAACAAAACTGTCGTCGATCCAAAAATTCCCGTCACCGACCCGCTCTCCGGGCCACTCGCCGTTCTGAAAAATGCCCAGCGAGAACTGCCGGCACTGGCCATCGAACATGCCCTCAACCTGTTCAATGCCACAGAAGGTCGCTACCCGCAATCCTTCGAGGAATTCATGAGCCGCATCATCACAGAAAACAAGATCACACTGCCACAACTGCCCGCCGGACTTGAATATCAGTACGACGTACCCAATCATCAGCTCGTCGTCGTCAGCACCGCAGCCGGCGAAAATTCACCCCGCAAACCCTGACAGACTTCTCTCTAACTAAGCAAAGCTGCCATGAGCATCGAACACGTACTCGTCATCCCCACCAAAATCTTCCACGATGTCGGACACTTCCAGGGCTTCAGCACCGCCGTCGATCGCTATCTCGATGTCCTCCTCGATCCCGCTCACGCCAGCTACCGACCCAGACCCGAAATGGAACAGGACCCCTCCTTCAAACAACTTATCCCCTACTGCGTCTTCCGCTTCGAAGACCAGGTGTTCCACTACCAGCGCGGAACTGCACAGGGCGAAGCTCGACTGCACGCCAAACGCTCAATCGGTGTCGGCGGACACGTGTCCACCGTTGACCTGTCCAAAGAACAGTCGCCCTACATCGAAGGCATGCGCCGGGAACTCGAAGAAGAAATCGATATCGAATGCGGCTGGTCCGAAGAATGCATCGGACTCATCAACGACGACGAAACCGACGTCGGTAAAGTGCACCTCGGAATCGTCCACATTTTCGAACTCGACAATCCCAAAGTTCAGCCCCGCGAAAAGTCGATGATCAACTCGGGGTTCGCCACGCTCTCGCAACTGCTCGAACACATCGATCAGTTCGAGACATGGTCGCAGATCTGCCTGAAATATCTCGCAGAATGCGAAAATGCCTGAAATTGCAGGCGGTGCCGCAGGGAACACGGATTGCTCCCTGTCGACACCCCTCGGAATTCCCGCAGATTCGCCGGCTCCAGATGCCGGCTGCTCCGCGGGAATCTCCATGTTGCCAGAATCGTCTGCTTCGGCAGTTTCTGCCGAATTGATTCAAGGGAGTGAATCATGAAGAGTCTGATTGCTTTGATGCTTCCCGCACTGCTCGTGCTTGGTGGCATGTGGACCGTTTCCGCTGATGAAGAACAGGCCGCCCCGCGCAAACCGTCGCTGCCAGGACAACTCACCGAAACCGAACTCGGAGACATGCTCTCCGCTATCGGTCTCAAACCCACCAAAACCGAACAGCGCTACGACTTCGCTTTCAAAACCAGTTATCGTGGAGAGGAATGGAGATTCTCCATGTCCGCTGTCCTCAGCCGCAATGGCGAATCCGTCTGGGTCATGGCATGGCTCGACCAGATTCCACAAAGCTCAGCAGAAGTCCCGCGTACCGCACTGCTGCGACTGCTCGCTGCCAATGACCGCCTCGGTGCCGGAAAATTCTTCGCCTACATCCCCACCAATAAACGGTTCGTGATGCAGCGAGTCCTCGAGAATCGCGACATGACAAACCGCAAGATGCAGGAAATCCTGCAGGATCTGGCCGCCAGCGTCGCCGACGAATATCCCACATGGTCCGTCACCAACTGGACGCCAAAAGCCGAACAGCAGGTTGCCGAAGGTGCCGCCAGCGATCGCGGAGTTCCCGTGAATCCCGCAGCAGCCACCAAAGCTGTCGCTCCCGCGAAAGCCGCCGCTCCCGCAAAGTCCGCAGCACCCACCAAAATTCGCACCTCCGACAACTCGTCGAAGTTCGAAGGCAAATCCGTCAACTGATCCGAAACACAAAAACTTAATACACCGCACGCCTTCCGGCCCTGCCGGAAGGCGTTTCGTTTTAAATCAGATGATGAACAGCAGCAGTCGAGTCCCAAAGATCAAAACTACTACCGAAACACACGCCAGAATAAGCCCCAAAGTGCCCTCACGAGTCGCCCCGGGAAACTGAAAACCAAACATTGAAATGCATGGTACCAGTTCGTCGTCATCCCGAATTTCAAAGGTCGTAATATCCGCCGCGATCCCACCTCGTCTGACCTTCGTTCGCATCACACGATAAAAGAATTCCAGCTGATCATCCTGAGCCACCTCAGTCACCAGCGTCGCCGTTACACCCGCCAAAACCGTTGATGACAAGATCAGCAAAATCTTCCACGAATCCAGAACCACACGGCCATTCGGAGTCTCCACGAAGATCTGCTCGGCCAGACTGGGAATCAAACGCTCTACCTCCTGCGGAAGATACCCGCACAGAATCCCCATCGTCGCGCCAGTAATCGTGGCCGACCAGACAGAAACGCTGGTCCACCGAGGCCAGATCAAACCCTCCACATACTCACACCAATAATCGATGTGGTCTTGATAAACAAAATCGGAATGTCCGTGATGTTGCGAAACGACATCTGCAATACCAGCGCTGCCATCACCAGCACCACTCCACAGACACGACCCACATTCACCAGTTCACGAAGCTCTCGGTCGGGCATCAGATAAAACCGACACAAATGTGCGGAAAACAGACCACTGCCGACGACCATTTAAGTCTCGCAGTGACTGACTGCAGATGCCACCACCATCGCCGCCACCAAACCCAGCAGACCGGGCGGAAAACCATCCAGCAAATCACGCAGCGCCCGGCCAAACAAACGATCCGCAAACTTAGCATTCAGTTTGTTCAGACGGTAAACTTCCTGAGCAGACTGGGACTGCAGATCACCACTGGCTGCCTGCCGCAAATCCTGAAGCAGTTGCACGTCCTCAACAGGAGCCCCCGTCTGCTGCAGCAGACTGTCCGGACCCAAATACCAGACAATGCAGCCCAGCGCACAAAAGGCCCACAAAATCCCCAGAAAACGCTTCAGCAGGCTGCCCACCGTGAAACCCAGCCGAGCATCCCGTTCACGACGACCAGCACCGCACAGGACCATGATGTGCGGCTGCACAATAAGCCCGCATAACCCCGCATCCGACAGCATCAGCAGATAAACAGGAGAAAACGGTTCGGTCAGACGGTCCAGACCCGCTTCCGAACTGGACACAAAATCCAGCATCCCCGTCTTCAGACCCGCAGACCCGTGAATCGTTCCAAAACCACCAGCCTTCCACAGTAACACTGGCAGCAGAAACAACGTCAAACCAACCCGCATCACACCCTGCACACAACCAATCAGAATCCCCGCCCGCAAACCACCCAGCAAACCACAGCCCAGCAACAGAACGACCAAAAAACACCAGCCAGTGCATCACCCTTCAGCGGACGAAACGACAGTAAGGGCTGCTGACCAAACCCCGGCCCCATAAAAGCCGTCTGCGGATTCACCACCGGAAACTGCAGTCCCAGACGGTCCGCCACGTTGTCAAATAAAGGGTCCGTCAAAGCATTCAGAAGACGCGATGACCCATATAGCACTCCCGCCATCAACACCACACAAATCGCCGTCCCGTACAGCGAATACAGAATCGACGTGCTGACGCCAAATCGAATCGAAAAAATCGGCAGTCGTCACCGCACGCAAACGCCGCAGAATTGGGGCCAAAACCCAGAAAATCGGAGTCACCAGGACCCACACCAACTGCCACCACACTCCCGCGATGCCCGCCCGCCATACTGCCGACATCACCGTCGATGTCGAATCAGTCGCCGTACCCGAACCAAACATGAAAAAAATCAGCTGGAACAGATTCGTCCGGTGACCGCCCGTGAACTACTCGTTGTCATGCTGCAGACCACGCCCCACCCGCGCCGCCACAATCGGCAGCAGCAGCACAACCAAGGCCAGCACCATTCCGTCGGCAACAGTCATTTGAGATCTGTCAAAACACGATAACCCGGGACAACGTTTTGCGGTAACCCACGAAAACCTATCGCAAGACGCTGCTCGTTTGCAACTTCACAGCGCCATTCCTGCAAGATTGGTAAATTAAGACGCACTTCTCAATTTCCAGCCCACAGGAAAGCCTTCGCAAATCCATACGCTCCTTGAAAAACAAAACAGAATGCACACTCCAAACCGCTCAAAGCCACCCTGTTTACGCATCACAACAAACCCTCGAATTCCTCCCGGCCCTGCCACCGAACGCCTGAATCAGTCCTTTTACGGGTGATGCCCGTTACCACCTTGACTTTTCAGATCCAAAACAGTCTCATCAACGGCCACTTCCACACACACGCAACACTCAGACACAATCCCCGGTTGCGGTTTCCCGCTCTCTGTCTCACAATCCACTCAGGCCCACCATACACCCATCGTCAGTCCGCTGCCGCTTACAGCCTGGCCCAACTCCTATGTCGTCCACAGCCTCCAATTCCAACCCCGGCACCGATGACTGGACCATCCAGCGGATCCTCGAATGGACCACCGGATTCCTCAAAAAAAAAGGTATCGAATCACCCCGCGTTGAAGCCGAACTGCTGCTCTCTCACGCTCGCAAATGCCCCCGCATCCGACTCTATACTGACTTCAACTCTGTCCTCACAGACTCCGAACGCGCTGCCATGCGCGAACTTGTACAGCGCCGCGCAAAACGCGAACCAATCGCCTACATCATCGGCTCACGCGAATTCTACGGCCGCCCCTTCGAAGTCGCCCCCGCAGTACTCATTCCCAGACCCGAAACCGAAACTCTCGTCGATGTCTGCCTCGAACTGCTCCCACCCACAGAACCCGTCAGAATTATCGAAGTCGGAGCCGGCTCAGGCTGCATCTCCATCAGCCTCGCACTCCAGCGACCCAACTCCACCCTCCATGCCTCTGACATCAGCGAACAAGCACTCGAAATCGCCCGCCGCAATGCCCAGAAACACAGCGTCGCCGATCGCATCCAACTCGTCGCCGGATCCGCTCTGCTGCCATTCCTCGAAGAGTCACTCACCTGTGACGCCATCCTCAGTAACCCCCCCTACATCCGCGATGATGAAAAAGAAACACTCGCTCCGGAAATCCGCGACCACGAACCACCACTGGCACTCTTCGCCGGCTCCGACGGACTCGACGTCGTGCGACTCATCCTCGCTGACGCCAGCAAACTCCTGAAACCTGGCGGCTTCATCGCGCTGGAACTGGACCCGACTCAGTGCCCTGCCGCCTGCCAGCTGCTGCTCGATGCCGGATTCACAAATACCCGGATTCACCCCGACCTCGCAGGACTCAGCAGAGTCGTCTCGGCAAAACTCCCCGTCGCCAGCTGACCAGCCCCCCCCTTCACTCGGCTTAACCCCCGGTTCGCTCAGCTCAACGCAAGGATTCGCCATGTCGGACCAGCTGGAAATCGAGGGAGACCACCCGCTGTACGGCACAGTCTCCGTCAGCGGCAGCAAAAACGCCGCACTCCCGGCCATCGCCGCCGCACTCGCAGTCAGCGGCCAGCTGCATCTCCATAACGTCCCCAGCCTCGATGATGTCCACATCATGCTGCAGTTGCTGCTCTCCATGGGCGTTAGCGTCACCAGACCCGCCCCACAGCAACTGACGATACACGCACCCGACTCCCTCCAGCCCGCCGCTCCATGGGAACTCGTCAGCCGCATGCGTGCCAGCGTCTGCGTCCTCGGACCACTGCTCGCACGCTTCCGCAAAGCAACCGTCGCACTCCCCGGCGGCTGCAACATCGGACACCGCCCCATCGACCTGCACCTTAAAGGTCTCGCTGCACTCGGAGCCGATATCTGCATCACCAACGGCTGTGTCACCGCCTCCTGCAATCAACTCAAAGGAACCACCATCGACCTCGCAGGACCAGCCGGACCCACCGTAACTGGCACCTGCAACATCATGATCGCCGCAGCACTTGCCACAGGACACTCCGTCATCCTCAACGCCGCACGCGAACCCGAAGTCCGAAATCTCGCCAGCCTCCTCAACGCCGCCGGCGCCCAAATCTCCGGAGCAGGTACCAGTACCATCGAAATCCACGGCGTCTCTAGCCTGCATCCCACCACGCACCACATCGCTCCCGATCGCATCGAAGCCGGCACCTTCGCCATCGCTGCACTCATCACAAATGGAAAACTGACTCTCAAAAATGCACCCGCTCAGGAACTCGCCACCTTCCTCGAACTGCTCACACTCATCGGCGCTCAAATCACCGAAAATCCCGCCGAAAATGAGCTCGTCATCCAGCGATCCACTCCACTCCAGCCCGCACACGTCGTCGCACAGCCCTGGCCCGGAATACCCACAGACCTCCAGGCACAACTCATGGCACTGTTTTGCTGTACCTCAGGAGAATCCAGTATTACCGACAGCGTGTTCCCCGAACGATTCCGCCACGTCGCCGAGCTGGTGCGACTGGGTGCCGATATTCGAATCAGCGGAAATAAGGCGGAAATTCGCGGAGTTCCTCGGCTTTCAGGGGCCCCTCTGATCGCAACCGACCTCCGCGCCAGCGCTGCACTCGTGCTGGCCGGGCTGGCCGCCAAAGGCACCACCGTGCTGCACCGCATCCACCATCTCGACCGCGGCTATCAGCAGTTTGATGAAAAACTGCGAGGAATCGGCGGCCGGATTCGCCGGATCTCCGAGAAATCAAACTAGCCGGCTCCCGGCAGGGTGCACGTTTTCCCGCTCGTCTGGCGGAATATGCTGAGAATACCGGCCCCTTGACGCCTGCAATCGAAAAATTCACGTCCAGTCTGTGGAACCCGGTGTCTGTCTGCACAGAACGGATTGAATGGGACCCGCCCGAACCTTACAATCCGCCGATTCTACGGAAACTCCTCCGCTCCTGGGCAGCTTGCCCCAGGTGCCGGGTCAGATTCCGTACGGAACCGGGTATCTGACCGGGTGAAAAATAGTTTTTGGGGATTCGAATGCAGAATCAGTCGGCGATGGGTGTCTCCGGGATTGCCCCTGAAGAACTTGAAGAGTGGTACGAGTCACTGGAGGACATTCTGCACCGTTACGGGCCCGAGCGACTGCGATCGCTGCTGGTGTCTCTGCAGGAACGCGCCTACTCACGCGGAGTCATGCTGCCGTTCACCGCCAATACCCCCTATATTAACACCATCCACCACTCCAGACAGGTGCGTTTCCCGGGCAATCGGGAAATGGAACGACGCATTAAAAGCATCGTTCGCTGGAATGCCATGATGATGGTGGTCCGCGGCAATGCTCATTACAAGGGTATCGGCGGGCATATCTCCACCTTCGCCTCCTCAGCCACCCTCTACGAAGTTGCTCAGAACCACTTCTTCCACGGACGCACGGGCGAACACACCGGGGACATGGTCTATTTCCAGGGCCATGCTTCACCAGGCATGTATGCCCGTGCCTTTCTCGAAGGTCGCCTCTCCGAATCCCATCTCGAAAACTTCCGCCGCGAATTGCCGGCCGGCGGGGGACTCAGCAGCTATCCGCATCCTTGGCTGATGCCGGACTTCTGGCAGTTCCCGACTGTTTCCATGGGACTTGGCCCGATCTGCTCAATCTACCACGCCCGCTTCCTCCGCTATCTGGAACATCGCGGTCTGCTGGACACGTCCAAATCCCGCGTCTGGGCCTTCCTCGGAGACGGTGAATGTGATGAACCCGAATCACTCGGCGCCCTCACTCTCGCTTCCCGCGAAAACCTCGATAACCTGACCTGGATCATCAACTGCAATCTGCAGCGGTTGGACGGCCCGGTTCGCGGCAATGGCAAAATTATCCAGGAACTGGAAGCCGCATTTCGCGGTGCCGGCTGGAACGTCATCAAAGTCATCTGGGGTACAGACTGGGATCCGTTGCTGGATGCCGACGTCAACGGACAGCTTGTGAAACGCATGGGTGAGGTGGTTGACGGTCAGTACCAGAAGTACACCGTTTCCGACGGCGCCTACATTCGCGGACATTTCTTCGGTGCCGATCCCGAAGTGCTGAAAATGGTTGAAAACCTGTCAGACCACTTCCTCGAAGTGATCCGCCGTGGCGGACATGACCCAGAAAAGGTCTACGCAGCCTATCACGCAGCAGTCACCCACAAAGGGGCGCCCACTGTGATCCTTGCCAAAACAGTCAAGGGTTACGGACTCGGTGAAGCCGGCGAAGGCAAAAACGTTGCTCACAACCAAAAACAGGTCAACCTCGACGGACTCAAACAGTTCCGCAACAGATTCCACCTGCCGATCAGTGACGCTGAGATCGAACAACTGCCGTTCTACAAGCCGGCTCCGGACAGCCCGGAAATGAAGTACCTGCAGGAACGCCGCGCTGCCATGGGTGGTTACATCCCGCAGCGTCAGACCTGCACCGAAAAACTTGATATTCCCTCCCTGGACGACAAGCTGTTTGACGCCAAACCGCTGCTCTCTGGCAGTGACGGGGCTGAAGGTTCCACCACCTTTGCACTCGGAACCATCGTCCGCGGTCTGATTCGCCACAAAGCCATCGGGGCTCGCATCGTACCAATCATCCCCGATGAAGCGCGTACATTCGGGATGGAAGGCCTGTTCGCTCTCTGCGGAATTTATTCCAGCAAGGGACAGCTCTACGAGCCGGTCGACGCCAGCAGCACGATGTTCTACAAGGAAGCCCGCAACGGACAGCTCCTTGAAGAAGGCATCAACGAAGCCGGTGCCATGGGCTCATTCATCGCCGCTGGCTCAACCTACGCCAACCTCGGCCTGAACATGGTGCCCTTCTACGTGTTCTACTCCATGTTCGGGTTCCAGCGAGTCGGCGACCTGATCTGGTGCGCCGCAGACACCCGCGTCAAGGGATTCCTCTGCGGAGGTACCTCGGGACGCACCACTCTCAACGGTGAAGGTCTGCAGCACGAAGACGGACACAGCCACCTGATCGCCACCACAGTCCCGTCGCTCAGGTCTTACGACCCGGCTTACGGCTACGAACTGGCTGTCATCGTGCAGGACGGGCTGCGTCGCATGTACGCGGAAGGTGAAGAGATCTTTTATTACCTGTCCGTCTACAACGAAGACTACGCTCACCCGCCGATGCCCGATCGACCGGATGTCATCGAAGGCATTCTTAAAGGCATGTACCGGTTCAGCTCAACCGACAGCGGCAGTGGCCAGACCGTCCGACCGCAGCTGTTTGGCAGCGGCACCATTCTCCGCGAAGCCATTCGCGCTCAGCAGTTGCTAAAAGAGAAATTCGACATTGGCTGCGACGTCTGGAGCATCACCAGCTACAGCGAACTGCGACGCGATGCCATGGACTGCCAGCACTGGAACGACCTGCACCCGGATCAGCCCCGCCGCCCCAGCTTCCTCGAACGCACGCTCGCCGGAATTCAGGGCCCGTTCATCTCCACCAGCGACAACGTTCGCCTCGTGGCAGACCAGATCCGTGAATGGATGCCGGCCAACTATATCGTGCTGGGTACCGATGGATTCGGACGCAGCGAAACTCGACCGGAACTCCGACGACACTTCCAGATCGATGCAGAATGCACCGCGTGGGCTGCCCTGCGAGGCCTGGCGAACGTTCAGGCCTTCGATGCCGCCCGACTGCCGCAGGTCCTGCAGCAACTCGGTATCGATCCGGAAAAAATTAACCCGCTGAATGCGTAGGATTCCGCTGCAGGTCCCGGTCGCCGGCTGATCACCGGCGACTGAACTGCCCCGGCCGACACTCCGATCTCTCTCCCTTCTCTCCGAAGTCATTCCTCACATGGCCATCGAATTCAAACTTCCGGAAGTCTCTGAAGGTGTCACCTCCGTCGATGTCGCTGACATTCGCGTTCGAGAAGGTGACGTGATCGAAACCGGCGCTATCATCTGCGAAGTCGAAACGGACAAGGCAGTCGCAGAAATTCCCTGCCCGCACGCCGGCAAAATCACCCGGCTGCTGATCAGCTCCGGCATGTCCGTCAGCCCCGGCACAACCATCCTCGAAATCGAAACTGCAGCCGCCGGAACACCAGCCCCGGCACCGACTAAACCCGCAGCCGCCGCCTCTGCAACCGCAGCACCGACCGCTCCCGCTGCTGAAGTCGCCAGTGCGCCCTTCGAATTCCGCCTGCCGGAGGTGTCCGAAGGTGTTGCCAAAGTCGATGTCGCCAGCGTCGCCGTCAAACTCGGCGATACCATCGTCAAAGGCTCGGTCGTCTGCGAAGTCGAAACTGACAAAGCAGTCGCCGAAATTCCCTCACCCGTCGCCGGTAAAGTCACCGCCGTACACGTCACCGCCGGCACCACTCTGAATATCGGCGCACCGCTGCTTACCATCGAAACTGCCGGTACCGCCACTGCACAGGCAGCACCGGCACCGGCAACAGCCCCGCCCGCTGCAACTGCTGCCTCTGCCGCTGCTCCACCAGCCTCACCTGCACCAGCCTCACCTGCTCCAGCACCCGCTGCAGCCATCACCGGTGATGCCGGTCCGCCGGCACCCGCTGGTCCAGCCACACGACGACTTGCCCGCAAACTGGGAGTCAGCCTGCGTCAGGTCAAAGGTTCCGCTGCCGGTGGTCGCATCACCATCGAAGATGTCGAAGCCTTCGTTCGCGAACGGATGACTCAGCCACAAATTCCCGCCGCCGCTGCCGCTGCTCCCGGCTTCGGCATCGTTCAGGTGGCACCACTTCCCGACTTCAGTCGCTTCGGCCCGGTTGAAAAACAGCCGATGAACAAGATCTTCCGCACAGCAGCCTCCAACCTGCACGCCGCATGGGTCACTATCCCACACGTCACACAGCACGATCTGGCCGATATCACAGAACTGGAAACCGCACGACGCAAATACGTCAAAGCTAACCCCAACGCACCCAAAATCACTATGACGGCCATCATTATCAAAGCCGTCGTACAGGCCCTAAAAGCCTTCCCCAATTTTAACTCCAGCGTTGATATGGCCTCCGGCGAACTGGTCGTCAAACAGTACTACCACATCGGCGTTGCCGTCGATACTCCCAACGGACTGGTCGTTCCCGTCATCCGCAACTGTGATCAGAAAAATATCCTGCAGGTCGCTGCCGAACTGGCTGAGATCGCTGGTCGAGCCCGCGATCGAAAACTCAAAGCCGAAGACATGCAGGGCGGTACCTTTACCATCACCAATCTGGGTGGCATCGGCGGCACAGCCTTCACTCCAATCGTAAACTACCCCGAAGTCGCCATCCTCGGCATGTCACGGACCCTCAATCACCTGCAACTCGATAACGGACAACTGGTCGAACGTCAGATGCTGCCGCTGTCCCTGTCCTATGACCATCGCGCCATCAACGGTGCTGACGCTGCACGATTCATCGTCAAACTGTCCGGCAGCCTCACCAACTTCCTCGAACTGTTCTAAGATCCGTCGCTGCCAGCAGCGAACCTCATTCTTGCTGCTTCACAACAGGCACCGGCTCCCACGCCGGTGAATCCTGCACCAGATCCTGATACTCAGACTTCAGCAAACCCAGCAGACCAGCTTCCTCAGGCAGACCCCTGCCTGCCAGATTGCAGGTCTCACCGGGATCTGCCTCAAGATCGTAAATCAGCACATCAGTAAGCTCCGCCGCACGAACCACCGCCGCAGTCGGCGGGGTCAGGTTCTCCAGTCGAGGCACTGTGCCGGAATTCAGACGAGCCAGCACTTTCCACCGTCCCTGCCGCATCGCCACACGACACTCATTCACCGCGTTGTAATACACCCACAACAGCGGACGCGGACGCTCAGGAACCAACCCGTCTCGCAACAGACCAGCCAGACTGATCCCGTCCAGCACACGCCCCGCTGGCAACTGCACGCCAGACAATTCCAGAACAGTGGGCAGCAAATCCAGCGCTGACACAGCGGCAGCCTCCGAGCGGCCAGACCGAATACCGGCCGGCCAGTTCATGATGCCCGCAACATGCAGACCGCCGTCATGAGTATGCAGTTTCATGCCCCGCAGAATTCCCGTCCGACCCCAGGACCTCCGAGCCCCCTTGTAGCGATTCAGCGTCTCAGGGCCGTTATCCGAAGTAAACACAATCAGCGTGTTCTCCCGCAGCCCCAACTCATCCAAAACTGCCACCAGCCGACCCACCGCAAGGTCCATGTTGTGCACATTGGCGTAATACTGAGCCTCCTCGTCGGCATTTGACAGGGGTCGATACAGCTCCACCAGCTCCGGCGGAGACTGCACAGGCTCGTGCGGCTCATGAAACGCAGCCATTGCAAAAAATGGCTCAGTCCGACCAGACTGCTGACGCTCACGCAGCCAGTTGCTGATTTCATCAGCCACCAGGTGGCAACTAAATCCTGACAGCTCGCCCAGTGGCTTTCCGTTGCGTACGTAATTTGTCGGATTCCGATGCGACGGAACGGCATTGTTCTGAGTCGCAAACCAGTGCTGAAAACCGGCCGCATCCGGCTGCGGCTGATCAGGACTGTTGAAACGACTGTTGCAGTGCCACTTGCCTGCCAGACAGGTGTCATAACCCGCGGCTCGCAGCAGCCGAGGCAACGTTGCCTCAGATGACCGCAGGTGCACCTGTTCACGAGCATCCGCGCGAGGAGACTGGTCAGGGCCCGCCGGCGGAATCCAGTCATAGACTCCCGCCCGATTCGGCGAACGCCCGGTCAGCAAACCCACTCGCGAAGGCGAACACACTGGCGCCGCTGAATAAAAATTGCTTAGCCTTAACCCCCCGGCCGCCAGCCGATCCAGGTACTCAGTCCGCACAATCGGATGACCGTTGCAGCCCAAATCGCCGTAACCCAGATCATCACACAAAATCACCAGCACGTTCGGACGCAGCTCACCACGCAGCCCCCCACACGCCTGCACCAATGAAATACCGTAAATCCACACCAGCACCAGACCGCCCGCCAGGCTGCTCCGCAACACTCGCATCACCCCCCCCAAAAAAAAACCAGCCACCAACCCAAACACGCCTCTGCCCAACACCCAAATTCGGTCACGCCACCCCTGCTGCTTCAGCGAATCGCCGGCTTCCCCGACACCTGACATTGCCACACCGCCATCACACCAGTACTCTGGTTCCTTTCACCACCGACCCATTCCCCAATTCCCCAATTCCTTGGCTGACACCCCACGCCCGCTGACTCATGCCGCTTCGCGTCACCAATCTCAGAACTCCCGTCGAACTGCCAGAAACTCAGCTGGCAGATGAATTGGCTCGCGTTCTGGAAGTCCGCCGTGACGATGTCCCGTCCGTCCGCATCCTCCGCAAAAGTCTGGATGCTCGCAACCGTCAGCGACTCGAGTTCGTCTATACGCTGGCACTTGGCGATGATCACTCCGCTCTCGCCCTGAAGAGTCGCCACGGCGTCACTGTGGAAGCGTGGCAGCCCACCGACTTTCAGGAACCGCCCTCCGGTCATGAACCTCTGCCTCGACGCCCCGTCATTGTCGGATCCGGTCCGGCAGGCCTGCTGGCCGGCTACTTTCTGGCACTACGCGGCTACAAACCCCTGATCATCGAACGCGGACTGGCGGTGAAGGAACGAGTCCCTGCGATTCGCGAATTTGATGGGGGCGGAACTCACGACGAAGAAAACAACTACCTTTTCGGCGAAGGCGGAGCCGGTTGTTTCAGCGACGGAAAACTGACCTGCCGCATCACCGGTCCCGACGTCGACTGGGTGCTCCGCAGTTTCGTTGAATGCGGCGGACGCCCCTCACTGATATACGAACATCGCCCACACCTCGGCAGCAACAAACTGCCAATGATCTGTCGTAATTACCGACGCCGTATCGAAGCTCTGGGTGGTCAGTACCAGTTCGGCTGTCGACTCGAAGGTCTCGATGTTCAGGATGGACAGCTCCGCGGACTGCAAACATCCTCCGGCTATATCCCCGCCTCGGTCTGCGTACTGGCCATAGGCCACAGTGCTCGCGACACCTACGAAATGCTGCTGCACGCCGGATTGCCACTGCGGCAGAAAGCCTTTCAGCTGGGACTTCGCGTCGAACACCCGCAGGAACTGGTAAACCAGCGAAAATACGGACGCGACAGTTACCTGCAACTGCTGGGTGCCGCAGATTACTCGCTTGTCGCCCGCGGACAAAAAGACCTGTTCACCTTTTGCATGTGCGCAGGTGGCATCGTCATTCCCAGCGTCTCGGAACCGCTGCGATTCTGTTCGAATGGTATGAGCAATTCACGGCACGACACCCCATACGCCAACAGTGGCCTCGTCGTGACCCTGGAAACTCACGAATTCGGCAGCGACCACCCGCTGGCCGGCGTCCACCTGCAAAGCAGATATGAAGCGATCGCCTTCGAAATGACCGGTCGAAATTACTCGGCTCCCGTGCAGCGAGCCCGCGATTTCCTCGCTGACCGAACTCCCGCCCCCGCTGAAAAAATTCCGTCCTCCTATGAACGCGGCGTACGCCCCTCAAACCTCGCAGCCGTCCTGCCACCTCCCATCCTGAAAGCCATGCGCGCCGGATTGCCACTGATGGATCAACAGTGGCGCGGTCAGTACCTGCCCGAAGCCGTTCTCGTTGGCCCCGAAATGCGAGGCAGCTCACCCGTCCGCATCGATCGCGATCCCGCCACCATGCAGATCCCCGGCATCCACGGACTGTACCCCATCGGTGAAGGTGCAGGGTATGCAGGAGGCATCGTGACGGCTGCCGTCGACGGGCTCCGTGCAGGACGCTCCATCGTCACTCGCTACCGACTGCCGGAAACCGCCTGAACGGATCGCGGTAAAAACGCCACCGAATCCAGATTCATCAGACCGCTCGCCCGCTGCGGATGAGTAAAACGGATGAACACATCACGACGCCCGCTGCGTTCACCCACAGATACCGTACGCTCGTAAAACTGCTCCCACTGCCCGTTCACTTCCACGGGGACCTCCGAAACCACCTCACCCTCCGGATTGTCCAGCCGAATCTCAATCGCTCCGCCCGCTCCCGCTGATGCAATCCTCAGCTTCACTGAACCCACCTGGTCCAGATGCACACCACCAAAACGCAGCACATGCCCGTGATTAATGGCCCCCACAAAACGACCGCCACTGGCATTCCCGGAATTCAGGATCTGCGGACCACGCACCTCGTCAGCCAGCTCGGCCTCCACCAGACGCTGCCGCAAATACACCGTAGCCACCGCCGTCAGAGACGGTACCTGACCGGCTCCCCGATCCGCATACACAGCCTCCAGACGGTAATATCCCGACTTCGATGCCTCCTCAGAAGACACCGATATCTCACCCGCCAGTCCCTGAAATACTCGCACCAGACCCGCTGGCTCAAGACTATAAATCCACGACACCATGTCACGCAGCTCATCCACTGTATTGTGCGAATGCGGAATCATCGGGATCTTGCCCCACACTCCCGTTGAACCTTTCTGCACACGCTGCACCGAAGCCTCCAGTGCACCCTCAACACCTCGATATTTGTTGGCAATATCCAGCAGCATCGGCCCCACACGCTTCTGATCAACCGCATGACAGTTAAAACAGTCACTGTTCTTTATCCGCTTCAGACCCACCGGCGCCGCCAGATCGTCCGCCACCGCTGCCCCGGATTCAGGGACCGGACCATTCAGAAAAACAGCATTCACTGAAGCTCGACCCGGACCATCAGGGTCCAGTGGCTCGCCACCGCCCGATTCAATTTGTTGCTCATCATTCGTTCCATCCTCCACATCCTGCACCAGCAGCTGATATGCAATCGGCTGAGCCGGATCGAAAAAGTCGCCAGACTGAGGTGCCACAAAACGCAGTTGCGGCACCGCGTTGCCAGCCAGCACAGGGAAAGTCGCCGATCGACTGGCTCCGACCTTATCACTCACCATGAGCTCAACCGTATAAACTCCCGGCTCCGTAATTTCAGCCTCAATCTCAAGACCACTGCCCAGCACCCTCGGAGCAGCCTGCGCATCGGCAGCACTGATCAAACGCCAATCATAAGTCAGTGTCTCCTCACCATCCCTGTCGTATGTACCCTTACCCGACAACCGCACCTTCAGCGGCACCTGACCAATGTTGTTCTCTGCCCCCGCTACCACCACCGGCGGACGATTGCCCCGCACATAGTCAATGCGGACCAGACGAGCATCAGCGTTGACACCCCAGGTCTCGCCATACTCCAGCAGGTACAGCGAGCCCTCAGGACCAAACTGCATGTCAATCGGACGCACAAACTTCTGCTGCGGCATGAATGGCTCGATCTTCACGATCCGATCCTGATCGTCCAGCTGCACCAGCTTGATCCAGTTACGAGTCCACTCGTAGATCAGCAGAGTATGATTCAGCTCCGCCGGAAACTTCACCGCCGAAGGCAGCTCTGCGTCATAGTAGTACACAGGTCCCGCACAGGCCGATCGCCCGCCACTGCCCAAAGCCGGAAACTCGGCCGAATCTCCGTAGGGATAATAAATGAATGCCGCTACAGCCGGTGGCAGTACCTTCACCCCACTGTTGTTCGGTGATGAATTTGTCGGACCGGCAGAGTCATACTTCGGACCAGCCACACCCGTCACATAGTCAAAATCCGCATAAGCCTGGTTGTTCGCAATGAAGTAAGGCCAGCCAAAATTCCCCGCCTGACGCGCCTGATTCACCTCGTCATAACCCCGCGGACCACGAGCACTGTCTCCACCCGCGTCCGGACCCACCTCGCCCCAGTACACATACCCCGTGCGCTGGTCCACTGTCATCCGCCAGGGATTTCGACAGCCCATCGCGTAAATCTCAGGACGACCAGCCGATCCGTCAGCCGGAAACAGATTCCCCTCCGGAATCTCATATCCGCCCTCGGCCGTGGGACGAATCCGCAAAATCTTGCCGCTGTAACTGCTGGTGTTGGCGGAAGACTTCTGAGCATCCCAGGGAGCCTTTTCCGGACGCTCGTCAATCGGGGCATACCCCTGAGAATCACCGTGCGGGTGAGTATTATCGCCTGTGGCTATGAACAGCTCACCCCGCAGACCAAAATGCAGCGAGCCCGCATGATGACAACACTCCTTGCGCTGCTCTTCAAACTTCAGCAGCAGCTTTTCAGAAGATAAGTCCAGACGACCATCCACAATCGTGAATCGACTGATATGTTGACCCGGATAGTCCGGCGGCGAATACTGCAAATAAATCCAGCCCGTCTCGGCAAATCGCGGATCCAGTGCCATGCCAATCAGACCGTTCTCCTGCTCGGTCGTCACCTTCAGCTCACCCGCCAGCTGCAGCTCACTGCTGCCCGGCGAAAGCCGCCGCAGCTTCCCGGAAATTTCAATCAGCCAGACCGTGCCGTCCGGAGCCACCGACAGTTCCATCGGCTGAACCAGCCCCCGCACCAGCTCTGTCAGCTCAAAACGACTGGGATCTGCCGTCTCCTGATAAGCCTCGACAGCTGCCCTGGAAAACAACACACAAACAGCCACCAAAAAACTGGCAGCACGCGACGAAAGCAGCAGTGGCATGAGCGGAACCGGTGAGAATTGAGGTGGGAGCAGAGCAGGGCAGGGCGACAGACGGGAATTCTCAGTCGCAACAGACCAGCAGTGTCGCAAAGCTGCCCGGAAAACTCCAGGGAAATCCATCAGGCAGCAGCCATTCAGTCCCGGCGTTTTCCGAACACCGCTTTTCATCGGTCGCAATGACTGTTCAAATACCAGCTATGACACACTCGCAGCAGCTATCACTTGAACAGCACGTCCTGCAATCCGTCCAGCCGGTCCTGCCACAGCAGCGGTCCATCGGCATCGGCTGCATCGGCGCAGGCTTCATCATGGCCGACTGCCACCTCGCCGCCTACGCCCGACATCAGCTGCGACCCGTCGCCATCACTTCGCGAACCCGCAGCACCGCCGCAGCCGTCGCTGCCCGCTGGCAAATACCCTCCGTCTGCCAGACCATTGAAGAAGTTGTGCAGCACCCCGAAGTCCAGATCCTCGACATCGCCGTTCCCCCCGACTGCCAGGCCGATGTCATTCGTCGCGCACTCAGTACCAGACACCAGCTCCGCGGTATCCTCGCCCAAAAACCACTCGGTACCAGCTGCCGCGAAGCATCTGAACTCGTCCGCCTCTGCGAACAACACAACGTACTGCTGGCCGTCAATCAGAATATGCGCTTCGATCAGTCCGTCCGCGCCTGCCATGCTCTGCTCAGTCAACAGGCACTCGGCACACCCGTGCTCGCCACAATCGAAATGCGCGCCATCCCGCACTGGATGCCATGGCAGGAACGCCAGGGCTGGGTCACATTGCGAATCATGAGCATTCATCATCTGGATACCCTGAGATACTGGCTGGGAGATCCGCTGCGAGTCTATGCCAGCGTCCGACCAGACCCGCGCACCTCACTTCGCTTCCAGCACACTGACGGAATTGCCCTCTGCATCCTCGATTTCCCAAACGGCATACAGGCCTCAATCTGGGATGATGTCTGGACCGGACCCGCTCGCGAAGGCAGCGGCAGCGACATCGGTATCCGCTGGCGAGTCGAAGGTACGGCAGGACTGGCACTCGGAACTATCGGCTGGCCAGACTACCCCGCTCGCACACCCAGCACGCTCCGCTATTCCACCACCGCAGACCAGGGCGCCTGGCATCAGCCACACTGGGATTCCGTCTGGTTTCCCGATGCCTTCATCGGGCCCATGGCCGAGTTGCTGTGCGCACTGGAACAACATCGCGAACCGGAAATCTCCGGACGACGAAACCTGCTCACCATAGCTCTCGTGGACGCCTGCTACCGATCCGCCAGCAGTCATCGAGCAGAATCTCCCCAGGAAATCCTCGACGATTGCCAGTTCCCATAACACCGCTCCGCACCCATCTCAGTCCAGACCTGTTCACAGCTCAGACAACCGTCCATGGCAATCCGCAGCAAAAACCACCAACTGCTTTTGCGTTTTAAACCGCTCCCGCTAGAATTCGTGAGTTTTGCACCTGCTTTCTAAGTCTCCTTCAATATGAGTGACACGGTCCATGATCAAGATTGGTATCAACGGTTTCGGACGCATCGGGCGCATGGTTTTCCGTGCCGCCATCCAGAACTTCTCCAGCGACGTGGAAATCGTCGGCATCAATGACCTGCTGGAACCCAGTTACCTCGCCTACATGCTGAAGTTCGACTCGGTCCACGGGCGATTCAAAGGTGACGTTTCTACCGCAGGCAACGACCTCGTCGTCAACGGCCGCACCATTCGACTGAGCGCCGTAAAAGATCCTTCCACACTGCAATGGGACGCCGTAGGTGCCGACGTCGTCGTCGAATCCACCGGCCTGTTCCTCGATAAAGCTTCAGCCGAAAGCCACCTGAAGGCGGGTGCCAAAAAAGTTATCATGTCCGCACCCTCAAAGGACGATACACCGATGTTCGTCTACGGCGTGAACCACGGTTCATACGCCGGACAGACAATCATCTCCAATGCCTCCTGTACCACCAACTGCCTCGCCCCGCTGGCCAAGGTTGTCAATGACACCTTCGGCATCAAGCGTGGCCTGATGACCACGGTGCATGCCGCCACTGCAACCCAGAAGACCGTCGACGGTCCCAGTGCCAAGGACTGGCGCGGCGGTCGCGGGATCCTCGAAAATATCATCCCGTCCTCAACCGGTGCTGCCAAAGCAGTGGGTATCGTTATCCCTGAACTGAACAAAAAGCTGACAGGGATGGCCTTCCGCGTCCCCACCTCAGACGTCTCCGTGGTCGACCTGACCTGCGAGCTGAACAAGGCTGCCAGCTACGAAGAAATCTGCGCCGCCATGAAGGCAGCTTCAGAAGGTGCCCTGAAAGGCGTGATGGCCTACACCAACGAAAAAGTCGTTTCGACTGACTTCGTCGGCGAAAGCCACACCTGCGTGTTCGATGCCGAAGCTGGCATCGCCCTCGACAGCACCTTCGTCAAACTGGTCGCCTGGTACGACAATGAGTGGGGCTACTCAAACAAGGTCCTCGAAATGGCTCGCGTCATTGCAAAGTGATCCGCAGCCCTGACCCCTGACAGCCCGGACAGCCCGGTTCCCCGCCAAAGGAACCGGGCTGTGTCGCTTTGCAAATCAGCGACCACCAGGCTCACAAAATACCACGATCGAAGGATTCCCCACCGGTACGTAACGCCCTGTAAATTCCAGCTGTCCGCTCACCCGATTCACTTGGAAAATCGTCACATTATCCGCTCGCTGATTACAGCAATACAGAAATCCGCCCGCTGGATCAAAGGCGAAACTGCGAGGATAGTTGCCGCGAGTCCACTCATTGCCCACCTGCTTCAGACGCCCGTCAGACGCAGTGGCAAAAATCCCGATACTGTCGTGCAGACGATTGCCCCCGTACACAAATCGCCCGTCCGCTGACACCAGAATCTCTGAACAAAAATTACTGCCGGCATAACCGGGAGGCAAACTGGGAACGGTCTGCCGCGCCGTCAATGCACCACTGGCACTGTCATAGTCAAACAGCACAATCGTGGAACCCTCTTCCTGAATCGAATACAGCCAGCGGCCGTTCGGATGAAAGTGCACATGCCGCGGACCATCCCCGGCCGGCAACTGCACCCACGGCTGATCAGCAGGACTCAGCTTCCCGGTCGCCACATCAAATTTCCACACATAAATTCGATCCTGACCCAAATCCACATGCAGCACAAAACGACCTGCCGCGTCCGACAAAATCTGATGTGCATGAGTCCTGTCGTGGCCGCTGAATGCAAAACTGCCCGGCTGCACACTGGTGGCTTTTGTCGGCCCCACCCATCCCTCGTCCCGCTTCACATCCACAGCCTCTCCCAGACGACCGTCCGCCAGCACCGGCAATACCGAAATTGATCCGCCAAAGTAATTGGCCGTCAACAGATATTGCCCCGTTGGATGCAGTGCCACGTAAGTCGGCCCCGCACCACCCGAACGTACAGTGTTCAGCAGCGTCAGCGCACCCGTCGCGGCATCAATCGAAAAAGCACTGACCGTGCCCTCCATCGTTTCACCCACTCGGTCAGTCTCATTCGCCGAATACAGCCGGTCGGCAGCCGCATTCACCGCCAGACAACTGGGACTGATGCCCAAATCATAAGTGCCCGCAGCTGTCAAACCGCCCGTCTGTCGGTCCACTCGAAAAATATGGATCCCGCGACCGTTGCCTGGCGGCAAATCCACCTGCGTTGGCAAAACGTCCTTCAATGGCGAACTGAAAGTCCCCACATAGGCAAATAACGGCTTCTCGGAACGAACCACACCCGGTACCCCCGCTGCACCCGCTGCCACCACCGTGGCCGCCAGAAATTCACGCCGCGTCGCTGTATTGTCAGCCATATTGCTCTCACCCGTTCATTCACGAAAAACTTAAAACACCGCAAAGCTACCCCGAATCCTACTCATCGCCACACATGATTGCACGCCCGGATACCTGCTGAATCGCCCCGCACAATCATGCTCATATCACAGCAACATGCCGCAATTCCATTTGCCCTGCACAATTCGATCACGTTAAATTGACACCAGTCTTTCAGCCACAACCACCGTCAGTAATGGCATTAAGATCACTCTGCTGCTCGCCTGCCTGCTGCTGCTTCCAGCCCAGAACCCGGACCCCGTCCCGCAGCAGAACGATTCCTCGGTCACCTTTAGCCGCGATGTCTATCCCATCCTCAGTCGCAACTGCCTGCAGTGCCACGGGCCTCTGCAACAACTCAGTGACTTCCGCATCGACCAGCGCCAACGACTGCTGAAACCCGGCATCCTGCTCCCGCACAAACCCCACGACAGTGAACTGCTGCGACGCATCACACTGCCCACAACGGACTCTCAGCACATGCCGCCCGTCGGCAATCCCCTCACACAACAGCAGCTTGAAATCATCCGGCAATGGATTGCCGAAGGTGCTGTCATTCCAGATCCCTTCGTACCGCCCCCGCACTGGGCCTGGATACCTCCAGCGCGTCCTGCACTCCCCGCCAACAGCTCCGCCTCCCCAGTCGATGCCTTCATCCGGCAAACACTCACCAGTCGACAGTTGCAGCCCGCACCTCCCGCGGAACCCGCCGTCCTCGTTCGCAGACTGCACCTCGCACTCATCGGACTTCCGCCCGATCCCGCCGAAGTCGCTGACTTCGTCGCAGATCCCTCCGAAACTCGCTGGCAACAAATGGTCGACGAACTGCTCCAATGACCACAGTTCGGTGAACGCTGGGCCAGACACTGGCTGGATCTGGCCCGCTACGCCGATTCACACGGGTTCCAGCGAGATGATCTTCGCGATTCCTGGGCCTGGCGTGACTGGGTCATTAAAGCCCTCAATAATGATCTGCCCTTTGACCAGTTCACCATCGAACAGCTGGCCGGTGACCTGCTGCCTGATGCCAGTGAATCACAGCGCATCGCGACCGGCTTCCATCGCTGCTCACCCACCAACGTCGAAGCCGGATCACTGCCGGAAGAAACCCGCGCTGAACAACTGATCGACCGCGTCAATACCACCGCCACCGTCTGGCTAGGTGCCACGCTCGAATGCGCCCAGTGCCACGATCACAAATATGACCCGTTCTCGATGCAGGACTACTATCAGCTGCTCGCCTGCTTCAATAACACCGCCCTCGAAGCCGATCGAGCCAACCCTGCACAACCCTCCTCCATCCGCTTCATCGGACCGGAAATGCAGCTCTCCAGTCCACAGCTCGACCAGCAGCGCGACGTACTCCGCAAACAAATCACACAATTGCATCAACAGCTGAAAACACACAGCCTCGACACCGCACCCGTCATCCTGCAGGCATACTCAGTCCAGTCCCTCTCCGCCAACGATGCCTGGAACACTCTCCCGGATGGTTCTATCCTTGTCACAGGTGACGAACCACCCGCCAATGACCTTGTCACCGTCACTAACCGCTGGACGCGATCACCACAAAGATGCCTTCACCATGTGGCTGGCAGGCGCCGGAGTTCGCCCGGGAATGTCACTGGGTGCCACCGATGACTTCGGCATGGACATCGCCGAACGCCCCGTACACGTCCACGACCTGCAAGCCACCGTTCTGCACCTGCTGGGTCTGAACCACGAACAACTGACCTGGCGCTATCAGGGCCGCGATTTCCGACTGACCGATGTGCACGGACAACTGCTGCACGAAATCCTGCTGTAACCCCACACCATTCCCGACACGCACCTACTGATAAATCACCACCAAAAACACCAGCGCCTCCGCCTTACCCTGATTCCGAATTTCATGCGGTACATCCGCCCGATAACTGGCCGAATCAGCCCGGTTCAGTTCTGTCGTCTCGTTATCCGAAACCACCACCACCTTGCCCTTCTGCACCGTCAAAAATTCCCGCGTTCCCTCGAAATGCGGAGCTGATCGCAGAATACCACCGGGATTCAGCAGCACCTCGTAAAACTCAACATCCTTCTCCAGATGCAGTGGCGACAACGTCCGAATCGAACAATTCTGATCCGACCGAAAAATATGGCTGCGATCATCAGCCCGGATGACTTCGATTCCCGGAACCGCTGCGGCCTGCTCCACCAGTTCCGCCATGCTCATTCCCAATGCACCCGCAATCTTAACTGTCACAGCCAAAGTCGGATTCGCCTGCTCACGCTCAATCTGACTGAGCATCGAACGACTGACACCGGAAGCCCGCGACAGCACATCCAGCGACCAGCCACGATCCCGTCGCAGCTGATGAATTCGCCGACATACGTGACGACTGACGTCCTCGGCCGACTCAGCTGACGCGGACGATTGAGCTGCATCGACAGCAGAACGAGCAGACTTCATCGACTCACCACTTCTGGTTTTCAATATACTGGACAATTATTCTTGCAAACCGAACATCGCCTTGTGTACTATACCGCATACACTCTCCAGTATATTCAAAAACCGTTGAAATTCGGGACAGAAACTCAGATGAAGGCCCTCGTCAAACTACACGCAGAAAAAGGGCTCTGGCTAAAAGACGTGCCGGAACCTAAAGTCGGCGTCAATGACGTACTGATCAAGGTCGACAGAACCGGCATTTGCGGTACGGACGTGCACATTCACGAATGGGATGCCTGGGCTCAGCGTACCATCCCGATCCCCATGGTTGTCGGTCACGAATTTGTCGGCACAATCGTCGAAGTCGGATCCAATGTTGCCGACTTCCATCCCGGTGACATTGTCAGCGGTGAAGGGCACGTGGTCTGCGGTCGCTGCCGCAACTGCCTCGCCGGACGACGACACCTCTGCTCCAAAACTCAGGGTATCGGCGTTAATCGGCCAGGTGCTTTTGCTGAATACATCGCCCTGCCCATGACCAACGTCTGGCATCATCACCACACGATTGACCGCGATATCGCTTCCATCTTTGACCCCTTTGGGAATGCCGTACATACCGCTCTCGCCTTCCCAGTCCTCGGCGAAGATATCCTGATCACCGGCGCAGGCCCGATCGGCCTGATGGCCGCTGCCGTAGTTCGTCATGCCGGCGCCCGCTTTGTGGTCGTCACCGACGTCAATCCCTGGCGGCTGCAGCTGGCACAAAAAATGGGCGCCACCCGCACCGTCGATGTCCGCTCCGAACGACTCGAAGATGTCCAGCGCGAACTCGGAATGGCCGAAGGCTTCGATGTCGGACTGGAAATGTCAGGCAACGCCGATGCCTTCCGCAGCATGCTGTCCAATATGGCACACGGCGGAAAAGTTGCCATGCTGGGCATCCCCACCGCAGATATCGCCATCGACTGGACACAGGTCGTGTTCAATATGCTCACCATCCATGGTATCTACGGACGCGAAATGTACGAAACGTGGTATAAAATGACTGTCATGCTGCAAAGCGGACTCGATATCAGCCCCGTCATCACTCACCGACTGCACTACACCGATTTCGCCAAAGGCTTCGAAGCCATGAAATCCGGACAGTCCGGGAAAGTCATTCTGAACTGGAACAACTGAAGCGTCAGGAAATTTCGCCATGTCCGGTCTCACCGATCACGCTCTCGCCGAACTGCAGTCCATCCGCTCCCAGGGACTGTTCAAAGCCGAACGCACCATCGACTCGCCCCAGAACACCAATATCCGACTGGCCGACTCCAGCCACGTTGTCAATCTCTGCGCCAACAATTACCTCGGACTGGCCGATCACCCGGCTATCGTGCAGGCCGCCCGCGAAGCACTCGACCGCTGGGGCTACGGCATGGCCTCCGTTCGCTTCATCTGCGGTACTCAGTCCGTCCACCACGCTCTCGAACAGCGCATCAGCAACTTCCTCGGCACCGACGATACCATCCTCTACAGCTCCTGCTTCGATGCCAACGGCGGACTCTTCGAAACACTGCTCACAGAACAGGACGCCATCATCTCAGATCAGCTGAATCACGCCAGCATCATCGATGGCATCAGACTCTGCAAAGCCCAGCGCTATCGCTATCGCAATAACGATATGGCCGACCTCGAACAACAACTCAAAGAAACTCAAAACTGCCGCAATCGACTCATCGCCACAGACGGCGTCTTCTCCATGGATGGATACCTCGCCAAATTGCCCGATATCTGCGAACTGGCCGATCGCTGGAACGCCTCCATCATGGTCGATGACTCACACGCCGTCGGCTTCGTCGGACCCTCCGGAAAAGGTACCCCCGAACACTTCAATGTGGCCAGCCGGATCGACATCATCACCGGTACCCTCGGAAAAGCACTCGGCGGTGCCTCCGGCGGTTACACCAGCGGTCGCAAACCACTCATCGACCTGCTGAGACAGCGTTCCCGACCCTACCTGTTCTCAAATACACTCGCTCCACCCATCGCCGCCGCCTCTCTCAAAGCTCTTGAACTCATCAGCGAATCCAATCAGCTGCGCACACAGCTGCGCGAAAACACCACATACTTCCGCTCTGCCATGACCGCCGCAGGATTTCGTATCCTCCCCGGCGAACACCCCATCGCACCCGTCATGATCGGCGACGCTGCACTCGCCACACGCATGGCCAATGCACTCCTCGCTCTCGGCATCTACGTCATCGGCTTCTCCTTCCCCGTTGTACCAAAAGGCGAAGCACGCATCCGCACGCAAATGTCGGCCGCTCACTCCAGATCACAGATGGAACACGCCGTAGACGCCTTCACACGCGTCGGAAAGGAACTGGGCATCATCTGACCGTCAGCGGCCTCGCGACTCGGCCGCCTGCCGAATCGCCCGCTTCGCCTCAGACAGTCGCTCAGGCCACACAAACTTCGGCGCCTGCGCCGGATCATAACCCTGCAAATGATCCCGCAGCCTCGTTTCAGGCCTGGTGTAACGCAGTTCGGTGTCGCGAAACACCTCACGACATACCTCCGCCAGCTGCGGATCATAGGACTGCAGCTCCTCGCGAGTATTCACGTGGTTGTGGTCATGGTCGTCCTCGCGATTGTTGTCAAACCACGACTGCACTCCCTCAGCAAAATACTCGTGATGGTTCACCGACGCATACTTGCCCTTCCATAACCCCGCAGACATCGCCTGCTGATACGCTGACTTCACCCGCTCGTCAAATGCCGGATCCACCACGTTCATCCCGCGCAGGTGAATATTATGAGCAAACTCGTGAATCAAAATACACTCCGCTCGATACGGATCTCCCTCGTAACCCAGCAGATTCTCCTCGCCACACGAACATAACGGGTCCGTCGCAGAACCACCCATCCCACGCGCTCTGGCATCCCAGAAATCCCGCGCCGTCACTCCCTTCGCCTGACGACCGTCCTCAGCCGAATCGCCCAGCCACTTCCACTCAGGCAGATCCGTCGTGTACTCGCTGTGAGCAATAATGCAGAGACGTGAACCGCCGCGAATCATCGCCTCACGCACGTCCGGACGACGCGACAAAAGCAAATCCACAATCGCAGCCGCCTCACGCAAAGCATAAGGATTCGCTCGCGCTGAAGCCACAATCGGATATCCGCCCGCAGAGATATACTGACTGTAGTAGTCAGGTACTTGGAGCTCAGCAGGAGGCACCGTGATGGAAGGCAATGCACCATCTGCCGGAACAGCGTCCTGCCCCCTGATCACTGCCAACGGACCCGGCCAGAAATAAGCACTCACCCACAACACGGCATACACGACTGCCAAATTCCTGCCGCCCGTCGCTGTAGCCATGCGACTCTGTCCAGTCAGTCCATGAAAATCCGCTTCCAGCCCCTGTACATGCAGTCAAGCAGCTCCCGACCTGCCTCGGTCGCGCGGTACCGCACAAAACCCTCACCCTCTTCAGCTAGCGTCTCCACAATCTGCACGTTGTCCTCTTCGCTGTACATCCAGGACTGCTCCTGAAACAGCTGGAATACGCGATGCAGTGCCTTCTCTGAAGCCGGCAGAAAGACCTCGCCGTCCAAAAACAGCTGGTAACCATACTCCTCAAGCTTCGGCCACGGCAGATCAGTCGTTGTGCCCCGGTAATAAGGCAACAACACCGACACATCATCCGGCTTCGAATTCGGATTGTGCAGCATGTCGATCGCATTCCACGGGCAAATCGTCAGCTGATAAAATTCACTGCTGTCGTTCGGCGACCGATAACACATCTGACAGCCAATGCAGCGACTGGTGTCAATCTGATGGTAGCTCTCCGACGGAACCGGACTGACCACCTCATAAATACAGTCCACAGGACAAACGTTCGCACACGAATTACACGATGTGCAGTTGTCCTTGTTGATCACGTTGATGTATCGAGTTTCCTTCTTCCGGTCAGATTTGCGGTCCCGGAAGTAATCAGTCATGGAAATCGTCATCGAACCGCCGCCTTTCCACTGCCACTCAACACCCTCAGGCAGACCTCACACCAGGCCCCCTACACGGCAGCAGAAAATGCTACCGCCCACCCCTGCACTCGGCAGTGTTGATCGTCCAAAATGAACTTTTTCAGCCAGACTTTCCTGCGCGTGGGAAGCAGCAGCCCCGGCTTTCCTGACATCGACCATCCGCAAATGTACCGATTCCGGCAAACTCACCCCACTTCAAGACAAGAATATCTTTTATTCACTTGCCCGTACCCGCTCGCACCACCTCCTCCACCACCAGAAGATCGTCCGTACGCTGCAGATTTCGCCGCAATCTCACCACCAGTCCCGCCTCGTCGTAAATCCAAAACTCCCGGAATACCCGCTGAGCCGCTAATTTGGCCGTGCGATTCGGACGCCCCAGAGTGTGCGATACCTGCTCAGACGTCATCCCCCTCACCACCCGTCCCTCACGCACCGCTCGCTGCACGTCATCCGGCGGTCGCTTCAAAAACTCCGCACTGCTGATCCACCCGCTCTTCAATCGCTCCCAGCCCAGCGTCTTAAGCCGCTGCGCCAGCCCCTCCGCATCTGCCGGTGACTCCTGCGAAGCCTGCTCCCACGCCTGCTTCAATAACTCCACACCACGGTCCCGCGAATCCCTGTCCTGCCATTCCTCACCCACAAACAAATATTCGTCCGCTGTGCGGATCTGGCCAGCCAAAGTTCCCAGACCAAAACGCCGCTCCTGACGCTGCAGCCACGTCGCCCGTAATTTCGAAGCCTCAGCCGCACGCTCCAACTGCACCAGCAACTCGCTCACACTGATCAGTTCCTGCCGATCAAGCCGATCGGCCCGCGACAATTGCCACGTCACCGCCCGCTGCTCCAACTCCGCAGCAGACTTCTGCTC
>Ga0163212_1000061_pt1 | contig 43576 bp, 46 predicted proteins | sample Malawi_45m_30L_FD_113532 | JGI IMG/M metagenome (GOLD analysis project Ga0163212, IMG submission 113532) | Freshwater microbial communities from Lake Malawi, Central Region, Malawi to study Microbial Dark Matter (Phase II) - Malawi_45m_30L | ecosystem: Environmental > Aquatic > Freshwater > Lake...
GTGTGAGACCCGCCGATGGTACTTGTGCCGACGACGATGAGTTCCGCATGACGGCGGCCCGACTATTTAAAAAAACAGACTCCAAGGGAAAAGTTGCCATCGGTGACCGATTTCCTGAAGGCTATTGCGGTGAGTGGCAGCCGTCGCTGGCAGCGTGGTTTGCGGCGATCGCGGTGGCTATGACTCGCGGCGCTGTACTGATCGCGGATTACGGTTTGCCGCGTGGGCAATTGCTGCATCCGCAGCGCATGGCGGGAAGCTTGCGCTGTCACTACCGGCACCAGGCGCACGGTGACCCCTTCATTTATCCGGGGCTCTGTGACATCACGGCATGGATCGATTTCACGGCGGTTGCCGAGGCCGCAACGCAGGCAGATTTCCAAATTTCCGGTTTTACGACACAGGCCGGATTTCTTTTGGGTGCCGGTATCGATCAGCAATTGGCATTAGCCACGGTGGGGCTCGATCCCACCGATCCGCGACATATCGCGCTTGCGCGTGGCGCGCGTACGCTGCTGCTGCCTGGGGAAATGGGCGAGGCCGTGAAGTTCATGCTGCTGACACGCGAGGTAGCCGTAGCCGATCAGGCTTTCGGTATGGCGCTCAACGTAGCGCCCGGCGCGCCATCCGCGCCTGTGCTCGACCCGGCGTTCAGCCTGCAGGATCTGCGCTCGTCTCTTTGGGCACCGCAATGTTGAGCGCCGCGAGCCGTTTGCTGCGCAGTCGCTCGCCGATGGCTGCGCCGGGGAGGCCAGCGCGTTCGTCGGCACTGAGTGCCACCGCACGCGCGGTAGCGAAAGCCTGCTCCACTCGGGCGCGCTGCGGATACGCAGCATCGGCGAGTCCGCCTCGACCGCGGGCGTCGCACTCGCAGGCTTCCAAGAATTCTGTGAAGCGTTCGGGCCGTCGAAAGGCATCGGTATGTTCGAGTAACTCGAGCAGCGTCGAGGTGCGCAGTTCGAGACCGCGATGCACGTACGTGTGAAAGCGGCTGGCGAGCAAACCGAGTTCACGGTGCTCCTGCGGCACTCGCAGGCGCGCGCACAGCGCTTCGATCGCCGGCAGACCGCGCGTTTCGTGAGCATGATGCCGCGGCCATTCCGCACGCGGGGTCAGCGCCTTGCCGAGATCATGGACCATCACGGCGAAGCGCACCGTTTGCGGGGCGTCGCGCATCGCCGCTATCTGCAGGGCGAGCATGATGTGTTCGCCGGTGTCGACTTCGGGGTGCCACTCCGGCCGTTGCGGCACGCCGAACAGGGCGTCGAGTTCGGGCAGCACCACGCGCAAGGCGCCGCATTTGCGCAGCGCATCGATAGCCGAACGCGGCGAGGGCTCATCAAGTGCACGCGCCAACTCGCGCCAAACGCGCTCGGGCACGAGCGCATCGGCCTCGCCGGCCTCCACCATGCGGCGCATCAGGGCGAGGGTGTCGGCGGCGATCGTGAAGCCAAGCGGGGCAAATCGTGCCAGAAAACGTGCAACGCGCAGGATGCGCACAGGGTCTTCAGCGAAGGCTGGCGAGACATGTCGCAGCACGCGACGCTCGAGATCAGCGCGCCCGCTGAACGGATCAAATATATTGCCGGCGGCATCCTGCGCCATGGCGTTGATGGTCAGGTCGCGCCGCGCGAGATCCTGTTCGAGGGTGACCTCGGGCGAAAACAGCGTGGTGAAACCGCGATAGCCTGGCGCAACTTTGCGCTCGAGGCGGGCGAGCGCGTACTCCTCGCGAGTTTGCGGATGCAAAAACACTGGAAAATCTTTGCCGACGGGCAGAAAACCGAGCGCTTCGAGGTCGGCCGGCGTCGCGCCGACGACCACCCAGTCGCGTTCGGCAACCGAGCGACCGAGCAGCCCATCGCGCACTGCACCGCCGACCAGATAGGTATTCACCCGCCGATGTTAACGCGAGCGACGACCGAGGTAGGTGGGGGCGATGCTGGCGAGCGAGCTCGGGGTGATCCCCAGACGGTCGAACCCGTTGTCGCGACAGACGTTATCGACCGTCAGGGAGCGATAGTTATCCGTGGAGAAGGGTTTGCCAGGCACGAAATCCATTACAAAGGCCTGTACGCGACCGATGGCATCGGCAAGCGGAATTACGCGTGCGCCAGTACCCGCGACCTCGCCCGTGAGACGCACGAGGTCCGCCAAGGTCATGACCTTGGGGCCGCAAAGATCATAGGACTCGCGGCTCGTGGCTCCGCCCCGCAGAGCGAGCATGAACGCCGACACCACATCCTCGACCCATACCGGGGCGAAGCGCGCCTGAGCGCGCGCCAGCGGCAGGATGCCGCCGCTCAGCGCCAGCAGGGACGCGAAGCGGTTGAGCAGCGAATCGCCGCGACCAAAGATTACCGAGGGGCGGAAGATCGTCCATTCGAGCGAGCTTGGTGCGGCGCGCACGTGGCGCTCGGCGACCCCCTTTGATCGCAGGTAATGGCTCGGACCGTTTTCGTCCGCCCCAAGTGCGCTCATGTGCAGATAGCGCGGGACACCACTCTCGACGCAGGCGGCGATTACTTTGCGCGTGAGTTCGGCATGGGCGTGGGTAAAGCCTGTTCCTGAAGAGCCTTTTTCATTAAGGATACCGACGAGGTTGACGACGACATCGCTGCCGGCGACCACATCACGTAGCGCGATCGGGTCGTGCACATCGATGCGCATGCGTTCCGCGTTCGGCAGCACCGAAAGCTGCCGCGCCGCGCGTGGATCGCGAGTGGGTAGTCGCAGCCGATGACCTTCGGCAGCAAGGCGTGCGGCGAGTGCACTGCCGACAAAGCCGGTACCACCCACCAAAGTTACTTCGAGCGGTCGCACGCGTTTATCAGCGCAGCAGGATGATGGTCGTCTCGCCCGCGCGCCTAACCTGCAGCACAAGCGTACTTCCGCCGCGATTGCTGGTGGCCCGCCAGGCATTGCTGAGATCGCTGCGGTTGGTGATCCGAGTGCCATTCGCGGCGACGATCAGATCGTTGGCGCGCAGGCCCGCGTTCGCAGCCGGGCTACCTGCGGCCACCGCGCGCACCAGGACGCCGGCGCCGTTGCCGCGGTTATCGCCACTGCTGCTGCCCGGGCCGTCTTCGAGCTGTGCACCTTCGAGGGCGCGGTGCTGGCCGCCTTCGGGAACGTTTTTGTCATTGCCCTCGGCAGCGGCCGGAGTTTGTACGGCCGGGTCGGCCACCTCGGCGGTCAATTTGCGCGACTCGCCGTCACGCAGCAACGAGAGCTCGACCTTGTCACCGACGCGTAGCAAGCCGATCGCGTTGCGGAAGTCGGCCGCCGATTTGACACTGCGGCTGTTGATGGCAGTGACGACGTCACCCGCGCGAATCCCGGCGCGTGCCGCTGCGGAATCTTTGAGCACCTGGGTGACGAGTGCACCGCCTGCTGTGCTGATGCCCAAGGCCTCGGCGATATCGGGCGTGACGGGGGCGATGGTTACGCCGAGCTGACCGCGCTTGACTGAGCCATATTTGATTAGTTGGTCCATGACGCTGCGCGCCATGTTCACGGGGATGGCAAAACCAATGCCGATGTTGCCGCCGCTGCCCGAGAGAATCATGTTGTTAATACCGACGAGTTCGCCACGCAGGTTTACGAGCGCACCGCCGGAATTGCCGGGGTTGATCGAGGCATCGGTCTGAATCAGGCTCTCGAAACCATCGGGATTCATGCCGGAGCGGCCGAGTGCACTGACGATGCCGTAGGACACCGACTGCTGCAGTCCGAAGGGATTACCGATGGCCGCGACGTAATCGCCGGGCTCGAGACGATCGGAATCACCGAGCACAACCTGTGCGAGGCTTCCCGATTTAATCTGGATGACGGCGATGTCGGTGCGCGGATCGCTGCCGATTACCTTGGCTGCAAACTGTCGTTGATCGGACAGGGTCACGGTGATTTCGCGCGCATTTTCGACCACATGCGCGTTGGTGATGATGTAGCCCTGTTTGCCATCGACGATCACCCCAGAGCCGGCCGACTGGAAGGGCCGCTCGCGCGCCCCCGAATCGGGCGGTACGTTGAAAAAGCGTCGAAAGAAAGGGTCGTCGAGCAGCGGGTTACGACCCTGTTCGCGCACCGCGCCCTGAATGCCAATGCTGATTACCGCCGGTGAGACTCGCTTGATCATGGGCGCGAGTGAGGGCATCGGCGCTACGGAGCGCGCGTTGTCGCCGATGGGGGTGCTATCGCGGCGTAGGGCGTCGGCGCGGGGCTCGGCCGCGGCGTCCACGGCCTGTGCCGTGACCGGCAAAGACACGGCCGCGAGCAGTGCGCCGAGCAATGCGCGGCACAGCGCTCGGTAAGGGGTCCCGTTAACGCACGCGACTTTCATGTGTGATCTCCCGCTTGCGAACGGGAGTATGTGGATCTGTGCTCAGCTTTCAAGAGGACAACTTGTGCACTTTTTGTGAAGAGGAGCGGAAACACAACATCTTGTGCTTCCAAACTACAACCAGCATTCGACTGTAAACATCAGATAAACAAGACTTTTGCAGCCCGAGTTTTTATAAGTCTATGATTTTTATGAAATAAAAAGGCTATTTGAAACGCAGTTTAAGCCTTGACGCTCTCCGGAGGCGTGCTTACTCTCTTGCCGTCGACACAACATCTTGTGCGGGTTCAATACGCACACGTGGGAGTCGGGGGCAGGGGAAGTGGTCGTTGTTCGGCCCATCACCAAGAGAACAAGTATCCGTGGGTGCCTCTGGCGGCCTTGGGTCCTCTCGTCATTGGGGTCCTCTATATTGGTTGTTTTTTTATCGGATTTTGAGGCCCGAAACAGGTATGAACAGCGTCGTCAAACTCGAGGCGAAAGACTTCGACGGTATTCCTTTCCAGGAAGCGTCGATGGACATTTGGGAAAAAAAATATCGCCTCGTTGCCAAGAGTGGCGAGCCCATCGACAAAACCATGGACGACACCTACCAGCGTGTCGCCCGCGCCCTCGCCGATGTTGAAGCGCCCGCGGAGCGCGAGCATTGGTATGAGCGATTTCTTTGGGCGTTACGTCGCGGGGCCATTCCCGCCGGCCGCGTCACCTCAAATGCAGGCGCGCTCGAGCACAAGCCGGCGACCTCGACCATCAATTGCACCGTGTCGGGGACGATCCGCGACTCGATGGACGATATCCTCAACAAGGTTCACGAGGCGGGTCTCACGCTGAAAGCCGGTTGCGGCATCGGGTACGAATTTTCGACGCTGCGCCCGCGGGGTGCCTACGTCTCGGGCGCCGGCGCCTACACCTCAGGTCCGCTGTCGTTCATGGATATCTACGACAAGATGTGCTTCACGGTGTCGTCGGCAGGCGGTCGTCGCGGTGCGCAAATGGGAACCTTCGACGTCGGTCACCCGGATGCCATGGAGTTCATCCGCGCCAAGCGCGAGAACGGCCGCCTGCGTCAGTTCAATCTGTCACTGCTGATCACCGACGAGTTCATGCAAGCAGTCCGCGAGGACCGCGAGTGGAACCTCGCTTTCCCGCTGTTGCGGAAAGAATTCGAAACGGACAAGCCTGACCTTTCTGACGAGAGCAAATACCTCTGGCGCGAGTGGCCTTATTCCGAGAACTTCTTGGTCGGCAAAAGTGGGCTCGTCGCCTGCAAGATCTACAAGACGCTTCCGGCGCGACGCATGTGGGACGTCATCATGACGTCGACCTACGATTTCGCGGAGCCCGGGTTCATCCTCATCGATCGCGTCAACGAAATGAACAACAATTGGTGGTGCGAAAACATCCGCACCACCAACCCGTGCGGCGAACAGCCACTGCCGCCGTACGGCTCGTGCCTGCTGGGTTCTGTCAACCTCACACGATTCGTGCGCAACGCGTTCACCGAGCAGGCCGAGTTCGACTGGGCGGAGTATCGCGAGGTTGTCAAAGTCTTTACGCGCATGCTCGATAACGTGGTCGAGGTCAACGGACTGCCGCTCGAGGGGCAGCGCAACGAGATCTTGCGTAAACGCCGGCATGGCATGGGCTTTCTCGGTCTCGGCAGCACTATGGCGCTGCTGCGCATGAAGTACGGCTTGCCGGAGTCCGTGCAGTTCACCGAAGACGTCTCGCGAGAGATGGCGGTCGCTGGTTGGGATGCTGCACTCGAACTCTCGCGAGAGAAAGGACCGGCGCCGATCATGAACGAAGAGTTCACGGTCACTGCCGAGATGCTGCGCAAGCGTCCCGAGATGGCGCGCGATGGATGGAAGGTGGGCAGCAAGATCCCCGGGCGCGTGCTGCACGCACGCTACAGCCGCTACATGCAGCGCGTGGCGGCGGTGGCGCCGGCGCTGGTCGATCAGCTGGCGTTGGTCGGCGCGCGGTTCACCCACCACACCTCGATTGCGCCGACCGGCACAATCTCGCTGTCGCTCGCCAACAATGCCAGTAACGGCATCGAGCCCTCGTTCGCGCATCACTATTTCCGTAACGTCATTCGCGAAGGCAAGAAGTCTAAAGAAAAAATCGACGTGTTCTCCTACGAGTTGCTCGCGTACCGCGAGCTCATCAACTCGAGGGCCATGCCGAACTCGACCAATCCGACCGATAAGCTACCCGACTATTTCACAACGGCAGACGACATCACGCCGACTGAGCACGTCGATATTCAGGCCGCCTCGCAGAAGTGGATCGACTCGTCGATCTCCAAAACGGCGAACGTCCCGACCGACTTCAAATACGAATCTTTTAAAGATATTTACCTGTACGCCCACGAAAAGGGGTTGAAGGGTTGCACGACCTTCCGCTTTAACCCCGAGGCTTTCCAGGGCGTGCTCGTCAAGGAAGAGGACCTTAAGAACACCACTTATGTGTTCACGCTCGAAGACGGCTCCGAGGTATCGGTGAAGGGCGATGAGGAAATCGAATACGACGGTGAGAAACACACCGCCGCAAATTTGTACGACGCCTTGAAAGAAGGCTACTACGGCAAGTTCTGAGGATCAGTTGCAAATGGCCGCTATTAAGATCGATCGGAAGATTTCCAAATATCGTGTGCAGAAGCCGGTTGCTGATCCGGCTCCTGCCTTAGCTCCCGAGCGTACGACGTCGCACGGTGGCAAAGTCGTCAGACTCACCGAGGAAGTGCAGCGCCCCGAGGTGCTGATCGGTTCGACCTATAAAATCAAGACGCCGGTCTCCGATCACGCGATGTACGTGACTATCAACGATATCATCCTTAACGAAGGCACCGAGCACGAACAGCGACGTCCGTTCGAGGTGTTCATCAACTCGAAGAACCTCGACCACTATCAGTGGATCGTTGCCCTGACGCGTATTATTTCCGCCGTTTTCCGTAAGGGTGGTGATGTCACTTTCCTCGTCGAAGAATTGAAAGCCGTATTCGACCCGCGCGGTGGCTATTGGCAGGCTGGTGGCAAGTTCATGCCCTCGATCATTGCCGAGCTCGGCTATGTCATCGAGAAACACTTGCAGACCATCGGCCTTATGGGTCGACCTGAGCTCGACGAACATCAAAAGAAACTCGTCGACGAAAAGCGTGCCGAGTTCGAAGCCCGCAGCAAGCAGGCCGATGCGTTCGCAAAGTCGCACTTCCCCGAGGGAGCGCAGCTTTGCTCGAAGTGCAGCACGGCGGCCGTGGTGATGATGGACGGCTGTATGACCTGCCTGAACTGCGGCGATTCCAAGTGCGGGTGAGGCCTTGCGCCGGATAATTTCCACAGCAAGCACTTTTTTTGTCACAGTCTTTTTCCTGCTGCCGGCCGCGCGTGCGCAGCAGGCGGCGGTCCCGACCATTTCGCTGGAGATTCCGCGGCCCCCGGAACTGCAGCGCGATGTCGATTTCTGGGTTCGCGTGTACAGCGAAATCACCACGCTGCAGGGCTTCATGCACGACGAGCGCAATCTCGCGGTCGTCTATGAAATTGTCGATTTGACCGCCTCGGGACCGTTCGGTTCTGCCACGCGCCGCCAGCGAATCGCCCATGCTCGCGAACGTTGGAAAAGCGCTCTCGATGAGGCCGGGAAGGCGCTAGGGCACAGCGATCTCACGCGGGCTTCGGCCGATGCCCGGCGCGTGATCGAGCTGTGGGGGAGCGAGGCTACGCCCGCGCGTTTGCGTGCAGCTCGCGACTCCGTGCGTTTTCAGCTTGGCCAGGCGGATCGCTTTCGAGCTGGGATCGTGCGCTCCGGAACCTGGGAGTCGTACATTGCATCGACCTTCTCACGCCTCGGTTTGCCGCCCGAGCTGGCTGTGATGCCGCATGTCGAGTCGTCGTATACGCCGACGGCGTACTCGAAGGTCGGAGCCTCTGGCCTGTGGCAGTTCATGCGTTCGACGGGTCGGCTCTACATGCGTGTCGATGACATCGTCGATGAGCGACTCGATCCGTTTCGCTCGACCGAAGCGGCGGCGCGCCTGTTGCTCGACAATTACCGGCTGCTCGGCAGCTGGCCGCTGGCGATCACGGCCTACAACCACGGTCCCGCCGGCATGCACCGGGCACGTGAGACCATGGGCACCGACGATTTCGCCATCATCGCGCGCCGCTATCAGAGTCGCTCCTTCGGTTTTGCATCGCGAAACTTTTTCCCGTCGTTCCTCGCCGCGCTCACGATCGATCAAAACGCCACGCGTTACTTTCCCGGCGTGGTCCGCGCACCGGAGATGAGTTTTCACGAGGTCGAAATGCCGGGATACGCCGCTGCATCGCAGCTCGAGCGAACGCTCGGTGTGCCGATGGCGCTACTGCGCGAGCTCAACCCGGCACTGCGACCGCCCGTCTGGTCCGGCTCGCGCTTCGTGCCCCGCGGCTATCGATTGCGCCTGCCCGCAGAGCAGAAAATGACGACGGTCGAATTTATTCAACGCGTGGGTGCTAACCAATTATTTGTCGCGCAGGTAGGGCCGCGGACACATCGGGTTAAGCGGGGCGAGTCGCTGCGGCAGATCGCGCGGAAGTACGGTTACACCGTGAACCGGGTGGCCGAGCTTAACGGCTTGTCAAATTCCACCAAGCTGCGGCGCGGACGCGCGCTGCAACTGCCCGATGAGCGCCCGGCCACGTTGGCCGATCTTGCGGCACGCAGCCCGCCGCCGAGCCCTTCGGTGTCGACCAACTCCAGCCTTTGATCCCGCTATGACGCGGGCGGTCATCGTTCTGCTTTGTGTACTCGCGCTGCTGCCCACGGCTGCGAGGGCGACGCTGACCCCACTGCCCGCAGCGACTGAGGTCGTTGTGCTCAAGGCACAGCGTCGGCTCGAGTTGTGGCAGGGGTCCAGACTGCTGCGCAGTTATCGGATTTCTTTGGGACTCAACCCGATCGGTCATAAGCGGCAGGAAGGCGACTTCAGAACCCCGGAGGGTCGCTATGTTCTCGATATGCGCAATGCGCGCAGCGAATTCTTCCTCTCGATTCGCGTGTCGTATCCCGATTCGCGTGATGTCGCGCGAGCACGCAAAGCCGGCGTCAAGCCTGGCGGTGCCATCATGGTCCACGGGCTACCCAACGAGCCGCGCTGGCCCCCGGAGCATTACGCTCGCGAGAACTGGACCGATGGTTGCATCGCCCTCACCAACGCCGACATGATGGAATTCTGGATGCTGGTGGCCGACGGTACGCCGATCAACATCCGCCCCTGATCCCCTCCGGCTATCCTTGCGGGAAGCCGACCACGGAGCACCTATTGGAAACCAGCATCGTCATTCCCGAAGTCGTCGACGCCCGCGTCGCCCCGCGCGGCGCCCTCGAGAGTCTGTCGCAGGACGAGATCGAGCAGTTGTTGTCGACCGGGCAGGGCGGCCTTTATCCGCTTTTTCGGCAGTGTGCACTTGCCGTCCTCAATGCCGGTAGCGACACCGACGATGCTCGTGAAATCTTCGATCGTTATCGCGACTTCGACATTCGGATCTTGCGTCACGCTTTCGGCGTTAAGCTCGAGATTCGTAATGCCCCGGCGATGGCCTTCGTCGACGGGCAGATGATTCAGGGTACCAAAGAATTACTATTCGCAGTGTTGCGTGACACCGTTTATACTGCTAACGAAATTGTCGATAGTGGTCGCTTCGATCTGGCACAGCCACAGTCAATCACCAATGCGGTTTTCCATATCCTGCGCAACGCCCGCTTGCTCGATCACAAATCGCGTCCGAACCTGATCGTCTGCTGGGGCGGACATTCGATCAATCGCGAAGAGTACGAATACACCAAACGCGTCGGCTACGAGCTCGGGCTGCGCGGACTCGATGTGTGTACGGGATGCGGGCCTGGCGCCATGAAAGGACCCATGAAAGGCGCAACCATCGGCCATGCCAAGCAGCGCATCGTAGCTGGCCGTTACATCGGTTTGACCGAGCCTGGGATCATCGCCGCCGAGCCGCCGAATCCAATCGTCAATCATCTTGTGATCATGCCCGACATCGAAAAGCGTCTCGAGGCCTTCGTGCGGGTGGCGCACGGGCTCGTAATTTTTCCGGGTGGTGCGGGTACAGCCGAAGAAATCTTTTATCTGCTCGGTATCCTGCTCGATCCGGCCAACGCCGAACAACGCTTCCCGGTGGTGCTCACCGGGCCGCGCAAGAGTGCGGACTATTTCGAAAAAATTCGTGATCTCCTCGCTAAAACCATTGGCGAGGCTGCACTCGATCGCATTCGCATCGTGATTGAGGATCAGACCGAAGTGGCGCGCATCATGGATCGTGGGGTCGACGAGGTGCACGACTATCGTAAGAGACATTCAGACTCCTTCAATTTCAATTGGCTGCTGCGGATCCAACCGGAATTCCAGCGTCCGTTTGAGGTCACCCATGTCTCTATGCGTACGTTGCGTTTGCATCGTGAGCAGCCAGCCCATCAATTGGCTGCTGATCTGCGCCGGGCGTTCTCCGGTATCGTCAGCGGTAACGTGAAGGAGCACGGCATCCGCGCGATCGAGCGTGATGGGCCGTTCGAGCTATTGGGCGACCCAGCCATCATGGCCGTGCTCGATGAGTTACTGACGGAGTTCGTAGCGCAGCAGCGCATGAAGCTGCCGGGTGCCGCATACGTACCTTGCTACCGCATCGTCCGTAGCTGACTGCGTCCCCGCCCTGCCTCGTGTGTCGTTGCGCAGGCGACTCTCGACGCTGCCCCTTGAAATCGGCGGCTAGCACCCCCAATCAGTATAATCGGCTAAAGGAGTTTTGCGATGACCGAGGCCACTGCTGCGAGTACCACTCCCGCCCCCGAGAAACACGGTTTTCAGGCCGAGGTGCGCGAACTGCTGCGCCTCATGATCCACTCGCTCTACAGTCACCGCGAGATTTTTCTGCGCGAGCTGATTTCGAATGCCTCGGACGCCAACGACAAGTTGCGTTTTCTGGCATTGGCTCAGCCGAATTTGCTCGCTGGCGAATCTGAGCTGAAGATTTGGATCGACTTCGATGCCGGCAATCGTACGCTCTCGATCCGTGACAACGGCATCGGCATGAATCGCGAGGAGGCGATCACCCACCTCGGCACCATCGCCAAGTCGGGCACGGCAGATTTCTTCAAGCGCCTGACTGGCGATCAGCAAAAGGATTCGCAGCTCATCGGCCAGTTCGGCGTGGGCTTCTACTCGGCGTTCATCGTCGCCGAGGAGATCGAGGTCTATTCGCGCAAAGCGGGTGAGCCTGCGGCATCCGGTATCCGCTGGGCTTCGAAGGCCGACGGTGAATTCACCATCGAGCCGGCCGCCCGCGACGAGCGCGGCACGATGGTGGTTCTGCATCTTAAGGAAGAAGCGAAAGAATTCGCCGATAGCTGGCGCCTACGCTCGCTGGTCCGACGCTACTCAGATCACATCGCCTTTTCTGTGCTAATGCGCAAGGAGGGTGAAGCGAGTCTCGATTGGGAGCCTGCCAACCAAGGGCAGGCACTATGGACGCGCCCGCGGAGCGATCTCAAGGACGAAGAATACAAAGAGTTTTATCAGCACATCGCACACGACTTTGCCGAGCCGCTCGCCTGGAGCCACAACAAGGTCGAGGGCAAGCGCGAGTACACTTCGCTGTTGTACGTGCCGGGTCGTGCCCCGTTCGACCTTTATCAGCGTGACGCCTCGCGTGGCCTGAAGCTGTATGTGCGGCGCGTCTTCATCATGGACGATGCCGAGCAGTTTTTGCCGATGTATCTGCGCTTTTTCCGCGGCGTGCTCGATTCCAATGATTTACCCCTGAACGTTTCCCGCGAGTTGCTGCAGAAAGATGCCGAGGTCGAGGCCATGCGCGCAGCGCTTACCAAGCGCGCACTCGACTTGCTAGCCCGCATCGCTAAAGAGGAGCCGGAAAAGTATGCGATATTCTGGAAAGAATTCGGTCCAGTACTGAAGGAAGGCACAGGGGAGGATGCTGCGAACCGCGATAAGATCCTGCCATTGCTGCGCTTCGCGAGCACCTACGAAGAATCCGATGAGCCGAAGGTGACTCTTGCCGACTATGTGGCCCGGATAAAGACCGGCCAGGAGCGCATTTATTATTTGATCTCCGACTCGATCGCTGCGGCACGCGGCAGTCCGTACCTCGAAACGTTGCGGTCTAAGGGTATTGAGGTGCTGTTGCTCGCTGATCGTGTCGATGAATGGATGATGGGCTACGCACGCGAGTTCGAAGGTAAGCGCTTCAAGGATGTTGCGCGGGGCGATCTTGAGCTCGGCACCCTCGAGGACGCGGCCGACAAGACGGCTTCTGAAGAGGCAGTCAAAGAAAACAAGAAATTGTTAAAGCGCATCAAGGATGCACTCGATGAGCGCGTTTCCGAGGTAAAGGTAAGTTCCCGCCTCGCCGATTCTCCCGCCGTTCTGGTGCTCGATGAGGGCGATATGGGCGCGCAAATGCGCCGTATTCTTGCGGCGACGGGTCAAGCCGTGCCCGAGGCAAAGCCCAAAATTGAGATCAACGTCGGTCATCCGCTCATCAAGCGACTCGACGCGACGACGGCCGAAGACGAGTTCGGCGAACTCGCGCTACTGGTGTACGATCAGGCCAAGTTGGCTGAGTCGGGGGTGGTCGCGAATCCGGGCGAGTTCGTGCGCCGACTCAACAAGTTGCTCGGGCAATTGATGGCACCGGGCTGACCCGCCGTTGGGCGTGCCATAATCGGGATATGGGTAAGCCTGTTCCGACCGTCGAAGAATTGCGCGCACGGCTCTCGCCGCTCGCGTTCGAAGTAACCTGCAACAAGGGCACAGAGCGCGCTTTTACGGGAACGTACACCTATTACAAAGAGCGGGGGGTGTACGCCTGCGTCTGCTGTGGCAACGAATTGTTTCATTCGAATACCAAATACGACTCGGGCTCTGGCTGGCCAAGTTTTTGGACGCCGCTCCCCGGCGAACGAGTACGCGAGCATCGTGACAACAGCTACGGTATGGTGCGCACTGAAGTAGTCTGCGCCAATTGCGATGCTCACCTCGGGCACGTTTTCGAAGATGGACCGAAGCCCACGGGACTGCGTTACTGCATCAACTCGGTCTCGTTGGCTTTTCAGGATGTTGCCGAGTCACAGAAATGAGAGCTGTTGTCTGGTCGTTGATCGTTGCCGTCACCGTGGTGCTGGTGGCCGCAATCTACCTTCCTACGTTGCTGGCGTCTGGTCGCGGTGACACTCAAGCGCAGGAGAACGCGATGTCGGAGCTGATCAAAGAAGACCTGGCTCCTGGAGCGGGCCCCGAAGTCACCAATGGCCAGACCGCTGAAGTTCGCTACACCGGTTGGTTGTACGATTTGGCGAAAGCCGAGGGCAAGGGTCGCAAGTTCGACAGTTCGAGCGACCACGGCGGTACCTTTTCGTTCACGATTGGTGGCGGCGAGGTAATCCGCGGCTGGGATCTCGGCGTGTCGGGCATGAAAGTGGGCGGTAAGCGTCGCCTCGTCATTCCCGCGGAACTCGGTTATGGCGCACGTGGAGCGGGCGGAGTGATCCCGGGTGGGGCGACGCTGGTGTTTGACGTCGAGCTGGTTTCGATTCGTTGAGCGAGGTTGTTTATGATCACGAGATCCATCGGTGCGACATTCGCTTGTATGGTGGCCGTGCTCACGAGCAGCGCGCAGGCGGCAACCTTAATTCATGCCGGGCGTGTGATTGACGGTGTCAGCGATCAAGTCATGACCGAGCGTACGGTGGTGGTCAATCAAGGTCGCATCACCGGCATTGAGGCGGGGTATCGCAAGCCCACGGCTGGCGACACGGTCATCGATCTGAGCAAGTCGACGCTGATGCCTGGGCTCATGGATATGCATGTGCATCTGACTAGTGAGTATAGTCGGACGAGCGAACTCGATCGGTTCAAAAAAGACGGTCCCGATGTTGCGCTCGATGGCGTGCTCTACGCGGAGCGTACCTTGAAAGCGGGTTTCATCACGGTACGCGATCTCGGCGACAGCTTTCTCGCCAGCATTGCGCTGCGCAATGCCATCAACGCCGGCAAAGTGAGCGGGCCGCGAATCTTTGCTGCGGGCAAGTCAATCGCTAGCACGGGCGGCCACGCCGACCCTACTAATGGTTGGGCAGATTTTCTGGGTGGCGGCAATGTCGGTCCGTTTGACGGCGTCGTGAATGGCGCAGAGCAGGGTGCCCAGGGCGTTCGTCAACGCTATAAAGAGGGCTCGGACCTTATCAAGATCACAGCGACCGGCGGCGTGCTGTCGATTGCAAAGAACGGACTGAATCCGCAATTTACCGAGGACGAAATCCGCTCCATCGTCACCACCGCCCGCGACTACGGCTTCAAGGTGGCAGCACATGCTCACGGCGCAGAGGGCATGAAGCGCGCCGTACGCGCGGGGGTCGACAGTATCGAGCACGGCACTTTTATGGATGATGAAACCATTGCACTCATGAAAGAGCAGGGTACGTACTACGTGCCGACCATCACTGCTGGGCGTTGGGTGTTCGATCGGTCGAAAGAAGACGGATTCTTTCCGGCGCTGGTACGACCGAAGGCGGCGATGATCGGACCGCAGATTCAGGGGACTTTTGCCAAGGCGTACAAAGCCGGCGTCAATATCGTCTTCGGCACGGACACGGGCGTTTCAGCGCATGGCGATAATGCACGGGAATTCGTACTCATGGTCGAGGCCGGCATGCCACCCCTCGAAGCCATCAAGTCGGCAACGTCGGTCGCTGCAAAGTTTCTCGAGATTGACGATCGTCTCGGTAGCGTGCAGGTCGGTAAAATTGCCGATCTGGTTGCCGTGCCCGGCGATCCACTCGCCGATATTTCGGCGATGCGTCGTGTCAACTTCGTGATGAAAGACGGTACCGTCCATCGCCAACCCTGAGTTGGTTGGTCCACGCGCGTGACCGCTGTCGAACGGATAATGTTTCCGGGTGCGGTCGGTGACATCGAAACTTCGATCGAGTCACCGTCGGGGGCGCCCGTGGCGGTGGCGATTTGCTGTCATCCCCATCCTTTGTTCGGTGGCTCGATGACCAACAAGGTTATTCACACCGTCGCTAATGCTTTCTTGGCTGCCGGTGCCGTGGTCATTCGCTTCAATTTTCGCGGGGTAGGCGCATCGGCGGGAGTGTATGACGACGGTCGCGGCGAAGTCGATGACGTAATCGCGCTCGCCAAGTGGGCGAGTGAGCGTTGGCCTGGTTTGCCGCTTTGGTTGGGCGGTTTTTCGTTCGGTGCGTGGATCGCGCTACGCGCACCAGTGTTGCCAGCGCTGCTTGTCACGGTGGCGCCACCCGTCGGCCGCTGGGACTTTTCAAAGATTTTGCCACCGCAAAGTCCCTGGCTCGTGATTCAGGGTGATCGCGATGATCTGGTCGATGCGAACGCGGTCGAGCAGTGGGTACGCGCGAGCGGTGCGTCAAGCTTAATCCGACTGCCCGAGGCCGATCATTTTTTCCACGCCCGACTACATGAGCTGCGCGATGCCGTGACGGCGTTCGTGGCGAGCTCGACTCAGCCGCACAGCGTTTAGACGACGCCGTGCACTGTGACGATCAAGGGATACTGTGCATCCCGATCGACCTCCTGATGCAGTCGACTCACGTGCACATCGACCACATCGGTCTGCGGATCGTGGTGAATATCCGAAATGCCCTACAGCAGCATGGTGCGGGTGACCACCTAACCTGTATGGCGGACAAAGTATTCGAGGAGTCGAAACTCGCGGGTCGTGAAATCGAGTGCTCGACTGGCCCGCGTTGTAGTACGATCGAGCAGATCGAGATGAGGATCTTCGATCTGTAATGAGGTGATCGCAATCTGTTGATGTCGGCGAATCCATGATTCGATACGCGCCAGCAATTCACCGATCGCAAAAGGCTTGCCGAGATAATCGTCGCCGCCCGCGCGCATTCCCTTGATCCGTTCATCGACTGAGTCGAGTGCCGTGAGCATGATGACTGGCATCGACTTGTCGGATTCGTGCAAGGCTTTGACCATACCGAGGCCGTCGAGCCCGGGAAGCATGCGATCAGTCACGACGACATCGAAGTGGCCGGCAAGGGCTGGATTCAGCCTGGTTTTGCCATCCATGACGTGACTGATGTAATGTCCGCGGACGCGCGTCGCAGCGACGATCTCAGCAGCCGTCTCGGCGTCATCTTCGACCAGCAGTAATTGACTCATTTGGGCTTCTCATCCCAGGCGTGGCATGCATGGGACATGCTTCCCGTGCTTTCCGATTGCTGCGCACGCACGGCATCGCTGTTTGCGCTCGGCATGATGGTCGTGGCTTTCGTGCTCGGCTTCATCTGGTTGCAATGGCGCATCATGTCTGTGCACGATCGCGAGCTATTCCAGTCGCTCGAGCGCGCCATCATTTTGGCCATCTGAATGGGCAACGCGGAGGATCGGGTCGCGTTAGCCACGTCCTTACGCATCAGCAACGAGAACATTCCCGACAAACGCTATTTCGTACTGTTCGATCTGACTGGTCACGCGATCGTTGGTGATTTGGCCAAGGTGCGTGCAAGCGAGCAGGCACTCGAAGTGGACTCGGCTGCGCACCGGGTTCTGTAAAGCGATGGGCTCGACACCTGTGTCAGATCCGCCCATCTTGCCGACAGCAGTATTTTCATCGTCACCCAGCCCGACACCGCTCGCTTCGAAATCACCGAAGCTCTTGGCCGGATCGCGGTCGGGATCATCATCCTTGTCATTCTGAGCGGTCTTGGGATCGGCTTCACACTCAATCGCTACATTTTGGGGACGAGTGCGGGTTGGCGGATACCGTGTGTCAAATCATACGCGGACTGATTGCGGCGCACGCGTCTGCGTGACAACGCCTGGACGCCATGGGTGCTCTGCCTATGACGTGGGATGAATGCTTGATCAAAACGAAGCGATGGTCACCGGTACACGTACGGTCACCGAGGGCCTCGCCCATGATCTGCGCACACTGCTGATGCGCACGCGGCGGTCGCTCGTTGCGGCCCGCGCCGCCGACAACGAGGCCGTGTGCGAGCAACCGCTCAACGATGCTGAGGCCGATGTTGAGATAGCCTTACAGACTTTCAATCTACTCATCGATCTTGCTCGTGCTGAGGCGGGCTTGTCCCGTGATTCGATCGAGGGACTCGATTTCGACATATTCGCCAAAGAAATGATCGACTTGCTCGAGCCCTTGGGCGAGGAGCGCGGACAGCGACTTGAGCGCTCGATTACAGCGGTCAAGGTGGTGGGCCATCGACAAATTCTCGCGCGGGCATTCGGTAACCTGCTCGAGAACATCGTCAAATATGCGCCGCTCGGTTCAGCGCTCAAACTCGCGGTACGCCCCGGTTCTTACGATACGGATCCCGAGATCATCGTCGAAGATCGCGGGCCGGGGATCCCGGCGCATGCTTGCGAGCAAGCCGTAAAAACTTTCGTTCCCCTCGAGCACCCCTCGCGACAGCCGGGCTCCGGTCTCGGAATTACCATTGCAGCGGCGGTGGCGCGCATGCATCGTGGCAAGCTCATAATCGAAAGTGCTCAGCCCGGTCTCAGGGCGCGCTTGCAACTTGGAATGGAGCAACCGGGTCTGCCGCAAGGGGCCACGTTAGGACGATGCGCAGGCCCTGCGCCACGCCATCGACATCGCGAAGATTTATTGCCTGGATGTTACCGCCGTGCGCCTGAACCACCCGCGCCGCGATGGCGAGCCCCAAGCCTGACCCGGTTGCACGTGGTGAGGCGGCGTGACCATCGCCATCTTTGCTGCCGCGGAAAAAAGGCTCGAAGATGCGCGCGAGCTCCGGCTCCGATAAACCGTGACCCGTGTCGCTGATAACGAGAATTGCGACGCTGTCATCGTGGCGACAGGCGCTCTCCAGGGTTACGAAAACCTGCGAGCCCTGCGGCGTATGCTTGAGGGCGTTGCGCACCACGTTCTCGATCGCAGCCGAGATCCAATATCGATCACCGATCAGGTTTAGCTGCCCATCGTCCAGTCGACTCTCCAGTGTCTTGCCAAGTGCCGCAGCTTCGAAGTTGGCGTCGACGAGAATTCCATCGAGCAGGCCGCGTAGCTCCAGCGGTTCACGTTCGAAGACGATCGAACCCGACTCCAGTCGCGAAACATCGAGAATCTTGTCGATCAGTTCGTTGAGTCTGGCGATTTCTTCGTCGATTCGGTTTGCGGCACTGGCTGCAGTAGTATCACGCTGCGCCAACAGACCCGAGGCAAGCCGAATTCTTGTGAGAGGAGATCGAACTTCATGGGATACATCACGCAGTAACTGGCGTTGACCACGAAGCAGGCTGCCAAGTCGTTCCGCCATGATGTCGAGCGAGAGGGCGAGTTTGCCGATTTCGTCGCGGCGCCTGCGCACCGCGACGGGCACACGGGTCTCGAGGGCGCCGCCGGTCAACGACTCGGTCGTCTGCTGTAAGACGCGAACGGGGCGGGTGATCGAACGCGCGAGCAGCAAACTCACGAGCCCGGTTACCGCCAGCGCCAGCAGCAGCAATTGCAACGGCACATCGCGCCAAGCTGCGAGGCCGCTACGCCGTGGAACGGATAGCAAGCGAAAGGGTTCTTCGTCGGCGCTGACGAGGATGGGCGTCGATCGCGGCAGATCGAGCAGCACGGTCGGCAGATCGTAGTCCGGATATTCGTCAGTTTCGCTTTGGGCAATGGAGTCGCTGCCGGGGATTTTTCGTCCGAGCAGCTCCGTGCCGAGTTCATCGATGAGCAGGATCTCGAGCTGATGCGAATGATCAGCGCTGCGATTCCTTGCCCAATCGATCAGAGCGGCGCGCCCCCCCTTGGCGAGCGCATCCGCCGCAGTGCGTGCAGCCTCCAGCAATTCTTTGTCAGCCGACTCCTGCCGCGCCGACAATACCCACGAAGTCAGGCCGATGGCGCCGAGCCCGCTGAACAGCAGTGCTGCAAAGAATGCGAGGAAAATGCGTGTGGCTAGCCGCCTCATGTGCCCGCGCTCGGCAAGGGATCAGACCGAGGCGGTCTCGATGAGCTCGTAACCGGTGCCGCGGACGGAGCGGATCTCGATCCCACTTTGACCCTGCCGCTCGAGTTTGCGCCGCAGATTGCTGACATGAGTGTCGATGCTTCGATCATAGAGAGTGAGTGTGCGCCCGAGCGCTCGTGCGGTCAGCAGGCGACGATCGACTGGCTGGCCTCGCGACGCGGCCAGTTGCTCCAACACGCGAAATTCGGCACCGGTGAGTTCGAGCGTGGTACTGCCGAGGGTGACGCGGCGCCGACGGACGTCCAGCTTCAGGGCGCCAATCAACAGGTTCTCGGGGCCCTCGGCACTCGCCGAGTGGTCGCCTGCAGTCGCTACGCGCCGCAAGATCGCGCGAATCCGCGCGGTAAGTTCGCGGGGGTCGAAAGGTTTTGGCAAGTAATCATCGGCACCGAGTTCAAGGCCTAAAATTCGATCGATGGCCTCGCCGCGGGCTGTCAACATCAGCACCGGCAGGCGTGGTTTTCTTTGGCGGAGTTGGCGCAGCACATCGAAACCGCTGCTGCCTGGCAGCATGACATCGAGGATGACCAGATCAAAGGGACGCTCCGCCATCAGCCCTAATGCGCCGCCGCCCTCGGTAGCGGTCACGACCTGAAAGCCCTCATTGCCAAGAAATTCGGCGAGCATTGAGGCGAAATCACGATCGTCGTCAACAATCAGTATTTCGGCAGACATCGGCCGCGATGGTGCGACGAATGGCCGGTTTTGTCAGCCCGGGCCACCAAACTTTGCAGAACTTTGCTGAACTTTTGGGAAACTTGTCGGATGGCGCGGGTCGAAATCGGCGACCATGTGTTGGTCTTTTTTCGTGGAGTAAGGCGATGAAATACGTGATTGTCGTAGCGGCGCTGGCCTTGGTGGGTTCAGCAGTCGCCTTTGCCCAGATGCCGCCGCCGCCACCGGCTCCTGCGCCACCCGGTCCTGGCATGGGTGGTCCGGGAATGGATGGCCCCGGTCCGGAACGCCGTGAAATACGGCGCATCATTATTCGCAACGACGATATGCTAACAGAAGACCTAATAGGCCCGGATGGTCGGGGTGTCATGCGCGGCGGTTTGGGTCGCATGGGTCAGGGTAGGATCATCGAAGCGTTGGGTCTCGATCCGAGAGGCGTCGAGCGCATGGTCAAGACGCTCGATCTCACGCCACAGCAGCTCGGCAAGATCACCGAGATCATGGCAACCGTGCGCCCCGAGATGCGTAACCTCGCCCGCGATATGGCAGCGGAGGCACGACGACTGCGTGAACTGACTCCGTCCGACGCGAAGTACGGGAGCGAAAGCGCGTTATGCGCTAAAAAAATCGGTGAGATGAGTGCACGCCTTGTGCAGCAGAGCGCGAACTTGCGCAGCAAGGTATGGCAGGAGCTGACCGCCGACCAGCGTAAAAAGGCCGAGAGCGTGCTGAGTCCCGAGCAGATGAATGATCGTATACAGCAGCGTATGAAGCGGATGAGGGAGCGCATTAAAGGGATGGGCCCAGGAGGGGATGGCGGTTCACCGCGTGTGGAAATATATTCTGTAGACGAAAACTTTGGTTGGGACGAAGAGGACGAAGAATTCAACCCGAGCTGATACTTTCGTTATCGGGAGTGCCACTAAAAAGGCCCGGGGCGCTATGCGTCCCGGGCCTTTTTTCAAGCTCTTTTCAAAGGGATGATTAGTTGACCATGTTCTTCAGATTCTTGAGCGGCATCGCACGAACCTTCTTTGAGGCCGGCTTCGCCTTGAACATCATCTTCTCGCCGGTGAAGGGGTTGACGCCTTCACGCGCCTTGGTGGCGGGCTTCTTGACGACCTTCAGCTTGGCAAGACCAGGCAGCGTGAATAGACCGTTCGCACGCAGGCTCTTCTTGATCACGCCATTGAGGGACTCGAACATCGCTGACACGTTCTTGCGTGACAGGGACGTGTCCTTCGCGATCTGGTTGAGGATTTCCGACTTGGTCGGAGGACCACCCTTTTTCGCCATCTTGGAATACTCCTGAATTTATGGGTTTTTGTGCTCGTTTGCGCATTGCCAAACACGCAGAAAAATAGCACACACGCGTTCAGTAGCAAACACTTTTTGCGAAATTTCGAGGGAAAAAACAGGTTTTTTCAGCGCTGCTTCAGCACCGAACCACCCACGGCGAAGAATCAGCGAATAAGGATCAGCAACACCTGAATGATGATACCGGCCCACATCGGTGAAAGATCGAGTCCACCAATGGCAGGAACAGCACTGCGGATGTGCTCGAGCACCGGTTCGCATACCGATTCGAGTAAGTCCTGCAGCGGTGAGCGCACCCCAGGAGCGATAATCGAGGCGAGTGCGTAGATGAATATCGCCCAGAAATAGAGCCACAACGCCGAGCGCAGCAGTTCGGTAGCCGCCGCCAGCAGCCAAGGCAACGCATCGGGCAGCGTGCCCACCAGAACCACGCTGAGCGCAGCAGTTTGCACCAGCGCCACGGCGTACACAGCGATCAGTGAGGCGGTGTCGATGCGCCCAATGGGGGGCAATACTCGTCGCAAGGGGATGATCAGCCAGTTGCTTAAACGGACGATGGCTTCGGAGATGGGGTTACGGAAATTCGCTCGCGCCCATTGCAGCACGACTCGCAACAGGAATACGTAGAGCAGCAGTGAGAAGAAAGTTTCTGCCAAAAACAACAGAACCTGATGCACCGTCAGCCTCCTAAGGCAGCTTGGCTCGAGAGTTCGCGGCTGCGACGTAACGCGGCGGTGACCGCTGTAGCGACCACGCGCTCGAGATCGTCATTACTGAACGATGCCAGCGCCGCAGCAGTCGTGCCACCTTTTGAGGAGACTGATTCACGTAGCGCGGCAAGATCGGCGCCCGGTTCGGCCATGCGCCCTGCGCCCTGCAGCGTAGCGCGAGCGAGTTCGGCAGCCACTGCCTTCGATAGACCTGCCGCCATGCCGGCTGCCGCAAGGGCTTCGGTGAAGCGGAAAAAATAGGCAGGGCCGCTGCCCGACACCGCAGTAACTACGTCCATCAGTACTTCGTCCTCGACCCAAACGACGATGCCCGCGGCGCCTAGAATGGACGCGGCGCGCGCGCGCAGCGTTGCGGTCACCGCGGCGGGCGCGAATAGGCCCGTCGCCCCGACGCCCTCTAGCGCGGGGCGATTCGGCATCGCACGTACGACGGGAACCTCGGCGCCGCACCACTGCTGCAGTTGTTGCACCGAGAGTCCGGCCGCCACTGAGATAACGAGTGGGCGCTCGCGTTCGAGGCGGGCGCGCAGCGGTTGCAGGGCGCTCGCCATGTCTTGGGGTTTCACGGCTAGGACCAGCGTATCGAGGGCCGCGCCGACGGCATGCGGATCAGCGATCGTTGCCACGCTGTAATCAGCCACAAGCGCCTGCGCCGTCGCCGGATGTGACTCGATCACGCGAATGAGCGCCGGGCTCGCCCCGACCCGCAACAAGGCGGCGATGAGCGCGCGACCCATGTTGCCGCCGCCCAGAAAACCGATACCCCTGCCGAGATCGGGTGCCGTCATGCCAATGATTGTAGTCGCTCGCCGAACAGCGCGTTGCCTATGCGCACCTGGGTGGCGCCCTCGAGGATCGCAGCCTCGAGATCACTGCTCATGCCCATCGAGAGTGTGTCGAGTGTCGGGTGGCGTTGCCGCGCCGCTTCGAACAGCAACCGCAGCTCGGCGAACCAGTAACGCTGGCGGTCGAGGGTGGATTCAGCCGGCGGCAGGGCCATGAGGCCGCGCAGTCGCAGACGTGGCAGGGCCGCGATCGCGGCGAGCAGCTCCGGTAACTCGGCGGGTATGACGCCGCCCTTGGTCGCCTCATCGCCGAGTTTAACTTGCACGCATACCGAGAGTGGAGGTACGTGAACAGGCCGTTGTTCGGCCAGCCGGGTGGCGATCTTCAAGCGATCGACGGTATGTACCCAGTCAAAATTTTCGGCGATTGGACGGGTTTTATTCGCTTGCAGCTGACCAATGAAATGCCAGGTTAGAGCCCGACTCCGTAGCGACTCGATTTTTTCGAGGGCCTCTTGCAGGTAGTTTTCGCCAAAATCTTTTTGACCGAGATCGGCGAGGGCGGCGACCGCAGCAGCCGTTTGCAGCTTGCTGACGCCGATGAGCGTGATCGATTCGCTAGTTCGGCCCGCTTGCTCGGCCGCCACGGCGATCCGTGCGCAGATCGCGGTCAGCCGTTCCGCGGGCCAGGCTACGGCCGTGCTCACGGTACCCGCGAGCTCAAACGTCGAAGACGGCGTAACCGTCGAATACTGGGCCGTCGACGCAGACCCGCTTCATGGCTGGGCCAGCGGGGGTTTTCACGCGCACCGCGCAGCCAGCGCAGCCTCCGACGGCACAGACCATGAATTCTTCGAGCGATACTTGGCAGGGCAGGCTGAAGCGCGCCGCAAGCTTTGCCGTGGCTTCGAGCATCGGCGTCGGGCCGCAGGCAAAGATTTCGACTTCGGTGCGGGCTGCGTCATCGATTGAGTTCAACCAAGCTGCAGCAAGTTCGGTGACGAAGCCATCGAAACACCCAGGGAAGCCGCAGCGACTCGCAAGTCTGGAGGGTATGCCCCAAGCATCGATCAGCGGCATCGCGGCGATAGCGCCGTGAGGAATTCCAGGCACCAAAATCGTCGACGGTCGGCTCGGGAACGGAAACGGAATCTCTGAGCCCATCAGGACGAGCGGCTGCCAGTGGGCACGCGTATCGGTGCTGAGCGTCTCGGCGAGGAATACCATCGGCGGAATGCCGACCCCGCCACCGATCAACAGCGGTCGTGGTTTGCTGGGCGTAGGCTCGAAGCCGTGCCCGATGGGCCCGAGCACCGAGAGCACCTCACCGACCCGCCGCCGTGCGAGCGCCGCCAGACCGGGGCCGACTATCTTGTAGAGAATTTCGATCCAGCCGGACTGCGCATCGACGCGCATGATCGACAACGGCCGGCGCATCGGAATGTCATCGTTGACCGAAAGATGCGCAAAACTGCCGGGATGCGCACGCGCAGCGCACCTCGGCGCCTCGATACGAACGATGTACTGCTCGCCGGCAAAGGCCTGCTGCGCTAATATCTTGCCATCCTCGAGGCAGATGCTGCCGCGGTGTGCGGGATGGGTCGTGACCGTCATTTATAAACTCCGCGTAAAGTTTCTTCGAGCACGGCCATACGCACGGCGACGCCGTTGCGGACCTGATCGCGAATCACCGATTGCGCACCATCGGCAACGTCCGAGGCAATTTCCACACCGCGGTTCATCGGTTGTGGATGCATTACGATGGCGTCGCGACTAGCGCTGCGCAGGCGTTGCTGCGTCAGCCCCCATTCGGCGAAATAACTGCCTTCATCGGGAATGGCCGCGGCGCTCATCCGTTCTTTTTGGATTCGCAGCATCATGACGACATCGCAGTCAGCGATGCCCGACTCGAGTGATCCGTGGCGCAGACAACCAGCGAATTCTTTGGTGTCGGGCATGAGTGCAGAGGGTGCAACAATGCGAATTTCGCCGGCACCGAAGGCTGCAAAGGCTTGCCACGCGGAGCGCGCGACGCGTGAGTGGCGAATATCGCCGACGATGGCGATGCGCAAACCCTCGATTCGACCTTTATGTTGGCGCACGGTCAGCGCATCGAGCAGACCCTGCGTCGGATGCGAGCACCCGCCGGCGCCACCCGACAACACACTCACCCGATCACCGATATGCCGTGCCACCAAATCGGGGACTGAGGCGTCGGCGTCGCGCAGGACGAAGGTGTCGACTTGCATCGACTCGAGCGTGGCTACGGTATCGAGCACGCTCTCCCCCTTGAGTCGCGACGATAATTGCACTTCGATGTTGACTACATCGGCGCCGAGTCGATGCGCGGCGAGTTCAAAAGAGACCCGCGTACGCGTCGAGGGCTCGGCAAACATCACGGCCACGGTTTTACCTGCAAGCGCGGTACTGCGGGCGGCTGGCGCCCAGGCCGGAGTCGAGAAATGCTGGGCGCGGTCGAGGAGTCGCGAGAGCAGAGGCTGCGGTAATCCTTCAAGCGTGAGCAGGTGACGCAAAGATCCGTCTGCGCGCAGTTGCGTGACGGGCGATGGATACTTGGTGTTGACCATGTTCAGCAGTTGAGTCCTGCAGTATCGACTTGCAGCGTCATTCGCCGCCAAGCCAGCGTTCGAGAATCACGGTTGCCGCGGCGCTGTCGATCGCAGCCCGGTCATAGCGCTTGCGCTCGCCGGCAGTGCGCCGACCCCGCAGCGTCGCCTCGGCCTCGAGTGAGGAGTAACGCTCATCAACCATGTGCACGGGTAACTTGAGTCTGCTACCGAGCGTTTTGGCAAAGGCCGTCGCGCGCTCGGTCATCACGCTCGGTGACCTGTCGGCATTATATGGGCAGCCGACCACAAGTTGCCTAGCACCGGTTTTAATGGCTTGCGCCTCGAGCGAGCGCCATTCGATCTCGCTGAGAGCCGGCGACTTGCGTGACAGTGCTGCGAGCGGGCGTGCAGTCCGGGTCAGCGTATCGCCGACCGCGATGCCAATGCGCCGCATCCCGAAATCGAAGGCTAGCACGACCTCGGGAATGCGGAACCCTTGTTTAGGCGTGCCCTGCGACATGACTCATGCGGCCGATATCGATGCCAAGCTGCCGCCAAACGGCATGCCAGCGATCCTCGAACGGCGTGTCGAAGAGAATGCGCTCATCGACTGGCAACGAGATCCAGGCGTTATCGCGCATTTCCTGTTCGAGCTGACCGACCTCCCAGCCCGCGTAGCCAAGCGCGATGAAGGCGTCGGGTGGGCCCTCGCCGCGGGCCATAGCGGCGAGCACGTCGCGTGAGGTGGTGACGTGGATCTGCTCGGATACGGCGCGCGAAGAATCCCAGCGACCACTCGGTCTGTGTAACACGAAACCGCGATCACGATGCACTGGGCCGCCGCGCAGCACGGTGCGCGTAGCGAGTTCGACATCACTAGCCTCGAGTTTCATTTGCACGAAGATTTCGCCCAACGTCATCGACAGCGGCTTGTTGACCACAATGCCGAGCGCGCCACGCTCGCGACTGTGCTCGCAGACTAGCGTCACAGTTTGCGAGAACTCGGGATCAGCGAGCGAGGGCATCGCCACCAACAGCTGATTGGTCAGATTGCTGCCGTCGCTCATCATGTTTCCCTCGGCTGGCCGCCTCTTAGCTTGCTGCTGCGAGCCGCCGGCGGATTGCAGCGATCAGCCTACCAGCGATGTCGATGCCGAATTGTTTATCGAGTTCGCGGATGCCCGTGGGACTCGTGACGTTGATTTCGGTGACGTAATCGCCGATCACATCGAGACCGACGAACAGCATGCCCTGCGCGGCCAGCTGCGGACCAATCTGTGCGGCAAGAAAACGATCGCGCTCGGTGAGTGGACGGCCGACGCCAGTTGCGCCCGCCACAAGATTGCCGCGATTGTCACTGCTACTCGGGATGCGCGCGAGAGCAAACGGCATGGGCTCGCTATCGACCAGCAGCACGCGCGAATCGCCACCGGTGACGATTTCGGGCAGGTAGCGCTGCACGATTGTAAAGTGAGAGCCGTAATCGGTGAGGGTTTCAAAGATCACGTTGGCGTTTTTGTCGCCGCGCTCGATCACGAAAATCGAGTGACCGCCCATGCCATGCAGTGGTTTGCAGACGATTTTTTCGTGCTCGCCTAAGAAGGCGTGCATATCCGCCATATCGCGGGTGATCAAGGTCGCCGCGCAGCATTGCGGGAACCACGCGGTGTAGACCTTTTCGTTCATGTCACGCAGGCCGCGCGGACGATTGACCACCATCGCGCCCTGATCCTCGGCGCGCTCCAGAATATAGGTGCTGTAAATATATTCGGTATCGAACGGCGGGTCTTTGCGCATCAGGATGACGTCGATATCACCGAGACGAACTGAGCGCGACTCGCCGAGCTCGTACCAATGCGCAGGATCCTTGAATACTTTTAGCGGGCGAGCGCGACCGCAGGCGACGCCGTCCCGCAACCACAGATCACTTACCTCGAAATAAAGCAGGTCAAAGCCGTCCGCTGCTGCAGCCCAAAGCATCGCGAGCGTCGAGTCTTTTGCGAATTTTATGTCCGTTATCGGATCCATCACCACGGCGAGCGTCGGTAGGGATGTCATGCCAAATCTCCTGCGAGACATTGTAGTGCGGCGAGCGCCGCAATCCCCGCAGTTTCGGTACGCAAGATCCGTGGTCCGAGCCGAACGCCCTGAAAGCCGCTGTGCTTAGCCAGCGCGAGTTCGTCGTCGTCGAGGCCCCCTTCGGGTCCCACGAGCAGCGCAATGGGCCGGTTCGCCGCGCCCTCGCCAGTGCCCGGTAGTGCAACCGCCATCGGCGATCCGACCGCGGCTCCCAAGGTCACCGCCGATTCTGCGTTCAGTACTAGACGCAGGGTCGGGTGGGCGACAGCCTGTAATGCGGCAGCCAGCCTCAAGAGTGGGTCGATGATCGGCAGCGTATTGCGTCCGCATTGCTCGCAGGCTGCCGCAGCCACGGCTCGCCAGTGGGCGCTACGACTGTCGCCGCGGTAAGCATCGAGTTGCACAACGCTGCGCGCCGTGCTGACCGGTGCGATGCGCTGTACGCCGAGCTCGGTCGCTTTCTGCATCACCCAATCCATGCGCTCGCCGCGGGCGAGGCCCTGAAGCAGCGTGATGCGCAGCGGCGATTCGCGTTCGATAGCCAGGTGCTCAGCGAGCTCGACCCAGGCTTCGCCACGGCCGGCGAGTTCCAGCCGAGCGCGATACTCGCCGCCCTTACCATCAAAGATCGTGATCGCGGCGCCGCTGCGCAGGCGTAAAACTTTGAGTAAATGCTGGGCAGCCGGCGCCGGCAGGGCGAGTTTACGTGCGCTTGCCAGTGCACTCGCAAGGGGGGCTTCGAGAAAAACGCGAATATCCCTCATACCGACGCGCTCACGGCGATGTCGAGACCTTCGCGCGCTACGGTGACCATGAGATCGATCTCGGCGGGGGTGATCACGTAGGGCGGCATGAAATAAATGACGTTGCCCAACGGGCGCAGCAACACACCGCGTTGCAGCGCGTGCCGATAGATGTGCAGGTGCCGGCGCTCGCGCCAGTCAAAGTTTTGCCGCGCTTGCCGATCGCGGACGAATTCCACGGCGACAATCATGCCGCACTGCCTGATCTCTGCCACGTGTGGATGAGCGGCAAAAGCGCTGCGGGTCGCTGCACCGAGGTGCGCTGCCAGCGTCTGGTTGGCGACCAGCGCATCGCGCTCGCGAAACAGCTCGAGCGAAGCTAGTGCCGCTGCGCAGGCCAGCGGATTTCCCGAGTAGCTGTGCGAATGCAGAAAAGCGTTGAGCTTGACGTATTCGTCATAAAAAGCCGCATAGATAGACTCGCGAGTCAGTACTACCGACATCGGCAGATAGCCTGCGGTGAGTCCCTTCGACAAACAAAGAAAATCAGGGGTGATGTCGGCCTGCTCGCAGGCGAAGAATGTCCCGGTACGACCAAAACCGACGGCGATTTCATCGGCTATCAGATGCACCGCATGGCGATCGCAGGCCTCGCGTACGAGTCGCAGATACAGCGGATCGTACATGCGCATATTGCCTGCGCATTGCACCAGCGGCTCGAGAATCACGGCCGCGATGCTGTCGGCCTGCTCGGCGAGCACGGCTTCGAGCTCTGCCGCACGACGTCGCACGACTTCGGCAACTGTCTCGCCCGGCTCACCGCTAGCGGCATCGGGTGAGGCGACGGTGATCACGTCCATGAGCAGCGGCCGGTAGATCGCCTTGTAGAGCTCGACACTGCCAACGGCTAGCGCGCCCAAAGTTTCGCCGTGATAGCTGTTAGCGAGTGTGACGAAGCGCGCCTTTCCGGCCCGGCCGACGTTTTGCCAGTAGTGAAAACTCATCTTCACCGCGACCTCGATTGAGGCCGAGCCGCTATCGGCAAAGAAACAACGAGTGAGTCCTGCGGGTGCCAGCGCCGTGAGTTCCGCAGCGAGGCGTGCAGCCGATTCGTGGGTGAAGCCGGCAAACATCACGTGAGGCAGTCGGTGCAATTGCTCCTGTACCGCTGCGTTGATTCGCGGATGGGCATGTCCCCATAAATTGACCCACCACGAACTGATGGCATCGAGGTAACGATGCCCGTCGTGATCTTCGAGCCAGACGCCGGCAGCCGAGCGGATGGGCACGAGCGGCATCGTCGACTCGTGATCCTTCATTTGAGTGCAGGGGTGCCAAACGTGCGCGAGATCGAGTGCGCGCAGGCCGGCATTCGAGTAGGGGCTCATGACCCGCATTTTCGCACGATCGCAGCGCTGGCGAGGGTGTGCCGTGTATCATGAATCGCTGGGGTCGATTGCAGGGGGCGCACGTACCATGGACCAGCAAACTGTCGGGCGCGAAGCGCCCAAATACTACCCGTGGGCCGTGGCCGTCATGGGCATGCTCGCGCTTTTTTTGTCGAATGGTATGACCGCCACCGGCATCACCATCTTCGATCCGTCGCTGCTCGATGAATTTGGCTGGTCACGCGGCGATTTCAAATTTCGCGACTTTCTGAATTTTGCGCTGACGGCGACCATCTCGCCCTTCGTCGGTATACTAATCGATCGGGTCAATCCGCGTTATTTATTGATGACCGGTTGCGGTCTGCTGACGCTTGGCTATGTCGGCTACAGTATGATTGCCAACGGCGGCCCGGTGCCTGTAATCGAAGCTATTGCCGTAGTCACGGCGCTGGGTTTGGCGAGCGTCATCGTGGTGGCGCTCGGTTCGCTCGCGCCTGGGCTTGGACGCACGGCTGCCATGCTCATTGCGCTCGCGCTAGCCGCGCTCGGCCTTTGGCTCTACGTCGAGAACTGGATGGGCGTCGCCCTCAAGCAGGTTTACCTAATTCATTTGATGTTCTCGCTCGCCCTGTCGACGGCGGGCTCGATGACTGTGATTTATCTCGTTTCGAGCTGGTTTGTGAGATACCGCGGGCTGGCGATCGGCATCGCACTTGTCGGTACCAGCCTCGGTAGCGCTGTGCTGCCCTTCGTCAACCCGTACCTGATCGAGGCCTTCGGCTGGCGACAGGCCTATCTCTACAACGCGCTGATGCCGATTATCCTGCTGGCGTTGATCGTGCTCGTCATTCGCGGCACGCCCGCTCAGGCAGGCTATAAAGCCGTCGGTCAAAACGAAGCGCTGGGCGATCTCAAGCAGCACGGCCTAACTTTTCAGCAGGCGATCCGCACGCGGACGTTCTGGGCGATCGGCTTGTCCGGATTCCTGAGTTACTACGCGATCTTCTCGTTTGTACAGCACTATGTGCTGCATCTCAACAAGGGGTTCGGCTTCACGCTCAAAGAAGCGGGACTGCAGTTATTTCTATTCAGCCTCGTGGCGATGGTCGCCAAGCTGGCTAACGGTGCGATCGCCGATCGTATTGATCGACATAAAGTATTCATGACCTGTCTCGTGATCATGTTCGTCGGTCTCGTCGGTCTCGCGAGCATGAAGCGCGAATGGGTGGTGATCTCGGCAGTGGTGATCGGCCTCGGCTGGGGTGGCCTATTCACGCTCTACAACATGCTGGCGGTCAATAATTTCGGTTTGCGCGAGGTCGGACGCATCAATGGTTCGATAAGCTTCATGGAGTCGATCGGCGTGGGTCTTGGCAGTTGGATCACCGGCAAGTTATTCGACGCCTACGGCAGCTACCAGGTGCCGTTCATCGGTCTGGCGTGTGCGCTCTTGCTGTCGATTTTGATCGGTACGCAGATCCGCGGTGAGGTCGACGAGCGCGCGCTCGCCAGCAAGGATTGAGTCAGTATGCGCTGCGCCGATCGCGATCCCAGACCACCTCACTGCCATTTTCGTGGCGCGCCAGTACACGCGCGATCACGAATAGGAGGTCGGAAAGCCGGTTAAGATAACGCGCGGCGTCCCTGCTCAGCGCAGCTTCCGTCGACAGCGCCCACACGCGCCGCTCGGCGCGCCTGACGATGGTGCGTGCGAGATGACAGGCGGCTGCAGCCGGTCCTCCGCCCGGCAGGATGAATTCCTTGAGCGGCGGCAGAGGATCATTGAAGCCATCGAGTTGCGCCTCGAGTCGCTCGATCTGCTCCGGCTGGATGAGCGTCATGCCCGGAATACAGAGCTCACCGCCGAGATCGAACAGATCGTGCTGAACCGCGATCAAACACTCGGCGATCGCTGCGGGCAGCCCCGGGACCGCTAGAATCATGCCGACAGCGCTGTTTGCCTCGTCCACTGTGCCATAGGCCTCGACGCGGGCATCGGCCTTGCGCACGCGGCTGCCATCGCCCAGCCCCGTGGAGCCATCGTCGCCGGTTCTCGTATAGATCTTGCTAAGCCTGTTTCCCATGCCGTTTAAGATACCACTACGACATCACTGATCCCGAGGGCAATTCGTGCCATCCGCCGAACTTAAGGCCGCCATCGAAGCCGCCGAAGCCGCAGCCCGCGTGATTCGCGAGCACTATCAACGTAACCTCACGGTCATCACCAAAGCCGACAAATCGCCGGTCACCGAGGCCGACGTGAAAGCCGAGGAAGTCATTCGCGAGGTGTTATCGTGGCATTTTCCTAGCTTTGGTTTTTTTGGTGAGGAAACCGGTCAGCACGCCATGGGTGCCGAGAGCATCTGGCTCGTCGATCCGATCGATGGCACCAAATCTTTCGTGCGCGAATGCCCTTTTTTCTCGACGCAAATTGCCTTGCAGCGCGGCGGTCGAATGGTACTCGGCGTGTCATCGGCACCGGCTTACGGAGAATTTGCGTGGGCAGAGCGGGGCGAGGGCGCGTGGCTTGGCGAGCAGCGTATCCGCGTGAGCGGTATCGATCGTATCGAGGCGGCGATTGTTTCGAGCGGTAATTTGAAAACGCTTGCTTCGGGGCCGCGCTGGGCGCGCTATGGCGAGCTCGTGAGGCGGGTCAATCGCATGCGTGGCTACGGCGATTTCGTGCACTACCACCTGCTAGCACGTGGCGCGCTCGATGGGGTGATCGAGTCCGACGTCAATATTCTCGATATCGCCGCACTAACAGTCATCGTCGAAGAGGCGGGTGGCCGCTTCACCGACTTGGACGGCGCTGCCGTCAATTTGTTGACCACCACGGTGCTTGCCAGCAACGGCGCCTTGCACGACAAGTTACTTAAGGCACTCGCCTAAGACGACGAGCGAGAAAGACGATCGACGAAGGCCAGTGACCCGCGTGGCTATGGCCGAGCGACGATCAGGGCTGCAGTCGTGTGACCTGCCAAGCGCTGCCGATGCGCGGCGGTTGCGCGGGATCAGTGCTCGCGACCAGCGTGCGCGACCAGCGCGCGCGATCGTGAATGCGCGACTCGCCCTCGACCCACAGTTCGACCGCCTCAGCGTGCACGTGATAGCCACCCCAGTTGAGTGGCCTTGGGATGTGATCGCCGAGTCCCGGTGGGGTGGGCACATCTTCCGGGCCGGGCACCGGCACATCGAAGCGTCGGGCAACGGCGACGACGGCGGCTTCCAACTCAGCGCGCGAGCCGATAGGCGCGCTCTGCGCGCTCGCCCAGGCGCCAACGCGACGCTGCCAGGGTCGGGTATGGAAGTACGCATCACTCTCTGCAGAGGGCGCGCGCACTACGCGGCCCTCGACGCGCAGCTGACGATACAGGTGATCCCAGTGCATGACGATGGCTACGCGCGGGTGCGCCTCGATCTCGCGGCCCTTGCGTGAATCGTAATTGGTGTGGAAGCAGATGTATCCCGGATCGACCACGATTTCCTTGCAAAGCACGACGCGAGCCGACGGTTGGCCGTCGGCGCCGACACTGGCGACGACCATGGCATTGGGATTCGGCTGATCGCGGCGCGATCGAGCAAGTTCAAGCCAAGCGGCGGCAACGGCCAGGGGCTCGACCGGTAGGGGATCAGGCAGAAACTGAACGGGGACAGGCATCCCGTGAAGCTTAACGCATCGGCTTCTGCCGTGCGGTCTGCGGACGGCGCGACCTGACCCGCAAGGATATAGTACGCAGTTGCGCAGGGTAATGCGCCCGAAACGAGCCTTGGAATATGGCGACTCTGGAAGAACTCCGCAAACATCTCGATGACATCGACCGACAGCTCATTGAGCTGATCGCCGACCGGCAGCACACGAGCGGCGAGATCGCCCGCGTCAAGCGCTCGATCGGGCATCCGACCCGCGACTACGGGCGCGAGCGCGAGGTGATCTTGGGTGCGCGAGCTTTGGCTGAGAGCCGAGGCGTGCCGGCAAATACCGCCGAAGACCTGATGCGCATGCTCATTCGCAGTTCGCTGGCGACACAGGAACGTTCGAGCGTGACCGCACGGGGGCACGGCAGTGGCAATCGGGCGCTCCTCATCGGTGGTGCGGGCAAGCTCGGCGGTTGGTTCGTCGATTTTCTCGCCTCGCAGGGTTTCCAGGTCGAGGTGAGCGACCCGGCGGGTGCGCCTGCGGGGACCCGCGATGTCGACGACTATCGGCAAGACAGCCTGCAGCAGGACTTCATCATCGTCGCCACGCCGCTTGGCCAAACCGACGCCGTCCTGCGCGAGCTCGCGATGCGTAGACCGGGCGGTGTAATCTTTGACGTGGGTTCGTTGAAGTCGCCGCTGCGCGGCGGCTTGATGGCGCTCAAGTCGCACGGCTGTCGCGTGACCTCGGTACACCCGATGTTTGGTCCCGACACCGAACTGCTTGCGGGTCGACACGTCATTTTCGTCGATCTCGGTCACGAAGAAGCGCTCGCCAAGGCGCGCGAACTATTTGCGCCAACAATGGTTGAGCAGGTGGTGATGTCGCTCGACGAGCATGATCGCCTGATTGCCTACGTGCTAGGGCTTTCGCACGCACTCAACATTTCTTTTTTCACTGCACTCGCCGAGAGTGGCGAGGCGGCGCCGCGGCTCGCCAAGCTTTCGAGTACTACGTTTGACGCCCAGCTCGATGTGGCGAGCCGCGTCGCCGAGGAAAGCCCCCAGCTCTACTATGAAATCCAGGCGCTCAATGATTACGGTGCCGAATCTTTGGAGGCACTTTCCAAGGCTGTCGAGACTCTGCGACGGACGGTGCTCTCGCGCGATGCCGGCGCTTTCACCGCGCTGATGGAGCGCGGTCGCGAGTATCTAGAGGATCGTAAAACGATGACGGGGCGTCGTGTCTGAGAGCCACACACCGTAATGACCAACCTCATCGATCGTGACGGTTTTCGCGCCAACGTCGGCATCGTGCTGATGCAGGCGGATGGTCGAGTTTTTTTGGGCAAACGCGTGGGCGGGAAAGGCTGGCAGTTTCCGCAGGGCGGCCTGCGTATCGATGAATCGGTGGAGCAGGGCATGTTCCGCGAGCTTGCTGAAGAAATCGGCCTTGCGCCCGAAGACGTGCGCATCGTCGGCGTCACCCGGCGCTGGTTGCGTTATCGCTTGCCGGCGCGCTATCAGCGCCGCGATCAGTTGCCGCTCTGCATCGGGCAAAAGCAGCGTTGGTATTTGTTGGAGAGTCTCGCCGCGGAACCGCCGGTGCGCTTCGATCAGACCGACGAACCTGAATTCTGCGGTTGGCGCTGGTCGGACTGGTGGGAGCCTGTCCGGGAGGTCATTCAGTTCAAACGGCCTGTGTATCGCCGAGCGCTGCATGAACTCGGGCAATTTGCGTTCCCCGACGGTTTGCCCCCCTATCCCGTATGGTGGGACGAGATGGTGGGCTCGTGAATACAGATCAGCCCCTCCTGGATCAGACGTTCATCGTCATCCGCGGCATTGGGCCTTCACGCCTACGGGTTTTTTTGGTGCTCGGCACGGTGGTGCTAGTGCTTCTTGGCTGGGGGCTTTTCCAGCTCGGGCGTTCCGGGATCGGAATTGGCGTCACCAATCCGATGAGCAGCATGGCGACCTTGCGCCGCGCGATTAGCGAACGCGATGTGACCATCGGCGATCTGCGCAGGCAGGTTGCCGAGCTCGATACCCTGAAAGTGGCCCAAGATCGTGAGCGGCAAGAATTGGCGCGGAGCATCGGCGAGCTGCAGGCCGAGGTGGCCCGTCAGCGCCAGCAGCTCGAGTTCTATAAAGGCATTGTCGCGACCGCCGAGGCGCCTGCCAATATTGCCATCCGGACCCTGCGCATCGACGACTCGCGGGCCGGCTCGACGCCGTTGCTGCGCCTGTCGATGGTGCAGCCTGGCAATCCCCAGGGGGTGGTTTCGGGCATGGTGACCGTGACCCTTGAGGGTGCCCGCGCTGGACGCGCCGTACGCTACCCGCTGTTCGAAACGGCGTATAGTTTTCGCTACTTCGAGAACGTGGAGCGCGAACTCGTGGTGCCGTCCGGGGTCACCCCCGACCGGCTGACGGTGGAGATTCGTCCGGCTGACAAGGCGATGCGACCCGTGGTTCAATCGACGCTCTGGCCACCCTGAGGGGAGTCATCATGTTCGGACGCCGCAAGGCCCCGCGTTTGCCGGCCCGCATCGACAGCCTGATCGGTCGCGGGACGCAGTTGCGTGGCGACCTTGAATTCAGCGGCGGCGTGCACGTTGACGGTGCACTGCAAGGGCACGTCCACGGCGTCGACGGTTCCATGCCCGCCACGCTGTGGATCGGCGAGCCGGGGCAGATCAAGGGTAACGTCGAGGTCGCGATCGCCGTAATTAATGGCGAGGTGATCGGGAACGTGCGCGGGGCGCAGCGGGTCATTCTCGGTGCCAAGGCCCGCGTCACCGGCGATGTGAGTTATGGTGTGATCGAGATGGCCTTGGGCGCCCGTATTGAGGGTCGGTTAATGCCGCTCGCGACCGGCGCCCCCGCGGCGGCGCTCGCTCCGCCTTCGGCGACCGAGGCACGCGCCGACAACGTGTTGCGTCCCTTTGACCAGCGACAGGGTCGCAATTAGCATGCGCGACCTGCGCACCCCGAATTATTCGAGGAAGCCGTCATGAGTACTGTTGTTGAAGACCTGCCCCTGGATATGCCGCCGGCCTTGGTGTTCACCGAATCGGCGGCGCGCAAGGTGAGTTCTTTGATCGAGGGTGAGGGCAACGCCAGCCTGATGCTGCGCGTATTCGTACAGGGGGGCGGTTGCTCGGGCTTGCAGTATGGCTTCGAATTCGACGAGCAACTGCAAGACGGCGACACCATGGTCGAGAACCTCGGGGTCAAATTATTGGTCGACCCGATGAGTCTGCAATATTTGTCCGGGGCCGAGATCGACTACAAAGAAGGTCTCGACGGCGCGCAGTTCGTTATTCGTAATCCGAACGCGACCACCACCTGTGGTTGCGGCTCCTCGTTCACGGCCTGATCCCGTCCCCGCGCGGGGAGTGAGTCGGGGTAACGGCAGAGCAGTGCCAGAACTGCTCGCGGCGGTCGATCTCGGATCCAACAGTTTTCATATGGTGGTCGCTCGGTACATACACGGGCAGCTGACTGTCATCGATCGACTGCGCGAGAGCGTTCGACTGGGCTCCGGACTTGATGCCGAGGGGCGAATCGACCGTGATATCGCTGCCCGCGCGCTCGCCTGTCTCGAGCGGTTTGGGCAACGTCTGCGCGAAATCCATCCTGACAAATTGCGCGTCGTCGGTACCAACACCCTACGCCGTGCGCACCGTAAGCAAGCGTTTCTCGAAAAAGCGCGGACCGCACTCGGGGCCCCGATCGAAATCGTTTCTGGACTCGAGGAAGCCCGACTCATTTATTCTGGTGTTGCCCATACCTCGCCGCTCGCCGAAGGTCGACGACTCGTGGTCGATATCGGCGGTGGTAGCACCGAGCTCATCATTGGTGAGGCGCTGACCCCGATCCGCCTCGCGAGCACGGAGCTCGGCTGCGTCACCATGAGCGAGCGTTTCTTCGCCGGGGGTCGACTCTCTTCAAAACGTCTCGCCCGTGCGCGCGTCGCCGTGCGCAGTGAGCTCGAGCCTATCGAAGACGCCTATCGCAAGATCGGCTGGCAAGGCGCCATTGGCAGTTCGGGCACCGTCAAATCGGTGATCGATGCCATTCGCGAGCTCGATCCGGCGGCGCAGGCCATCATCCCCGAAGGTGTCGAGGGGCTCATCGACGTAACGCTGCGCGCCGAGCACGTGCGCGATATCGGTCTCGAATCTTTGAGTGAAGACCGTCGACTCGTATTTCCCGGCGGTCTCGCCATCCTCGCCGAAATCTTCGAGAGTCTCGGCATCGAACGGATGGAGGTTTCCGACGGCGCGATGCGCGACGGTCTGTTGTACGACCTCGTCGGACGCCTTACCCGCGAGGACGCCCGTGAGCGCACCGTACGTGCGATGCAGGCGCGGTACCACGTCGAAGTCGATCAAGCGATGCGCGTCGAAAGTACCGTTGGTAGCTTTCTTGCCCAGGTTTCGGCAGCCTGGCAGTTCGATGACCCGCTCGCCGAGCAACTGCTCGCTTGGGCAGCTCGCTTGCACGAGATCGGTCTCGATGTGTCGCACTCGCGCTACCACCAGCACGGCGCTTACCTGCTGGAAAATGGCGACATGCCCGGATTCCCCCGCGAGGAGCAGCGCTTGCTTGCGCGCCTAGTCGGCGGACATCGACGCAAGCTGGGTGTCGAAGGATTCGATAAACTTCTGCCACCTTGGGATCGTCGCATCCTGCAGATGATTGTGCTGCTGCGCATCGCCGTATTGCTGCATCGCGCCCGTGGTCGCGCGCCGCTACCAGAGCTCGCGCTCATCCCACGCGCCCGCAACGTGCTCGAGGTGCGTTTTCCGGTGCGCTGGTTGCGCGATCATCCGCTGACAGTGGCCGATTTGAGCCAGGAAATCGATCTGCTCAAGGCAGTCGATTTTCGTCTGCGCATTTATTCTTCGAGAGGTCTGCCGGCCGTATAACTGTCGAGCAGGCGGGTTTGCGCGCACACGCCGCCGTCCTTGCCGGGCGATCGGCGCAGGTAGTGCCCGACAGAATTGAGCTCCCAGGCCTGCATGTCGTCGTTGAGATAGATCTCGAGATCTTTGAGGATTCGTCGCTTGTACTTTTCGCGGCGAATCGGAAACGCGATCTCCACGCGACGGAAAAAGTTGCGCTCCATCCAGTCGGCGCTACTGCAGAAAATCTCGGTTTGACCACCATTGGCAAACCAGAACACGCGCGAGTGCTCGAGAAACCGACCGATGATCGAGCGCACCCGAATATTTTCTGATTGGCCGGGCACTCCCGGACGTAATGCGCAGATGCCGCGAACGATCAGATCTACGCGTACCCCGGCTTGTGACGCGCGATAGAGTGCAACAATCGATTCCCGTTCGACCAAAGAATTTATTTTCAGGATCACGCGGGCAGGTTTTCCGGCCGCAGCGTGCGCGATCTCGCGTTCGAGTTTGGCAAGCATCGCACGGTGCATTTCGAAGGGGGAGTGCAGCAAGCACGATAGGCGCGGGGTGCGCTTCAAACTAGTCAACTGCAGGAAGACTTCATGTACGTCCTGGCCGATCTCTGGATCGCAGGTGAAAAGACCATAGTCAGTGTACGTACACGACGTTTTCGAGTGATAGTTGCCGGTGCCGAGATGGCAGTAACGACGGATGCCGCTGCGCTCGCGACGCACCACCATCGCAAGCTTGGCGTGCGTCTTGTAGCCGACCACGCCGTACATCACATGTGCACCTGCACGCTGCAGCCGGTCTGACAGCTCGATGTTTGCCTCTTCGTCGAACCGGGCGCGCAACTCGATCACCACAGTCACGTCTTTGTCGGCCTGCGCCGCCTTAACGAGGGAATCGACGATCTCCGAATCAGCACCCGTGCGATATAGGGTTTGCTTGATTGCCAATACTTTGGGGTCGGTAGCCGCTTGTCGCAGCAGGTCGATCACGGGCGTAAACGACTGAAAGGGGTGATGCAGCAGCAAGTCGCTTTGCCGGATCGCCGCGAACATGTCCTGCCCTTCGTTACGGCGCCGCGGCAGGCTGGGTCGAAACACCCGATATTTGAGTTCGCTGCGTTTGACCAAATCGTATAGTGCTGATAATCGGTGTAGATTCACCGGGGAGGGCACCGCATAGATATCCAGGGGCCCAATACCGAACTGCTTGGCAAGAAAATCGACCAGATCTTTCGGGCAGTCTGTTGCGGTCTCGAGTCGCACGGCAGATCCGTAACGACGATGCGCGAGCTCACCCTCGAGAGCCCGGCGTAGATCGTCGGCTTCTTCCTCGTCAATAAATAAATCACTGTTGCGGGTTACACGAAATTGATGACACGCAAGTATCTCCATACCCTCGAATAGACACGATACGAATTCTTCGATGATGGTCGACAGCAGCACGAAGTGCTGGGCGCCACTGCCATCGGTGGGCAGTGGTACGACGCGTGGCAGCGAGCGCGGCGCTTGCACAATCGCTAGCGTTGCTTCGCGACCGAAGGCATCCTCGCCGTGCAAGCGGACTACGAAGTTCAGGCTCTTGTTCTGAATCCGCGGAAAGGGTCGCGATGGATCGAGCGCCAGCGGTGACAGAACCGGCTCAATTTCCTTTTTAAAATAATCGGCCAGCCAGTCGCGGTTTGCCTTCGGCCATTTGCCGCGCGGCACGAGTACGACGCCGGCCTTGTGCAGTGCCGGTAGCAGTACCTTGCTGAGGCAGGAGTATTGCTCGGCGACCAGACGAGTTGCGCGGTGGTGAATGACGGCGAGTTGGCCAGCAGGCGTCAGACCATCCGCGCTCAGCGCGGCAGGTGAGCTCTCCTGCAGTTGCTTGATACCCGCCACCCGGATTTCGAAGAATTCGTCGAGATTGTTCGACGAGATACAAAGAAAACCCAGTCGCTCGAGCAGTGGTACTTGCGGATCGAATGCTTGCGCGAGTACGCGCTGATTGAATTCGAGCAGCGAAAGTTCGCGGTTGATGAACGGCGGCGGGGGCTCGGTTACCTTTGCCAGAGGCGCATCCATGTCGGCTAGTACACCACGACTGGGCCGGCGATTTGTTACAAGCCGCGCGCCCCACCCTGAACCTGAGGCCCCCACTGCGGACCGCCGCCTGCGGCCGCTAAGCTCAGCGCCCGGCGGCGCCGGTGCTGGTCGGAGTGACCGCCGTAGCTAGCAGCGCGGAGCCCACTTGCCCGCTCTCGAGACTCGCCAACAGTGACGCCGCGTGGGTTTTGAAGTCGCCCATGCGGCTCGCCGAGATCGGTCGATCATTGGACAGAGCGACTTTTTGTGGATCTTTGTGGACGCCGCGCAGGAGATATTCATAGTGCAGGTGTGGCCCGTTGGCGAGCCCCGTCATTCCGACAAAACCGATGATCTCACCCTGCCGAACCCGCTCGCCCTGTCGGAGGCCGCGCGCGAAGCGCGACAGATGACCGTAGAGCGTACGAACTTCATTAGCGTGCTGGATTTCTATGACCTTGCCGTAGCCGCCCTTATTGCCGATGAAGCGCACCCGACCCTCGCCGGCCGCCTTGATGGGCGTGCCGATCGGCGCCGCGTAGTCGACCCCCCGGTGCGCGCGAATCCGGTTGAGTACCGGATGGCGCCGAAACATGTTGAACCGCGAACTGATGCGCGTGAACTCGAGCGGTGCGCGGAGGAATGCCTTACGCAGACTCTTGCCATCCGGCGTGTAGTAACCAAAATCACCTTCGTTTAGCAGCGTAGAGCCGCCTTGCATCGCGGTGTCGCCAATGACCTCGCCGTGCGCAAAACGAATCGCGCGATAGACGGTGCCTCGATTGACGAACTCGACCGCGAGCACATTGCCCTCGGTAAATGGTGTTCCATCCTGGCTCAGTTCTTCGTAAACAATGCGAAAACGGTCGCCGGGCTGGACATCGAGAACAAAGTCGATATCCCATCGAAAAATATCGGCGATACGTAGGGCCAGCGAGTCGCTGAGGCCTGCGTCACCCGCCGCCTGAAACAGTGAGTTACGGATGGTTGCCTCGCCGACGCGTACCGTGCGCTCGAGAGGATTGACGATCACCTCCCTTTCAAAACCGTCGGCTTCGCGCGTGACCTGCAGCGTTTCGCTGGGGCTAAGCTGGCGCTCCAGGCTGACGAGCTCGCGGTCGCGAACGCCGAACCTCAGCAGCTCACCCGGATAGAGCCGATCGAGACTGCGGCGCAGATCGGGCAGCGCGCGCAGCGAGGCCAGATCGCTCACGGAAAGTTTGAGCTTGCGGAATATGACTTCCAGCGTGTCGTTGGCGCCGACGATCACGTCAACGGTGAGCGGCAACAGAGCGGCTTGCTTGGCGGCCTCCGCTTCTGCGCTGATGCGTTCGACGATGGCGGCTTCGTCGAGTCGGTGCAGATCGCTGAGCCAACCCTCGCCACGCCACCACGTTAGGGCGAGCACAGCTACCGCGGCGCACTGCAGCCAACGGGCCTTGAGCAGCGACATGACGGCATTTTTAGAGCCAATTTCCAACGTCATGGACTACACTTCGCCGCAACGGGAACCGCGAAAAATACCTGCCGCTGAAGGCATGGTCAACCCATCATCTGCTCTCGGGTCGACGACAGGGGTATTGCAGCAATATGGTGAGTATGCAGCAACAACTCGAAGAAATCCGCCGCGGCAGCGTCGAGCTGCTGCTCGAAGCCGAGTTGCATAAAAAATTGGCGCGCGGCAAACCGCTGCGGATCAAGGCGGGTTTCGATCCGACCGCACCCGATTTACACCTCGGGCACACCGTACTCATCAATAAAATGCGCCAGTTCCAACAGTTCGGCCACGAGGTCATTTTTCTCATCGGCGATTTCACCGGTCTCATCGGCGATCCAACGGGGCGTAATGCGACGCGGCCGCGTCTCACTCCCGAAGATGTACAGACCAACGCCCGCACTTATCAAGAACAGATCTTCAAGATCCTCGATCCCTCGCGCACCCTCATCGAATTCAACTCGAGGTGGCTGAGTAACATGCCGCTGCCCAAGTTCGTTGAAGTTGCAGCGCAATACACAGTTGCCCGCATGCTCGAGCGGGACGATTTCGCTAAGCGCTACAAGTCCAATCAGCCAATCTCGGTACACGAATTTTTTTACCCGCTTGCTCAGGGCTACGACTCCGTCGCGCTCAAGGCTGATGTCGAGCTTGGCGGTACCGATCAAAAATTCAATTTGCTGGTCGGTCGTCAGCTGCAAGAATCCTACGGACAAGAACCGCAGTGTGTGCTTACGATGCCGCTGCTCGAGGGGCTCGACGGCGTCAACAAAATGTCTAAGTCACTCGGCAATTACGTCGGCATTGCTGAGGCGCCAGACGCTCAGTTCGGTAAGATTATGTCGATCAGCGACGAGCTCATGTGGCGCTACTTCGAGCTACTGTCGTTCCGTTCGCTCGGCGATATCGCGGTGTTGCGGGCCGCCATCGCCGACGGCCGCAACCCGCGCGACGTCAAATTCGAACTGGCGTGCGAGTTGGTCGGGCGATTTCATGGGGCTGCGGCTGCTGAGCAGGCCCAGGCCGAATTCATTGCTCGGTTCTCGCAGAAATCTTTGCCCACAGACCTGCCGCTGCAGGTCCTGGCGGCGGTCGACGCCGGCGGCGAAGGTTTGGTGGCCGCCTTGAAGGCGACCGGGTTAGCCGCCAGCAACTCCGAGGCGGTCCGCAAGCTTGCCGAGGGGGCCGTACGGATCGATGGCGAGAAGGTTCAGGACCGCGCTCACCGCCTATCGGTAGGGTCCGAGCACACCCTGCAGATCGGGGCCCGGCGTTTTGCCCGCGTTAAGATCGAAAAACCAAGGTAATTCAATAGCTTGAGGGCTTTCTATAGCAATTGGTTCAGTCCGTTGACAGGGCGCAGCCCCCGCCTACAATAGGGCCTTCTAATTCACGAGCGCTCCTCGCAATAATCGGCAGCGCCGCACGGCTGAAATTCAGGTTGACGGGGAAGGCCACGTGGCTATACTTCCCGCCCCTTCGTTGTCCCCGCGACACAAGCGCTTTTTAACAATTTGGCAGGTAATTTGTGTGGGGACTCGCGTCGATGTATCCATTAGGTGCAAAAGACCGAGTAACTAAATTCTTGTCCAGCAATGGGCCTAATTTGATTACTCTTTATGTTTGAAGCTCAAAATCTTCAAGTGAAGAGTTTGATCCTGGCTCAGATTGAACGCTGGCGGCGTGCTTAACACATGCAAGTCGAGCGGCAGCGCGGGAGCAATCCTGGCGGCGAGCGGCGAA
>Ga0163212_1000062_pt1 | contig 43538 bp, 27 predicted proteins | sample Malawi_45m_30L_FD_113532 | JGI IMG/M metagenome (GOLD analysis project Ga0163212, IMG submission 113532) | Freshwater microbial communities from Lake Malawi, Central Region, Malawi to study Microbial Dark Matter (Phase II) - Malawi_45m_30L | ecosystem: Environmental > Aquatic > Freshwater > Lake...
CCCGGAACCAGCAACGGCTCCAGCCGACGCCGCACCGCTCAAACGGGCTCGGAAACTAAACCTGTGATCACCACCTGCGAAGTCTTCGGAAACGACCAGCAACAGGTCACCGGGGCACAGACGACCGTGTTTCGTCCGGCTCGAATTCTCCGTATTTTCACTGTGGAAAATGCGTCCGCTGCCGCCTCCGGTGCCATGCACCGGCAGTTCTCTGATACCCCGCACCAGCTGCCGCACTGACAGATCCGAAACTGCAGTCGTCCTGTCTATCGCCCGCACAGTGGCCACCAGCGTCAGACCAAGCCCCGCAAGGCTTAAAGTCAGCCACGCCACGGCTCGCAAAGCAGGGCCGGAATGCCGCGCCATAAGATCCACCCCCGCGGCATCCGGCCGGATATGCGACTTTCGCGGCCCCCCGAACAGGCCAGCGAAAAAAACGTAGCCAGAGCTTGTCAGACGCGAGGGACAAACCGTCGCTCAGGCTTTCCAGCCCGCGATTTGCCGTCGAAAAACACGCCATTTTCCTGCTCCGATTGCGCCATTTCACAGCACAGTCGGCTTTTGTCCTCGGCGTCTTGCCAGCCCGAGCCCCCTGCAGCAGGTATCGTCGAAAAAATCCGCAAAATTCATCAAAAGTGCACGGACGTTGCAAACGGCCTGCGTTTTCAGTCAGGGAGTGGTTTCTCCGCAGCTTCCATTCCGAACTCCCGGCCCGCCGGCCGACTCTCGAAACGACGGATTCCGATTTTATGGGGTCAAATCGCAACAGATCCGCAGGTTTTTGTTGCAATCGAACCAGGAGAACTGGAAGATCTGGGAAGACTGCACAGGTCTGAGGCAAATTCTCTGACTACACCACCTGCATCGTTGCGATGCCGGCAGCGGGAGGTGGAAGTTTTCGGGTTCAGCCGTATCAAACGGCCTTTCCGCAAAACTCTGGGTCTGTCAGCAACTTTTGCCGGTTTTTGACGGAAATTGTTTTCGGTGGCATCCGAAGACTGGTTTAGAGTGCGTCATATTTCTGGCGTTTGGCCTGATCACTGGTATTGCATCTGGCGAATGGGGTTGGTCTGCATCCGCAGCACCTTCATGGGGAATTCACATGCGGCGACTCGCTGGCTCACTGTGTTCTATTTCACTCGCTTCACTGGGACTGGGTGTTTCCACCCTGTGCGGCATCACCTGTGCTGCTGACAACGGCGCCCCGACGGCACCGGATGCAGTGGTGCTCACGGCCGCTGACCAGCAGCACATGGCCATCGCTCTGCGGTTGTCTGCTCCTGCCGCCAAAGTCAGCCACCACATTGTGCTGGTCGACACATCGGCTAGCCAGGCCGGCGTTTATCGTCAGCGGACGCAGCAGGCCGTGCAGGCCCTGCTGCAGGGTTTGCCACAGGGCAGCCAGGTGAAGCTGGTCGCTGCGGACTCCGCGGTCTCCGTGATGACTCCCGACTTTGTAACTCCTGACTCGCCGGAACTGGCTTCCGCCGTCAGCCGGCTTTCCCTGCGAACTCCGCTGGGCGCCACTGATCTGGCTGCCGCTCTCCGCAGCTCGCTGCAGGGTGTTTCTGAAGCCGCTGTCTCGGTCGCCTACATCGGAGACGGAATGAGCACGGGTGATCTGCTGTCAGGGAAAGATCTGGCGGGCCTCGTCACTGATCTGCAGGCTGCCGGCGCCGCCTTCCACGCAGTGCTGCTGGGTCCCGCCACTGATGCTCACCTGTCAGGCATTCTGGCCAACCAGACCGGCGGATCACTCCTGCAACTGCGGAACGACAACGTATCTGCAGTCGCCTCGGCCATGGTGACAGAACTGCAGCAGGCACCGGTGCTGGTGCGTGATCTGCGTGCCGCCTCTGCACAAATCAGCCTGTCCGCACCCGCCACTGTGGCTCTCCGCAGCAGCCGCCACACTCTGATCTATGCCTCCGGTCAGCTACCAGCCGTGCTGGAAGTCACCGGTACTGTCAACGGCCGTCAGCAGTCATGGAAAGTTGCTCGCAGTGAATCACAGCCGGGTGGTTCGACCATCAGTGCCCTCACTCGCAAGTCACAGCAGTCGCAGGGGCTCGACTCACCCTACCTCGGACTGGTCGGTCTGACCGCCGCCGCCGGCGACCTTGGAACTCTGATCAGCGAAAGCATTAATGCCGCTGAACTGCTCAGCCAGCAAGGTCAGAAGCAGCAGGCTCAGGAGGTCGTCAAACAGGCTCGGCTGCTGGATTCCGGCAACGCCCGCCTGACTGCTCTGGCCACAGAACTGCAGGACGAAACGGGCAAGGCTGATCGTCTGGGCCCGCCCAGCGTCGATGAGGGTGATGCACTCAGCAAGACCGAAACCCGCAGCGAAATTCTGACGCAGCGGATGGTGCAGTCCGTGAATGCCGCCGTCGCCGAAGCGGACCGCGTGGCAGCCGAACAGCCTGAGTATGCAATTACGCTTCTGAAAGATGTGCTGGAAGCTGTCCGCTCATCCCGCGAAGTTGCTCCAGAGAAGCGTCAGGAACTGGAACGTCGCATCATTGCGGCCTACACCCAGGTAGATTCGGCTCGCCAGACCAACGAAATCCGTCAGCAGCAACTTTCTGAAGCTCGCGCCAACCTGGAAGCTCAGCGTGAACGCCTGGCACAGGTCAACCTGGAAGAACAGCGTCTGCGAACGCTGATCGATCAGGTTCGCGGACTGCTGGAACGTGCTCGTCGCGGTGACGTGAATGCTTACGAAGACGCTGAAGCAGTTTCGCGAGAAGCTCTCCGCGATGAACCAGGCAACGGTACTGCCACCGCCGCCATGGTGATGTCAGAAGCGTCAGGTCAGCTGCAGAAAGCTTACGACCTCGTCAGCCTGCGAAATGACCGCTTCCTTGAAACCCTGTATCAGGTGGAACTGTCACACGTTCCGTTCCCTGACGAGCCTCCGGTGCAGTATCCGCCGGCCGATGTCTGGCGTGCTCTGTCCATCAAGCGAAAAGAGAAATACAAGTCTCTGTCGCTGCGATCCATCAAACCGGTTGAAGAGTGGCTCGAAAAGAAACTGGACGAACCACTGCCTCGCCCTCTGTCCTACCCCGGCGATAACTCGCTCGGCGACATCCTGCGATTCGTCGCCGACGCGTACACCGCCGAAGGTCCGTACACCATGCGAATCATCCTCGACGAATCCGATCCGGATCTGGGTGACAAGCCCACGTTCCTTGACGATACGCAGGTGGCTGATGTCGACCTTGCCGGGATCACCATGCGAAATGCTCTTGAGCTGATTTTCGCGAAGGTGAAGGATCAGGAACTGACCTTCATGATCAAGAACGAAGTCATGATGGTGACCACCGTGGCCACCGCTGAAAGCGAAGAAAACCTCGTCACCCGCATCTACGACGTCGCTGACCTCGTAGTGATTACTCAGCCCGGCATGGGCGGAGGCATGGGTGGCGGCATGGGTGGCGGTATGTTCTCCGTCCCCGCCGTTCCGGCAACCCCCGCTGCACCGGCAGCCGGTGGCATCCAGCTGAAGAACGGAGCTAAAAAAAAATAACGACGCCGCAGCAGGCCTGCGTGACATTCAGTCGTAATCAATTCAGGGACAGTTTGTGGCAGCCAGTCTGCGACGGACTGTCCCTGTTCGTTTCCGCTCGCACATTCCCGCTGACCTCCATACTGGTCGATGAAAGTAAAGCACCGCCCCTTAGTGCTCGACAGGCCATCGCTGAAGTTAAAGCCGGGCAGGGCAGCCAGGCAGAGCGCTGGGATCGGATTTTTAGCGGGCCCCGACTTTCTGACGCTGGCCTCGCAAGTCTCGTACAGATCCTGCACGAGGATCGCAAGTATGCTGATGCTGTGGCATGCCTTGAAGCAGCGTTGCGAGCGGGTCGAGTTGTTCCGTGGCTGTATGATGTGCTGGCTCTTGAAATGCAGCTGCTGGGAAGACCGGCGGATGAGATTGGTCGAGTGCTGCAGTCCCGTCTGGACTTCGGGGCTAACGGTGTGCCGCATCTGCTGACAACGGCTGCGATGTTGTCCCGATTCGCCGCGTACGAACAGGCTCTGACCTGCCTCCGCGACGGCACTCAGCAGCAGCCTGAAAATCCGGAACTCTGGCTGCTGGCACGCAGCATCGCCGACAAATCGGGCGATCAGGAATGGAAAGTCTGGTCCTGCTGCGGAGTTCTGGAGCATGTCTGGGATCCGGGCTACCAGCAGGACCACGACGAAGCCATGAAGGTGCTGACGGATCTCGCCAAAGCACTCGACAAGGCTGGTAAGTCCCCAGAGGCTGAAGCGATTCGGGCGCGGCAACTGCAGGCCCACCAGGTGGACCTGCAGATTACTTTGAAATGGGTGGGAGCCGCCGATCTGGATCTGATTGTCACGGACCCGACGGGTCAGGAATGCAGTTTTCGCAAGCGAGTAACTCCGACCTTCGGTCGACTGGTGCGAGAAGACGGTGGCCTGAAATCCCAGACTGCCGCCGGTGAAACTCGCTCCGAAGTCTTCCTGCAGCCGAAGGCCCTGAACGGCCGGTACCAGTTTTCCGTCAGGTTTGTTGTGGGCAAGGTAACCACGGGGACGGCAGTCGTCGAAGTTGTGCAGAATGCCGGCACCCCCGCAGAAACTCGAGAATCCAAAACGATTCGGCTGGAGGAGCAGGATGTCAGCCTGTCATCTGAGATAAAGCAGGGAAGATGGGGCGCTGACACATCGCAATGAAACCGGCTGCAGCCGGGGGCCAAGCGGCAGAAAATGCCGGACAACACCGCCTAAACCCAGTGTTTCCACAGGATTCCCGGAGTGCGGCGTTTTTGTTGTCTTGTGGCGGACAAAAAGTCTTGACCTGTTTTTCAGCAGCTCTTACTGTCCCACCATCATGAGTCGACCGTGACCTGTAAGTCAGTCAGCTCTGTTGACCAATCGCCCCCGGAAGCAGCTAGAGTCCTCCGCCCCCCTGGGATTCGCTGCTTCCGGGATTTTTTGCGCTGAGCCCAGCTTTTCCCGGCGGTGTTGTTGCAGCCGCCCCCCAGTCTCCGCAGAATGTCCGTGTCCCATTCGTCATCCTGCGGAGAAATCCCGTATGAAGCTGTTCAGCCACCTGCTGTTCGTTGTTTCCGTCGTTCTTTCAGGTACTGACGCACTGGCTCAACAGTATTCCAGTCTGCTGCCCAACGGCAGGCTGTCCCAGTGGATGCTGCCTGACGGCGGCGATGTGAGTCAGGGCTGGACTGTCAACAGCGATGGTTCGCTGCATCTGTCCGGCAAAGGCAACAACATCCTGACTCGCGAAGAATTCTCTGACTTCGATCTCTGGTTCGAATACCGCATCTCAGAAAAGGGCAACAGCGGCATCAAGTACCGCGTCATGAAATACGGCAATCAGTGGCTGGGCCTCGAATACCAGATTCAAGACGACTCGGCCTTCCCTAAGATGTCTGCCGAACATTACACAGCATCCATCTATGACCTGTTTGACATCTCTAGCCCAATCCTGCAGCGGAACTACAAAAGCAGCGATGTGTGGAGTGTGGGTCGCATCGTCGTCCAGCAGAATCGCATTCGCCACTGGATGAATGGCAATCTGATCATTGACGAGCGGGATGATTCGCCGCGATTTGCTGACGCTGTACAGAACAGCAAATTTAAGAGTCAGCAGGATTTTGGTCGCAACCCACAGGGGCGACTGATGCTGACGGACCACGGCAGCGAAGTGTGGTATCGCAACGTGTTCATTTGTCGCCTGGACGGCCGGCCTCTGGTTCGCTGAATGCTGCGACTGCTGCGAATTTCAGGCGGGATTGCCGGGATACTGGCAGTCGGATCGACGGCCTGGCTGCTGCTGCAGGCAGTTCAGTCCGGTGCAGGTGACGCCCGCCAGATCGCCGAGGTGCAGCAGCTGCTACAGGATGCCGGCATTCTGGCACCCTTTGCTTATGTACTTTTCGTAACAGCAGAAGTGATCGTGGCGCCTCTGCCAGGTCTGCTGCTCTACATCCCAGGCGGACTGCTGTTCGGTCCGATGCTGGGCGGACTGCTGGCATTGACTGGCAACATTCTGGGAGCCGGCATTGCCTGCGGACTGTCACGACTACTGGGGGCCCGGATGCTGGCCCGGCTGGACCCTGATGGTGCTGCCGCGCGACTGCAGGTCGGACTGCAGCAGCGCGGGTTCTGGCTGGTGCTGCTGCTAAGACTCAACCCGCTAACGTCCTCAGACATCGTCTCGTATGCCGCCGGACTGACTCGCATGCCCGTCTGGCAGGTGATGACGGCTACTGGTATCGGTATTGCACCACTCTGCTTTCTGCAGTCATGGCTGTCCGACAGCATCTTTACTCGCTGGCCCGGCCTGTTCCGACTGCTGCTTTTCGTGACTCCTCTCTGGCTTGGTTTGCTCCTGCTGATCCTGCTGCGGATGGCTCGCCGGTAAGGCCTCACGCTGCCTTTGCGGCTGTCTCCACTGAGCATACGGCACGGGCCCCAGGAATGCCTGATTTTCAAAAGGAGCACTGCGACCAAGTTCACTGATCGACGGAGTCAGCAGCAGGAAAAAACTGTACAGCCCCAGCAGCGGAAACATGATGAGCCGGACCGGAATATGCAGCCAGCGACTGGCCGGTTCCGCCTGCACTGTCCCCCTGCGCCAGGCCCACGCCGCTACCAGCCGCGCCGGATATGTCAGCAATACAAAAAAAGGAGTCAGAATGAGCAGGGCGTCCTGTGGCGGCAGTCGAATCTTGCCCAGATACAGTGGAAACGTCAGCAAATACAACAGTACTGTTGACAGCATCCATGCCAGCGGAGCGCTGCGGATCGCCTGACGCACTGACCGTACGGAAAAGATCGCCATAAACCGCCCCTGCACAGCCTGCTGTACCTGCAGCCACGGCAGCCAGGCAAATACCGGGATCAGCAGCAGACCGCCAAGAAACGAAAGCAACCCAAAAACTGGTTTGGCGCGATCCGGCGCAGAGTAGGAAACCAGCAGAGTTGTCGGCAGCAGCAGCCACAGGATCGCTCCCAAAAAACCGCGAAGCCCCAGCACAAAATGCTGCCACGGACTCAGCAGTTGCATTAAGGCCTGCAGCACCTCAGAGACCTGCTGACGTTTTGCCCGCTGCCGCCATGACAGCAGACGCCGAATATTGCGGATGGGCCTCAGAAAACATGAGACCGTGCAGCCATTCAGAATTGCCGCCAGCAAATGCAATGCAATCAGCCACTGCAGAAACAGCAACACAGACTGCAGCCGCTGCGTCTGCTGATGCTGCGGTCCCAGTAATACCATCGCATCACTGAGACGCGATGCCTGAATCCGCAGTGGAATGCAGAACAACAGAGTAAACACGGTCAGAATGCCCAGCCGCGGCGCGATCTTCAGCAACGGAAATCCGTCCCGAATCCGACCGGATACCGCAACCTGCTTCTGAGCATTAATAAGGAAACCAAGCGTCAGAATATTCAGCCCCGGGATCGCCGCCATGATCGCCAGTACCAGCACCACACAACCGCCCCCGATCACTGTCTTCACCAGCCACCACAGCGAACGCAGGGGATGCCGTACACCCGGAAACATCCCCGAACCGACTGCTGCCAGCGGATCTGTCTGTGCAGCAGCCAGCAAGGAAGTCCCTTCGCTGACAGCAGGCTGGTCTTCAGGCACTGACATAAACACACTCGTTGCCAACACTAAATCAAGTCAAGAACCAAAACAATTGATAACTGCAAAGTGCTCAGACACAAAGATCTCGGGCTGGAAAGCCCGAGCTGCATTTGGGGGGCCATTCGTGGTCACAGAACACTGCTGCCCGAACACCATTCGTCAGTTTTAATCGAAAATTGCCCGCTTTACCCGTTTTTTTTCCCATGGAACCTGAAACTGTTGCGAAGTATAGTGACGACCCCGCTCGCGCCTGCCGCGTTCTGCCACATCCGGAAAACTCACTGTGCGATGGCTCAAGTGGATTTCTTTGCCCGTTCTCGGTCTGCTGCTATCTGCCGTCGTGCAGACGGCCGGCAGCGTCGAAGCGCTATTGTCGTCTCCCGCCGCCGTCCCTGCCGACCAGCAACTCGACACTGCAGTGGCTCAGCTGAACCAGTACTTTCAGCAACGCTGGCAACAAGCCGGACTGCAGCCGGCCGCGCAGGCTGACGAACTGACAGTCTTCCGCCGAGTGTCTCTGGCTCTGTTTGGCTGCGTCCCGGCACTGGCCGAAATCAAAGCATTCGAGCAGGATCAGCAGCCCAACAGACTGGATCGCTGGATCGTGCGAATGCTGCAGGACGACCGTTTCGGTCGTTACTTCGCCGATCGCCTGGCGCGCAGCCTGACGGGTGTCGAACAGGGCCCGCTGTTTATTTTTCGCCGCGATCGACTGCGTGACTGGCTGGCAGAACAGCTGCTGGCAGATGCTTCCTGGGGCCGCATGACTCGCGATCTCATCGCCGCCGAAGGACTCTGGACTGATCAGCCTGCCGCCAATTTCATCACCATCGCACGTCTGGAAAACGAAGAGCTGGACGAAGTGAAACTGGCCGGGCGAACAGCCCGCATGTTTCTAGGCCAGCGCATCGACTGTGCTCAATGCCACGACCATCCCTTTGACCCGCAATGGAAGCAGCGGCATTTCGAAGGACTCGCAGCGTGGTACTGCCAGGCGACGGTCTCACTGGCCGGTGTCACCGATTTCGATCGGGACAAAAACCAGCAGCCGGTCGTTTACAAAGTTGCGGAACCGGGAAAAGACCAGCAGTCCGGCCGGACTGTGGATCCCGCCGTGCCCTTCAACGAAGACTGGCTGCCGGCCACAGGTTCGCTGCGCAGCCGGCTGGCCACCTGGGTGACGCATCCTGACAACCGGCGTTTTGAGCGAGCGATTGCCAATCGTATCTGGGGGCTGATGGTGGGCCGACCGCTGCTGGATCCGGTCGACGATCTGCCGCACCCCGAAGACTCTGCACCACCCGATGCACTGGATCTGCTGGGGGCCGAATTTCGCCGTCGCGGCGAAAAGCTCAGCGTACTCATTCGCCTGATCGCTCTGTCGCAGCCCTGGCAACTGTCTTCTGAAAGTCCCGAACAGGACCTTCAGCTGCTGCGGCAGCAGCAGGATCACTGGGCCGTCTTCCCACTCGTCAGACTCCGACCCGAACAGGTGATTGGTTCACTGTTTCAGGCTGGCCGCGTTCGCATGGTGGATCAGAATTCCCATCCGCTGATTCGCTTCCAGAAAATGACTTCCGAAAATGACTTCATTCAGGAATACGGGGATGCAGGGGAAGACGAGCTGAATGCTCAGTCCGGCTCCATCACCCAGTCACTGCTAAAAATGAATGGTCGTTTCACGGCTGATTCCCTGAAGGTGGACCTGCTGTCGGGGCCGGCCGAGGTGCTGCAGCTTTCGCCCGATGATGCCACCATCATTGAAAATAGCTTCCTGATGTGTCTGACGCGGCGACCGTCGGCTGAAGAACAGCAGTACTTTCTTGAACAACTCAAAGACAATCGCAATCAGGCTGTGGAAGATCTGTTCTGGGCCCTGTTTAACAGTCCGGAGTTTTCATGGAACCACTGATTACAGACCGTCGTGGCCTGATGCGGCAGGCAGCTGCAGCCGGACTTTCCTTCCTGCTGCCCTGTCTTGCACCTGCTGCTGCCAGACGCCGCGGAACAGACCGACCGGCGTCACTGATTGTGCTGTGGATGAATGGCGGCATGAGTCAGCTTGAGACCTGGGACCCGCACCCAGGTACGCTTTCCGGAGGACTGACAAAAGCAATCCGGACTTCGGCTCAGGGAGTTCAGATTTCACACCTGCTGCCTCGCATGGCAGAACAGATGCATCAGTGTCTGCTGATCCGTTCGCTGCATTCAAAGGAGGGTGATCACGAGAAGGGTGCGGCATTCGTACGTACCGGCTACAACCCCGAACCAACACTGGCTTATCCCACACTGGGGTCCGTCATTGCTCGCCAGTTGCCACAGGCCAGCCTGCAGATCCCGCCCTATATTCTGCTCAATCCACGCATCCCTGTACCCGAAAGCGGGTACCTCGGGAACGAATGGAATGCATTTCGAGTGTTTCGGCCGGGCGAAAACGTTGCCAACCTGACGGCATCTGTGCCGGACCAGCGACTGCAGCGGCGACTGCAGGGACTGGATGTGGTCGGACGCGAATTCGCGCGCCGCCGCCCGCTGGCTGAGCAGGTGACATTGCAGCAGGACCTGACTCGCCGCGCCGTGCAAATGATGCAGTCAGAACAGCTGGCAGCATTTCAGCTTGATGATGAACCAGCCGCACTGCAGGACAGCTACGGACGAAACGACTTCGGACGCGGCTGCCTCGTGGCTCGCAAACTGGTGGAAACCGGGGTTCGAGTTGTGGAAGTGACACTGCCCGGATTCGATACGCATATCTCCAACCATGAAGGCCACATCACCCAGTGTCAAATTCTTGATCCCGCCATGTCTGCTCTGCTGCAGGACCTGCAGCAGCGAGATTTGCTGCAGTCGGTGATTGTGCTGTGCATCAGTGAGTTTGGCAGGACGCCGCGAATCAACCCGGCCGATGGACGCGATCACTGGCCAAGTTGGTTTTCATGCGTGGTGGCAGGCGGGGGATTCCGTCGCGGTGCTGTGCTGGGAGCGACTGCTGGCGAAATTCCGACAGGCGATTCCCCCGCGCCTCTGGACCCAGTCAGTGTTCCGGAAGTCTACGCCACGATCCTGTCTCAACTGGGAATCGACGGCAGTCAGGAAGTGATCACCCCGGTCGGACGACCGATCCGATTTGCCAGTGCCGTCCCTGACCTGCGTCTGCTGCACTCAGGCAGCTGAACAGCCTCAGAAAATCGGCACACGCGGACACTGCCAGCCCGCCACCTCAGCAACAAAGTCGCGGAGCATCCTGACCCCGGGCAATTGGTCTCACGCGAAGCCGCGAAGGGAAAAGCACGCGGGGTTCGTAGTACCGGCTTCAGCCGGAAAACCTTCCCGTCAGAGCCATCTTCCCCCACCGATGCACACGAATTCTTACAGATCGGTGTCAGGAGCGGAAGAAGACACGGTCGAAGTGACTGGTGATGATAGCCTGTCCGGCTCTCCTTTCCACTTTCTCGAGTCTGCGTTCTATGGCACGGATGCCATCGCACAAACCGCGCGACCGAATTCGTATGGTTCGCGGTTCGAAAATTCTCTGCATTCTGAAGTGACCTAAGTTTACAACAACCTCCGAACCTGCCACAGTTGGAGCTGCGGGAAGCAGGGTCCGCGGGGAATTTCGGTCATGTACGGTTGCAGCGTATTTCTTCATTGCCTCGCTCCGGCGACATTTGTCGCTGGCGACCGCGCGTGGATCTGGCCGGCAGTCGCGACAGCTGCCATCGGACTGCTCAGCATCTCCTGGCTGAACCGCCATCGGCTCTCCACACAGTGGCTCGGACCACTCCTCAGAACCATCGCCTGGCTGCTGCTCGCTGCCTGCCTCGTAAATCCGCTCTGGAGCAGCTCGCGACCGCGTTCGGGTGCCAACGTGCTGGCCATCGTGGCGGACAACAGTCGCAGTCATCTGGTCAGTATCGACGGGACCGATCAGACTCGCGTTGCACAGTTCACTGACGCCCTGAAAGCCGGCGAAAACCCGGTACCTGTCGGCTGGATCAGAAGACTTAGCCAGGACTTCGAACTGCGCCGCTATACTTCCGCCGATCGACTGCTGCAGACCGATCGTCTGGACACCATAGATTTCAACGGTCGGGCGTCTTCACTGAACGCTGCACTCCGCAGTCTGCAGCAGCGATACCAGGGGCAGCCCCTCGCTGGTATCCTGCTGCTCACCGATGGAAATGCGACCGACGGGCAGCTGGATCCTGAACTGCTGAAACTGCTGCCGCCCGTCTACCCGGTGGTGCCATCCGACGGACAGGGACTGCCGGACGCCGCCGTGGGTGTCTGGACTGTCTCGCAGTCGGCGTTTGATGACGCCCCCGTCACACTGCAGGTCACGCCCCGCATCGAAGGTACCACAGTCGGTCAGGTACAGGTCACACTCACAGATGCCGCCGGCAACACCATCGAAACACAGACTCGCGATGTTTCCGTCGCTGACCCGCTAAAATTCCGACATCGCCCGACCACTGCCGGAACAGTATTCTATCAGATTGCCGTCCAACTGCTGGATGCTGGCGGTCAGTCACAGCAGCAGGAAGCGACGCTGGTCAACAATACGCAGCTGATCGCCGTTGACCGCAGTGCTCGCCCCAAACGCATTCTTTATGTTTCAGGCAGGCCAAACTGGGACTTCAAGTTTCTCCGACGGGCTGTTGAAATTGACCCCTTACTGTCCATCACCGGGCTGATCCGCATCGCTCGCAAAGAAGCCAAATTCGACTTTCGCGGTCGCGAGGGACAGACGTCAAATTCGCTATTCCGCGGTTTTGACAAAGCCGATCCGGACACCGTCGAAGAATATGACGAAGCGGTACTGATTCGCCTGAACGTCGCCGAAAACGAACTGCAGGGCGGCTTCCCGCAGAAGGCTGAAGAGCTGTTTCAGTACGACGCCGTGATCCTTGACGATCTGGAAGCCGACTTCTTTCTCGCCGATCAGATGAAATTGCTGTACGACTTTGTCAGTCAGCGCGGCGGAGGACTGCTGATGATGTCCGGCCAGGAATCGTTTGCTCAAGGAGACTACAATCGCACCCCGATCGGCGAACTGCTGCCGATTGATCTGGAACGCAGTGCCCAGTTCCCCACCACTCCCGTACGACTCACGCTGACTCGCGATGGCTGGCTGCAGCCCTGGGTGCGACTGCGGGATGATGAAACCGCCGAGCAGCAGCGGTTGCAGCAAATGCCCGCTTTTGTCACGCTCAATCCAGCCGGTTATGTGCGGCCAGGCGCCATCGTGATGGCCGAGGTCGAAGACAGCAGCGGAACTCACTGGCCGGCTCTGGTCGTCCAGCGATTCGGACGAGGCCGCACGGGAGCTGTGTGTGTCGGTGATCTTTGGCGCTGGAGACTGCAAGACGGCCTGAATGCTCTGACAAATATCGATGTCACACCGCAGCAGCCGCAGCCTCGACCGATGCTCGGAAAACCAGCAGAAGATCTCAGTGACCACGCGCGAGCTTGTCGGCAGCTAATGCGCTGGCTGGTGGCCGACGTACCCCAGCGAATGGAGGTCCGCGTGCGGGAAGAAGCAGAGCAGGGCCTAGGGGCAGTCACGCTGACGGCTCTTGTCCGCAATGCCGACTTCAGCGTCGAAGAAAATGCCGATGTGCGGTTCTCTGTGACCGCACCTGACGGCCAGGTATTTGAACTGACGGCTACGCCCTCAGATTCGGAAGCCGGATTATTCGAATCCAGCCTCGCCGCCGCCATGCCCGGTTCATGGAAAGCAGAAGCCACTGCACTGCTGGCCGATGCCTCTGAGGCTCCGCTGACCGCCGCCATCGGCTGGGCCAGTCAGCCGGATCAGCGGGAAATGCAGTCCGTCCGCATCAATCGAAGCATGCTGGACCAGCTGGCGGAAGGGACAGGCGGAAAAGTGACAGAACTAAATCAGATCGAACAACTGGCGGCCAGCCTGCCCCAGGAAGATGCCCCGCTCAGTGAAATCTGGTCCTGGCCCATCTGGCATTCATGGTGGGTGTTCATGACTGCGGTTGCCTGCCTGGTGGCCGACTGGACAATGCGGCGGCGAAGAGGTTTGCCATGACACCTTTGAGTCTGCTGGTTCGGCTGAGCCTTGGCTGGTGCCTGTTGACACAACTTGTCCGTGCACAGCAGCCGGGCACTGACGCAGACCGCAGCCATCTGTTGCTGATCGTCGGCGCTGCCGGTAAGGACGAGTATGCAGCGGAATTTGCCTTGTGGGCTGATCGCTGGCAGCAGGCGGCCGAACAGGCCGGAGCACAGGTGACCGTCATTGGTCGTTCAGACTCAGTTGCAAATGCTGACTCAACCCCCGATCGCGATGCTGTTCTGACTGCCGTCGCTCGCAGCGCCGCCGCCAAAAAAGCAGCTCCGCTGTGGCTGGTGTTCATCGGACACGGCACCTTTGACCAGCGCGACGCACGGCTGAACCTAAAAGGTCCGGATCTTTCGGCCGAAGAACTGGCTGAAGCCTGTCGGCCACTGCAGCGACCACTCGCAGCCGTGATCTGCGGCTCCTGCAGTGCCCCCTTTCTGAATGCTCTCTCAGGCCCCGATCGCTGCGTCATCACGGCCACCAAAGACGGCAACCAGCTGCAGTACTCACGCTTCGGTGATTACATGTCCGCAGCCATTGCCGGACTGGAAGGTGACATCGATCGCGACGGACAAACATCGCTGCTGGAAGCCTGGCTGTTCGCCGCCCGCCGCACGGCAGATTTCTACAAAACAGAAGGACGACTGGCGACAGAACATTCGCTGCTGGATGACAACGGAGATCAGCAGGGAGTTCGTGCAGAAATTTTCAATGGCCTGAAACCTAGCGATCAGGTCAAAGCGGACAAGCCAATCGATGGCCGCCGCGCTGCCGAACTGTGCCTGGTGCTCAGCCCCCAGGAACGTATGCTGACCGCCGCACAGCGACAGGAGCGCGATCAGCTGGAATCCGAACTGAATCAGCTGAAACTGCAAAAAGAACAGCTCAGCGAAACGGACTACCTGCAGCAGTTGGAAAACATCCTGCTGAAACTGGCCCGGCTGTATCAGTCAGCAGACCAGGCCGCAGCAACACAACCCTGAACACACTGTGTCGCAGCAGCAACACAGGCCAAATGACCATTCGCACTGTGGCCTCAGGGACAGAACTCGGGCTGGAAAGCCCGAGCTACCTCATCCGCATCCAATTCGCAGTGCATTTCTGGCTCAAACCACCAACCTCCTGCGATTTATCCATGAAAATCCGTGTTCATCCCTCGCTAAAAAACATCCGTGGCACCACTCAGGCAGCGTCAGGTGACGGGGCCTCGCTGCGATCAGATTCTGCAGACAGACAACGGTCAATCTGCCGCACAGCCTGTCGCAGACGCTTGCTGTTCTCCACAATCGCCAGCCGCAGATAACCCTCGCCCTCCGGACCAAACCCACGTCCCGGACTCACCGCCACTCCACCCTCGTTTAACAGCTTCATCGCGAAATCAATTGAACCCATCTTCCGCCACGGCTCAGGAATCTCGGTCCACACAAACATGCCGGCCTTCGGCACAATCGGGTTCCAGCCGATCCGCCGCAAACCCTCACACAACGCATCACGCCGCGACTGATACTCGGCCGCCATCTCATCAATCGCATGATCACAGTGCCGCATAGCCACAATCGCCGCGATCTGGATCGGCTGAAAAATACCGTAGTCGTAATAACCCTTGATCGTCGCCAACGCACGCACCATCTCACGGTTGCCACAACAAAAGCCAATCCGCCAGCCAGCCATGCTGTAGCTTTTGCTCATGGAAGTCAGCTCAATGCCCACATCCAGGGCTCCCGGAGTCGACAGGAAGCTGGGAGCCTTATAGCCGTCAAAACACACGTCCGCATAAGCAAAGTCACTGATCACCAGGAAGTGATGCTTCTTCGCCAACCGCACCAGTTCAACGAAAAAGTCCTGCTCAACCACCGTTGATGATGGATTGTGCGGGAAATTCACCACCACCAGTTTCGGTTTTGGCACCAAATGCTCGCACGTATACGCAATGTTCCGCAGGAACTTGTCAGGATCGCGAACATCCAGAGCAATCACGTTGCCGGAGGCCAGCATGACAGAATAGACGTGAATTGGAAAGGACGGAGCCGGGACGATGGCCGTGTCACCGGGCCCCATCATCGCCAGACACATGTGGCTGAATCCTTCCTTCGAACCCAGACATGCCAGGACCTCATCATTGGCGTCCAGGCGCACTCCGTAGCGATTCATGTAGCGAGCCGCCACCTCCTTGCGCAGATTGCCGATTCCGTTGGATACGGAATAGCGGTGATTGCGAGGATCCGCGAGCGACTCTTCGATCTTTTGCACGATCTGCTGATCAGGAGGATCCGTGGGGTTGCCCATCCCCAGATCAATCACATCAACACCCGCAACTCGCAGCTGATACTTCCGCTTGTTGATCGTTCCAAACAAATACGGCGGCAACCGACGAACACGGTCAGCTACGGGGATGGAGAACGGATTGTCTTCGAACAGTACTTCTGATTCGCTGCGCATGGCAATTTCCGAAGAATAAACCGGGGGGCAGGCCCAACTTTCAGCCGAGTCCCCTTGAATTCTAAAGAGCCCGCCGCTTCTAGGCGACAGCGCATTTTCCGAATCTCCTGAAACCGCAAATCATTCTCAGACACTCCGGCATCAACGGCCGTACCAGACGACCAGCGGAGCAATCTGCTGCAGCCGGGCCAACTGCTGCACCCGCTGCCGCGATGACCGCAGACCCAGCACCGGCGAATAACCAAAATTGTGGTCCAGTACCGCCAGCGCCGCCTGCACGTCCCGCAACTGCAGCGCCGCACGATCCTCGCCCGCAGCACGCAGGCGAGCCACCCACAGGACCGCCGGATACATCAGCACCAGCGACCGCAAACCGTCAATCACCGAATACCCGTAAAAAGCTGGCCCACAAAAAGCCCGCCCCTGCAGCTTCACATGAAAATACCGATGAAACAGCTCGTCTATCGGACCCCATCCGCCCCCATATCCGCGTTCCAGCTCCGCAAATCGCACCCGCCGACGCCGACCCGCTAACCCCGGTCGCTCGACAAACGCCACACGCACCGAATTCGGATCAGGTGACTCAGGAACTAAACCCAGACCCAAAGTCATCCGCACGCCGTCCAGCAGCAGCCGCAAACGCCGCAACGGACCAGCCGACACCGTCTCAAACGTGTCATGTCGCACCAGCTGCGCCACCAGCTGACGCAACATCACCCGCGCAATACGCTGCGGAACCCGCTCAGACTGTTCCCCGACCGCCTCGTCCGTAACCTTCGGATAAGCTCGCTCAGCCGTCATATACAAAGCTGGCAGCAAATGCAAAAACGACTCCTCGGACACCGTATCCGGACCACTCCGCTCCAGCAGCTCCAGCAATAACAGCAGACGCTGCAGACGCTGCGATAATGGCACCGCCGTCTGCTCCAGACCACGCTCCACCCACGCCAGGAGCCGCGTCATACGACCCCAGTCAAATTCCACCCCGGCACGCAGCTCAGGACACGGCACTTCAACACTCTTCGATGTCGTCGCCTCGGCAGCCAGTGACTCGATGTCAGCTCGCGCCTCAGTGATGGCCAACCCCAGATTCTGCACCACCGAAGGACAACTGAAACGCAGACTGGCTGTTAAACTCCAGCCGGCAGGATGTATCGCATACGGATACATCCGACACGCTAAAGGCTTCGCCTGCTCGCCATGCTTCGCATGGATCCGACATAAGCCACGATCGTCCAGAAATACACAGGCCCCGTCCGCCTGATGATTCAAACGCCAGCCCGCCGCACCGCGCACCAGCAACGGACGATCCGTCGGAACCCCGTCAGCTGCCACCCAGCCCTGGCCCTCAATCCGCTGCCGCTCAGACTCTGTAATCGTAATCTCATGCTCACGACAACAACCACCACAGTTGTGACAGCTCCAGTTCTGCAGCATCGGCAATAACACCGAAACGCGACTCATGCAGCACACCTCAAAATACCAAAAAAAAGCTCTGGCGGGTTGCCAGAGCTTTACAATGCATTAAACCAGACACACAGACGTGATTACTTGCGAGGAGTCGTGCAGGAGCCATGAGTCTCGGCCATGGATGTCTTCTGCTCGGTAATGCCGGGGCACTGCGGAGCCATCTCGGCGTTCAGAGCAGTATAGTCTTTCCACTCGTCCGGCAGGTTGTCCGCATGGAAAATCGCCGCGACCGGACACTCAGGCACACAAGCCTCACAGTCGATGCACTCTTCCGGGTGAATGAACAGAATCGCCTCCCCCTCGTAAAAACACTCAACCGGGCAAACGACTACGCAGTCCGTGTACTTGCAGTTGAAACACGGTTCAGCAACAACGTGCGTCATGGAAACACCCTTCTGTCAACTTGGGATGAATATTTGAGCAGGCTGGTTCAGCAGGAGCTGAATCAGCCGTTGAAAATCGAATCGGAATACGCAGCTTTATATTGCATCAGTTTCGACATTTTCCAGACCCGTTTCCCGTGGATTTTTCAGGGAAACAAATTGAGACGCAGTCTCTGTTTGTCCGGACACCCCGAGTCAGACGCTGCCCGTCTCGTCAAACGAATCATTGACGGTTGTGCAGTTAGATTTTCGGCTGATCCGCTTCAAAAGACCCCGCAAGACCTTCCCCGGACCCACCTCGTAGAAGTCGTCACAGCCTTCGCCAAGCATCAGATTCACAGAATCTTCCCAGCGCACCGGACTGACCACCTGCCGAATCAACAAATCACGAATTTCCTCAGGATCCGCATGAATTTGGCCGTCCACGTTGGAAACTACCGGAATCTCGGGTGATCGGAGCTGCACAGTGGCCAGCACTTCCGCCAAAGATTCGTCCGCAGGATGCATAATTCGAGTATGAAAGGCGCCGGCAACCGCCAGCGGAATCGCCCGACCACCGGCAGCAACTGCCAGTTCCGCCGCACGCTCACATGCCGCTGTCTCACCACTGACCACCAGATTGCCCGGACACAGATAGTTGGCAATCTGCAGAATTCCCTGCGCTGATGCCTCAGCCACAATCTGCTCTACCTGCGGCTTCTCCAGCAGCAGAATGCTGACCATGCCCGAAGGAGTCGCATCGGAGGCCGCCTGCATCGCTTCACCACGACGCTTCACCACCCGCACCCCATCCTCAAACGACATCGCACCCGAAAACACCAGCGCTGTGTACTCGCCCAGACTCAGACCCGCCGTCACCTCACACGACAAAGCCACCGCCGGCAGCTCGGCACGCAGCTTCTCAAGAGCCGCCAGGCTGGTCACAAACAACGCCGGCTGACTGATCACCGTCGAATCCAGCTCAGCCGCCGGTCCGCTGAAACACAGCTGGGCCAGATCATAACCCAGAATTTCAGCAGCACGGTCGTAAAGACTGCGAGCCGCCGGGAAAGTCTCAGCCAGACGCCGACCCATGCCGACATGCTGAGCCCCCTGGCCAGGGAAAAAAATTGCTACCTTGGGCATAACGGGATTCCTGCAGAATTCTGGCCACCAGTGCAAACCGCCTAATCAGATGGTACTGCCCAGCAACTCAGTAATCTGCGCGTTGATGTGGTGGCTGGACATTTCCGTCGCCATCCGCAAAGCATTTCGGATCGAACGATGATCACTGGAACCGTGGCAAATAATGCAGACGCCGTCAATTCCCAGCAGCGGAGCCCCACCGGACTCGCGGTAATGAAACTGGTCAGTCAGCTGGTCCAAAGTTCCCTGAGCCAGCTCACGCTCAGTACTGAGCTGCTTCAGCAAAGTCCGACCAACCGTCTTCAGCAGGAACTCGGCCATTCCCTCGCTGACCTTCAGAATCACGTTGCCCACGAATCCCTCGCAGACAATCACATGAGTATCCCCGTGGTAGACATCACGCCCCTCCACGTTACCCACATAGTTTTCACGAATCACAGACTGCTGCAGTAGAGTATGAGTCTCACGGTAGAGATCCGTGCCCTTGCCCTCTTCACTGCCAATATTCATCAGACCGACACGGGGAGCCGCCACGCCCAGCATCTTCTGAGCATACACGTAGCCCATCAGAGCATACTGAGCCAGATGCTCGGGGCGAGCCGCCGGGTTGGCACCCACGTCAATCAGAATGCAGGAACCCTTCAGCGTCGGCAGACGTACCGCGATCCCCGGACGCTTCACACCCTTGAGAAACAGACGAGTCCTCAGGCCCGCTGCCACAACCGCACCCGTGTGACCAGCACTGACCACAGCGTCCGCCAGACCCTGAGCCATCAGTTGCCAGCAACGAGCAATCGAACAGTTGGGCTTCTCTCGCAATGCCGTCGTGGGCTTCTCGTCCATGCCCACCCAGCCGTCAGCCTCGACTATCTGCACCAATTCCGACAACGGTCCCGTTCGCTGCAGTTCTTCCTCAAGACGCGTGCGATCTCCAACCAGCAGAACTTCCAGTCCCGGGTTCAGCTCAACAGCCTCCAAGGCACCCAGGATGTTCGGACCCGGTGCATAATCGCCGCCCATCGCGTCCAGTGCGATCCGCATCGCAGACTATTCCTCTTGTTCCTCTACCAGAGTTCGACCCTGATAAAAGCCACAGTTCGGGCAAATCACATGAGTCGGTGCGAAGGTCCCGCACTGCGGACACTTCGCCAACTGACGCGGCCTGATCGCGTTGTGGCTATTACGCTTGCGTGACCGCGACTTGGAATGCCTTCTTTTGGGCTGGGGCATGACAGAACTTCCAGACTGAAAATTACAGAATCAGCAAATTCACAAATACAAACCATGCGACCGCGAATGTTGGTTTTCGTCCAACAGACTGCGCCCGCAAAACACTTTCCCCACAGTTTTCTACAGATTGCCAGACGGATTGTGATCCCGGGAGCCTGCGAAGGGGAACCGCGAATCCTGTCACCTTCAGGGTGGAATGTCAAGGAAGACCCTCCGTTTGATCACGGATTCCAAACTTGCAACACTACACACTTCCGCCAGACTCACACCCGCTCACAAATCCACAAACAATACATCACCTAAAAACTGTACAAAAGATCATGTGAAGCCATGGGCGACTACGAAAAACTCGGAGCCTTCTTTCTTGGACACGAACTCCAGGATACCACCGAACCACCAGCAAACTTACACAAACCACTCCTGTATGACTCGCGAGACCTCACGACACACGCCGTTATCGCCGGTATGACCGGCAGCGGAAAAACCGGACTCGGAATCGCACTCCTCGAAGAAGCCGCCATCGATGGCATACCCGCCATCTGCATCGATCCCAAAGGCGACCTCGGAAACCTGCTCCTCACCTTCCCCTCACTCAACCCGTCAGACTTCCTCCCCTGGGTCGATCACCAGGAAGCCTCACGACTGGGAATGCAGCCCTCAGAATACGCACAACAAACCGCTCAAACATGGCGGCAAGGACTGGCGGACTGGCAACAGACACCCGACCGCATCCACAGACTCCGAGATGCCGCCGATGCACTCATCTACACTCCGGCAGGTTCCGCCGGTTTACCACTCACCGTACTCAAATCCTTCGCTCCACCCGCCAGCGACGCCCCGCCAGACCCCGAAATCTTCAGACAACGAATCCAAACCGCCGCCGCAGGACTGCTGGCACTGCTGCAACTGGAAGCAGACCCCGTCAGCAGCCGCGAGTTCATTCTGCTGTGCAGCATCTTCGAAAATGCCTGGCACAACGGACAAACTCTCACTCTCGAAACACTCATCCGCAGTATCCAGCAGCCACCCTTCGACCGCATGGGCTTCCTCGAACTCGAAAACTGCTACCCACAGGCCGATCGCTTCAAGCTGGCCATGCAGCTCAATAACCTCGTCGCCTCGCCCGGCTTCGCCGCATGGCTGCAAGGAGAACCACTGCAGATCGACCGCCTGCTGTTCTCGCCCTCCGGCAAACCACAACTGGCCGTCATCTCCATCGCTCACCTGTCCGACCCAGAACGCATGTTCTTCGTCACCATGCTGCTCAATGAACTGGTCGCCTGGATGCGACAACAATCCGGCACCGCCAGCCTCCGTGCACTGCTGTATATGGATGAAGTCTTCGGCTACTTCCCGCCCGTCGGCAATCCACCCAGCAAACAACCCATGCTCACACTGCTCAAACAAGCCCGCGCCTTCGGACTGGGAATCGTCCTCGCCACACAAAATCCCGTCGACCTCGACTACAAAGGACTGGCAAACTGCGGCACCTGGTTCCTCGGCAGACTGCAGACGGAACGGGATAAGGCACGAGTCCTGGATGGGCTGGAAGGGGCAGCCAGCGCCGGCGGCACTCCCTTCAGCCGCAGCCAGATGGATCAGCTCCTGTCCAGCCTCGGCAAACGCATGTTCGTAGTCAACAACGTCCACGACAACGGACCCGTACTGCTGCAGACCCGCTGGACACTGGCGTGGCTGCGAGGACCACTCAGTCGTACCCAGATCGAACAGTTGATGCAGCCCGTGCTCGCCAGTCGCCACACCAGCACCACTCCCAATTGCCGCCAGCGACTGTCCACCGCTGCCGCCTCACAATCCGGCAGCACCCCGCAAACAACAGCCGGCAACTCCGGACGCCCGCTGCTGCCGCCCGAAATTCAGGAACTGTTCCTGCCACCTGACCCCGCACTCCCCGTCGCCGAATTCCGCCCCGCACTCCTCGGACAAGCCTCCCTGCACTTCGTCGACCGCAAACTGGGGCTGGATCTCTGGGATCAGATCACCCTCATCCATACCGCTGCCGAATCCGTCCCCGCCAACCCCTGGGAACAGGCCGAAGAATGGGATGAAGCCGGCTTCAGCCCGGAGACCACCGCACCCGCAGATGCCAGCACTCCGTTCCGACAGCCACCCGCCGAACTGGCCCGCAAACGCTCGTTCAGCAGCTGGACCACCGCACTGAAAAATCACCTCTACAGCACCCGCCGACTCACCGTACTCAGCTGCCCGGCAGCCGACCTCAGCTCTGAACCCGGTGAAACAGAAGCACAGTTCCGCATTCGCCTGCGGCAAAAAGTCCGCGAAAACCGCGACCTCGCAGCCGAAAAACTGCGCCGCAAATACGCCGCACGGCTGCAGACCCTCGCAGGACGACTGGCTCGCGCCGCTGACCGGATCGAAAAACAACAGGCTCAGCAGTCCAGCAAACGACTGTCCGCCACCGTCAGCTTCGGCTCGACCATACTGAGTGCACTGCTGGGCCGTCGAGCCCTCAATGCGTCCAGCGTCAGCCGCGCCGGCTCAACCATCCGCAATGCCTCTGCCGCCGCCGAAAAAGCCGGCGACGTCCGCAACGCCGAAGAACAACACCAGTTGCTGCAGCAGCAATACGATGAACTGCAACTGGAACTTGAAAACGAACTGCAGGAAGTAACCGCCACACACGACGCCGACGTGCTGCCCCTGGAACACCACCAGATCCCGCCACGCAAAGCCGACATCGTCATCAATGCCGTCTCACTGCTGTGGCTGCCCGTCGATAACTCAGGCAACCCCGCATTCTAAGGACAGCACCAGTGTCGCGGTGCGCTCCGCGAAACGTGCGTGCCACCCGACAGAATCCACCGCCCCCCCCCCGCAGGCCAGACCAGGCCCATGGGACCTGTATGTCCTGCAAGACCCAAATAAAAAACGCCCGGTGTCTTTCAACACCGGGCGTCTTCATGCAACTGAAAACGGCTCACGCCAGATCTCAGAATTCATTGCCCGAAATCGGGTTCTCAGGGCGAAAGCCGGCAGCGTTCAATAGCGGACGCGGACGAGCACCCGCAGGAGTCATCAGGCGGACATAGACCGCCGAGTCGATGGAATCAGCCAGAGTCTTCGCACTGCCGTCACAGAACGAAAAACAGCACAGGCTGGGATGACGACTGTTCGGGTAAGGAGCACCACCGTCGGTGCCGTTGCTCTGCTTGTTGATGTAAGGATTGCCGGCAGTTGCATCCACCGCAGCGTAAGCATTCGCAAACGTGGCGCCGGAACCCGTAATCGGGAACAGGAAACCACAGCTGCGGACAGACGGGTCGGCCCAGGTCTTGGCTGCACCATAGTAGGCGCCCGAGCTGGCACCGGCGTTCACGTTCTCGCTGAACATGATCGTGTTGCCGGCACCGTCATAAATACGGCCAATGTTCGCACTGGATGGACCGGCACTGGGAGCAACCCCGCCAGTGAACGGCGGAATGTCAATGTCGATCTTCGCCGAAAACACACACAGCTCAGCCTGCAGGTCCACGTTCTGCTGCGATCCCGCAGTCCCAAAGTCCCACGCAAATGGCTCGGCAACCGCACAGTGACCCAGCTGAGTCCCCGTGGGAGTTGCCGAAGTGACGTCCACCAGCTTGTCGCCAATGCCCACGTTGGCCACATAAGACAAACCGCCGTCCTTCCCGTCAGCAGTTGAGTCCACCGGGCAGGTCAGAATCGGAATGTTCACCTGACCAACACTGATGTTGCCACCAGCATTGAATGCAGCCGTACGACTCCAGCGCTCATAGACCGCCAGTTGGTCCAGATTCGGCAGCAAATCCACAACCCAGCTGCGACCGGCAATCACTGTCTCACGAGCCCCGTCCGCATTTGCATCCACACCCAGATACGTCCCCGATGCCGGCAGACGCCCCTTGTTCGCTTCCGCATATGCCATAGCCGCTGTCGTCAGGTTACGCAGGTTGTTCAAACACTGCGTTCGCCGAGCTGCCTCGCGAGCCGACTGGATCGCTGGCAAAATCAATGCCATCAGTGTCGCGATGATCGAAATCACCACCAGCAGCTCAATAAGAGTAAATCCGCGCCGATGAGACCTCGACTGGATTTGGGAACGACGCGTCTGCATAGTAAGGATCTCCCCGGAAAACAGATCAAAAACCTGACTCGATGAACTGTACAAAAATTCAGACATCAGCGGCAGGGGTGCCGAACACACTGTCAACCACCCCGCCACTCCCTTAACGCAACTTCCGGTTTCCTGTCCGCAAAAAAAAGACCAGTCACCAACAAATTGCGAAAATCACACAAAACTCAACGTTCTTACACCCCAACATAACCACACAACTATCAGGACGCAACCACCCAATACCCCCCGCAGTGCTGCAATTTGCTACACCGCTGCATTTTCACCCGGAAAATCACAACACCCGAAACGTCACTCAATCTCAGCTCGAGCCTTGATCAGACGCTTCCAGTCAAAATCCCCGGAACCCGGATCGTACGCCCGAAATGACTCCGTCCGGTCTATCACATACACCGCACGCTGCTGCCAGCCCGGATTCACATTCGAATTCCCGTCCGTCGTATCAATGTCAATCCGCGAACCAATCCGATACAGACCAGTCCCCTGACCATTCACCTTGTGCTCAACCGCTTCAAAATACGCCGCCGTCGCATACACAATAAATGTATTGCTCACCGTCGTCGTGTTGTTCATCAGCTTCGACAGCACCTGATGCTGATGCTGCAAAGCTGCCGCTCCCGGGTTCTTGTGCTGACCACGACTGTTCACCTCCAGCCAGTGCCGGTTCGTCTGATTATCGCCGTCCGTCACGTCCGCCGTGAGAGTTCTCAGGACAGTGGACTCAAGTCCATTGTCATCGGGTACAGTCGAGTTGAACGGTTTGCGGTATCCATACGAACGGAACGGTTTGGCCTTCACCGTTCCCGGAATCAGCATATTGCGAGTCCCCGGAGTTGCCGGAGCCACCGCAAACTGGTCATAACTGACAGAAAAGTCCCCGTCCCGCGACAACAGAAACTCCTGCCACCGATCCCGATTCACCGCATTGCCGTTTTCATCCGGTGATCTGTCCCTTGTAAACGGCGCCACCGCACCATTCCCCGTTGCATCCAGCAGCATCGGATTATCCACCAGCCCCGCATACACCTCCCAGTGCCGCAGAGTATTCAGATTGAGCTTGCCCGGCAGCCGCTCCAGCGACACATAATTGCCCAGCATCCGATGCACTCGCGATGGCACCTCCACCAACTGCAGCAATCGATACCAGCGATTGTCCCGCGATCGATTCACCGCCGCACTCACACCCGAGTCATTCGGAAAGTCCGACAGCAGAAATTTGGACGCAGCCGCCACCAGAGCATCCGGAGTCGGATTGCTGGCGGCCGGCGGGCGAGCCTGCTGCTGCGGATTGAAGTTCAGCCGCTCAATCACCGAAGTCAGCTTCGCCGGGCTGCACAGCGGAACACTCAGCAGCTCACCCGTCGAAGCAAAGTCCCGGTCGAAATGTGCCTGCCACAGATTAAACCCGGCAGTCGCTGTGATACTGTTCCTACCAATCCCGCCCGTGCGAGCCGCGATGGTGTTGTAACGCAGATTAGCAGGAGTTCCCGTGAAGGCTCCGCGAGTTGAATCGGCCAGCGGTTCCCGACGCTCCTCACTGGTGATGTTCGGCAGCCGGTTCTGCTGCAGCTGCGTTGCCATATCGCCGTCCGCAATCCCCAGATCACGGAACTCAACCCGAATAATATCCACATCCACCCACGGATTGGGATCCTGGCCGGGGACCGAACCGTGAGTCAGCGAGGGCATGTTCGGGTTGGCACGACGCTGCAGCACCAGATCAAAACCAGGCTGACCCGACATCGCAAAACTGCCGCCGTACAGACTGTTCATCGGAGTATTTCCGGCATACGTCTGCAGGTTCTCAAGGAAAGCTCCCAGATTCGTGGTCTGATTGCCAGCCTGATCCACCATCACAAATCCCAGATTGTGATCAGGATGCAGCAGGTCCAGATTGCAGCGCGGCTTCAGCTCAGCTGCATTCGGATCCGTCCGATTGGTGCCGTTGTTTGGCAGCGTCCCGTTGTTGGTGTTCGGCGCAATCAGGTCAAAGGTGTTGTCCAGATCAAAGTCCACAAACAGATCACTACTGACCACATCCGTCGTCGATGCCGTCGCCACCGAATATCGCTGCCCGCCGGGAATCGTCTGGTTCACAGCCGACTGCCCTACAAACGCAAAAGCGCGATACGGGGTGCCACCATTTGACGTGCCCCCGATCGGAGCCGTGGCACTGGTGCGGTCATGCCGCACAATTCGCCACATGGCATTCGCCATGGTCGTATTGTTCTCCGTAGCCAGCGGGATCGCATTCGGCCGCAAATTCTGCAGCTCGACAAACAAATGGTTCCGACCAGTCTCGTCCGGATACAGCGTGGCCGGATGGTCGATGGTGGCAGCCGGAGTCCCCGTGCCTACCGCCAAAACTTCACTAAAGGCCAGCTCCTGAGCTTCCACGCCGTAGACCACCCCGCGAGTCGCACTGTCCTCGCGACTGTGACCACTGTCCGTAATCCCCGCAAAGTTCGGGTCTGATTCCAGCACCGGCACAGTCTCCATCGTGTATGGATCGTCGTCCAGATTCCAGCCACCGGCAGTGCCGGAGCTGTCCGGACCCAGATTCTTGTCATACTCAAACTTCGTCACCACGTTGTCCGTGTCCATGGCATCCACCAGGTTCACGGCAAACTGAGCCATCTCGCGAAGCTGCCGATGCGTATACAGGGCCGTGCCTTCCGGGGCCGTCGGATCATTGGTCCCCAGCGAGCTGCGGACATTGGTGCCCGCTGTCTGCGCCCCGCCGATGGTGTACAGCAGCACGTAGATGTCCCGCGCCAGCTGCTGGCGGTCACGCCGCGCCCAGTACTCCCGCTGCTCAGCCGTCTCAGGCGGCCACAGCACCGGATTGGCCGGATCAAACACGGGAATGGTCGTCGCGTTCACAACCGTGTTGCCTTCCGCTGCCGCCGGATGCTCGGTCAGCGGGCGGAACCGCACCCCGGCACGACGCATGTACCGCAGGAACCGCACCGGTTGCGACTGTTCATTCGGAGTCTTCTCGGTGCGTTCCACGTCCAGCAGGTGATTGATGCTTAACGGAAGCTGTCCGATCAGATCGCGACTTTCACCGGCCTCCAAAGTCAGCAGCCGACGCACCTGCGGTCGGAACGGGTCCGTCGCACTGTACGGTCGACCGTTGGCAGCCGTCGTGCCGTACGCCGGCGGAAACTCAAGTCGGCCGTCACCGTCCGCATAGCCATCGTTGTTGGCGTCAGGACCGTCCGCATCGGCATTGAATTCCCAGGCCCGCGGACCGTCGTCCGCAGTCCCCAGTGCCAGGTCTGCACCGAGGTCAGGGCTCATCATGTAACGCCGCAGACTGTTCGACAGAGTGGTGAATTTTTCCCGCACGTCGTTGTTCGAAGTGCTCTCAAAGGCAAAGGGCGACAGCTTGCTCAAACGCTCGCTGAGGTCCGCCGGCTTGTCAGCCGGCCACATCTGCAACGACAGCAGGTCTGCAGGCGTAAAAATCTGGTCGAACTGCTTCTGTACATGATCCGGATCGAAAATCGTCTCCAGCGGATCTTCAAACAAAGCATCATAGAACGGATCAAGGATCAGGTCGTCAGATGTCTGAACACCATTATCATAGACCCCGTTCTGCCCAAACGCATAGCGGGGTACCGTATCATCCATCCCGCGATTGACCGTGTAACCCTTGTAACGCGGCCAGCGTTCCGGACCCGTACCAGCCGGATCACGATGCAGCACCGCCTGCCGCGGACTGCCGGCAACCGTGGTAAATGCCGTCCCGTTGTAGCCGCCGTAGTCCGCAGATGTGCTGCGGCCCGTGCCCGCGTAATCCATGGGAGTCCCAAAACCGCGGATGCGCCGCTGACTAAGATCCGCTTCGCCCTCCAGACGGTCCTGATTATCATCGAAACCATTGCGCCCGTTGCTGCCATAATTACCGCCGAAACGAATGCCCGTGGTGCCGGACTGCTGAGCATTCCCGCTGCGACCTGGACGCGGCAAATCAGCCACAACAAAACTGCCACCCGATTTGTACGTGTTGTAAACACGATCCGCTTCACCCCAGCGACCACCAAGCACGCCAACCAGACTGCCACCGGAAAAATCACCTCGCCCGCCCAGCAGCCAAATCCACTCCATGTTCGCCTGCTCCAGTCGGTTGGAAGGCGCACGACCAAAATGAGCATTGAACTGAGGAATCGAGGAATGTCCGGTGATCAGCGGCCGCTGCAAAGCCCACAGCGGATTCACCTCGTTCGGCCCCAGTCCCAGATTCGAACGCGACACAAACTGATTGTCCATCTGACCGTCCAGCACCAGCCCTGCGGCTGCATTAGTCAGATCGCCCAGCCGATTCAGCCCCGCCAGATTCCCGTGCACATTCAGGTCAATCAGCGAATCCAGATCGTAAATCGTCACCGAATGCAAAATCGCATACTGCACACCGTCTGAAGTCTCCTGAACCGGAAAATTCAGGTCCAGCAAGATGCCTTCCAGCTTTCCATCCCCGTCGTTGTCCACATCCAGTTCGTAGTTGTCCGGATGAGACCCGGTCCAGATCCCCAGTTCACCACGCTCCGGTAAATTTCCCGAGTTATTCGTGTTTTCTGCCGGTACAAACGGAAACCCGCCCTGCAGGCCCAAAGATGTCGCCTCACCAGCCAGTACATAACGAGGCACCACGGTGCCGTCATCCAGACGACCGGCAATGTGCATCGGATGCGGACGAAAACTGCGAGCCGGAAAGCGGGCTGTATTTCGATTGACACCATCAAACGACTGAATCCAGTCGGCATCCGTCACGATACTGCTGCCCAGCGGACCGTTGGCCAGCGATGACTTCATATACTGCGGCCGAAAGAACGACGGAATCAGCACATTGACTTCTTCAAACCTGGGAGTCGCAGACGGTCCGTTGTCACGAATCGCCTTGCCCCGAAACGCCAGAAACAGGTTGTTGATGTCAGGATACGTGTAGTCCACATCCGGTGCCGGCGGCTGAGGCACCGCCGTTCCATTGACCTCGCCTTCCAGACCGCGGGGCCGATAAGCCATGTGCGGACGAGCAACCCCGGAATCCACAAACTCCAGCCAGTCCAGATTCGGATCCGCACTGATATCCGCCACACCGTCCTGGTTCTGGTCCACCACTGCATACCCGCCAACCTCCGACAGCCGCACACCCTCACCCGAATGCGGCTGCACGTCACTGCCCGTCAGATTTGTGACGAGGGAGTGACGGCGAGTCGTGCTGTAGAGGATACTGCCGCGATCCTGCGGAGTATCAGATGTGCCCACGATCACCTGCCGCAGCAAATGATCAAACACGTTCGGCGGTTCATCCACCGCAAACTTGGCTGCGTCGCTGAAATTCTCTGCCGCCTGACGCTCCTGCGCAGCAAACGTAAAAAACACCATGCCCATGAAGGCCAGCAGGCCCAGCAGAGCAATCACAATGACCAGCGTGGAACCACGTCGGTCAGTCACCTGCGGTCGGCTGAAATCAAGGTTTGTTTTCATCACTTCGGGCTCCTTCAGCACCGAACTGGCCCGCCCGGTTCTGGAGCAAACTGTATGGAACTGTTTCTTGTCTCAGGCCGCCAGGACCACACCCGGTCGCCTGCATGCAGGTCACTACTTCTTGTCGGTCAGCGGCAGCACGAGAGTCAGACTCCGCTGAGTATCACTGGTCTGGTCATGAAACCGCAGCGTCAGACGAATCGATGTCAAAGGCCGACGGTTGTCAATCGATTCCCACTCCAGCTCGTCATTCCGCTCCCGCTTCCTGCGGCCCGGAGCCGTGGGGAAACCTGGCGGAATACTGCCATGAGACGTCCCGCTGCCCTGACGCGCCACGCAGCGATACGCAACCTGAAATCGCTGCGGCGGCATTTCGTCATACTGGAAGATGGAATCCTGCGGATTTCCACCACGCGGTGCATCCACCCACGGTGCAAACACCACATCACCCAGCTCATATACTGTGCCCGGCTGCCAGTAACCCTTGTTGTCGGCACGGCGAGTCAAACGGTCAGGTTCAGCAGTTGGAGCCACCGGCAGACCCGGACGCGTCGGACCGTTCGGATAAACAGGCGGCGTGTACCGATAAGCGATATGGGGAGGATGTCTGGCGCCCGTGACAGCCGGATTCGTGTCCGAATGCCACGTGTCAAACACACCGATCGAAGATCCCTCAGGACCCTGACCATCCGCATCCGCAAAACGCCGACCCTGATGGTAGTCACCTGGCAGAGTAAACGTGTTGCCGGAAAGATCCTGCAGACGAAACAGTTCATTGTGACCCGGAGTCGTATACTTCTGCAGACGCTCGTCCCAGATCTCGACCTTCATCTCATGAACATCTGACAGCACCAGGTCTTCCATCCGACGAGCACCCCCGCGACCGGCGCCCGATGCCGTATTCGAAAATTCCTGCACCACTCCCGTCGCAATGTTCAACGTCAGCGGGTTGGCAATATTCAACGGATTTCCGTCTGGGTTATCGCCCACCCCAAACACCTGATTGGTGCCAAAATTCACTGCCCGTCGCTGCGGCCAGTTGAAATTCACCGCTGATGTTTCCGCATGCAAAAACCGGCCAATAAACGCACCGTTCAGAACGGCATGCTCACGCGAAATCCCAGTGAACTGATTAAAACCAAATCGATACGCCGGATTGGCCACGGCAGGTACCGTTCGCGACTGCTCGTTGTTCAAACCCGACAAACTTGTGAACTGAACCTTGCCAGTCGGGGAAGCGGCCGTTGCGGAATAATCGAAATAGGTCCAGAAATCGTCCGACGCAACTGCGCCGGCTGACGTCTGCACAGAAAAGTTACCACTGCCCGCTGAAAAGTAGTCCTGACCACGACTGGTCATCGGCTGCTCGTCCAGTTCACGACCCGCAACCGGCAACGGCTGACGCAGCAGCATCAGACGACGATACAGATTGCCGTTCCGCACAAAGTAACAGACTTCAGCAGCCGTCGAACTGCCCGTATTGTTCACCGTCAGACTGCTGTCGTCCGCTTCCGGCTGATTTGGATTTACAGGGAGACTGGTGGAAGTGTTCCCCGATGGATCATTCAGCAGCACAGCCCTGCCGTAATACGGCGAACTGTCCGTGTCCTCCTGCAGCATGTCAGCACTGACAGTAAACTGGACCAGATCGTCCTGACCGCTGTAAGGATCGTTCGTCGAAATGTACAGATAGCCGGCCCGATTGCCAAAAGGAGTCGGTGATGTGGCCGTGTTTTCATTCGGATAAAACGGCAGCGGATAACGGTTCGTTCGGTGCGAAAAATCGCCCTTGATCAGCGTCGTTAAAGCTCGGGCCTTCTGGTCATGATTGGAAATGCCCCGCTGAGTACTGACGCTGCCCGATGCCATCGAAAATATCGACGCAAACAGACTCATCATCAGCAGCACCAGCGCCACCGACACCAGCATCTCCACCAGCGTAAAGCCGGTCCGCTGCTGCCACCCCGCACTGCTTACAGGTTGGTGCCTCATCAGTTCTCCCCCGCCTGCAATGTCGCCGGCAGACTCAGTGATCCCATCGGATACACATCCACTACGCCCGGCAAAAACATGGCACCGGAATACACAGCCGAACGGCCGCCAGTGGGGAACGATCCAGCATTCGCCACCACTTCACACTCCAGCGTCAGTCGATACTTGTAGGCGGCCCAGAAACCCGCTTCACTCGTCGGAATCAGACCGGGCGTCGGCCTCGTTTCATGGTTCGTAATCCGATACCAGCGAGCATTCAGGGCGTCAAATACGTAAGCACCACGCTTCAAAACCGGCTGTGTGTCCGCCGCGTCGTTCACACCCACCACGGCGAGTCCAGACTTGAAACTGGCCGGAAAAATAAGCTCGTCCAAAGGCTTGATCCCCGTGTGATAGCGAATCACCACGTCCACCCCGCGCGCCTGACCGTCACTGCCACGACGCACCGTCAGCAGCCACGAAAAGTCAGCATCCCGAACCGTCCGCAAAATCACTCGCCCCACCTTGCCCAGAAACTCCGCCGGCAAACTGCGAATGTCACTGACACCGTTCCCGTTGTAATCCACCGGGTTATTCCCCTGGTCGTCATACTCAGACCAGTAGCACTTCAAAGTGGCAGCGTCCGTCTTCGTCAGCGGAAACGTTTGACTAAAACGACCGTCTTCCGAAAACAATGTAATCTCAGCAATCTCCGGGTCCGGGATCAGACCACCGGGCCGAGTCGATGCAGACGTCGGTACCGCCACCAGGTCGTCCGGCAGCACCGAATCCACCAGCCTGACACCCACCGGATAACTCACGTTGTTCACACTGGTAAGCAACACCTCAGCCGCACTGCTGTCCAGCTGAATCGTTCGCCCGTCACCCAGCCGCGACAGCTTCGCCGCCAGAAACTGCAGCGATGCCAACTGATCAGCACTGAGCCCCGATGAGGCAATGTTGCCCTCAAGATTGCCCATAAACTTCGACAGCACTCCGCCGTCATAACGCCGCAAAATGACTCGATTACCGGCAGCATTCAGGAAACCCGGGGCTGTCCCGTCGTTGCCAAACGCCCGAGCAATCAAATCGTCGTTGCGGTCCACTGTGCCGTCACCAGTGCTGTCCATACTGAACAAACCGTGATAGCCAAACGGGTCCACCAGATAGTTCCTGGTACCAGCTGACAGAAAGTGCTCAGCCAGTGCCTTCTGCTTCTGCACCGTCGTCAACGACAGGTCATAGTTGCCGTCCGGGTCGAAGACCAGTCGCGGGTTCTGGCGAACCTGAGTCTCTGCGTTGTACTTCAGAATCGCAGCGTTCGTCAGCTGCGTCGACTGAGCGCTGCGGAGCACCGAAATGGGAAACAACACCATCACCGACGAAATGCCAATGCTCATGATCATCAGAGACATCAGCACTTCAGTCAGAGTCACGCCCGCAGGCAAAGCTGAGCCGGCTGAAAACAACCCGCCCGGCCGCAATATTCTGTCTGTTGTCTGTGTAAGACGCTTCATTTCGCAGTCTCCCCCGTTTCCGCAAAGAAGTACGGATCGTCCGCAAATCCGTTCGGCGGATTACTGCCCGATGAATCGCCGTCAGCGGCGTTCACCAGATGAATTGAAACACTGCCGGTCTGACCGGAAACTGTCACCACACGACGATCCCGCACGTTGTACGGCTCACCGGCTGCACCCAGAGCAGCAGCCCAGGCCACACCGCCCGGATCAATCGAATCCGCCGGTATGAACTTCAAACCACCGCTGGCACTCTGCAGACTGGCATTCAACAGATCCGCAGCCTTCGCCGGATCAGAATCCAGCGACTTCAGAAACTCTTCCTTCAACAGCACCGAATCCTCTCGATCACAGACATACAGATGCAGCACACCACCCGATGCTGCATCACCCATCAGACTGCCACGAGGCGAATACACGAGGTCAATGTACTGCGAATACAGCGAGTTGCCCGTTCCGCCCCCGGTCAGCGTCGACGACGGACGCCAGGCATCCGGAATCCGCGAACCATCCAGATCAATCACAGTCCCCTCGGGCAATGATGCCGGCTCGCCCGGCAGAATCCGCGGTGCCAGCTGGATCTCATAGTTCTCCGGACCGCCCGACTCAAAGGCCTGCGATCGCTCAACAGGAGTATTCCCAGGGTCACGGTAGGGAATGCCCAGCACCAGGATCTGAGTCGTGGGGGGAGCCTGCGTCACATCGATCAGTCGTGTATTAACCGGATACCAGCTGCCGCCAGGACCCTGCGGTATCCGAATTCGCATGCCGTCAAATAACAAGCCCCGTCGCTTCAGTTCCCACCACGCCGTACCATCACCCACCACCATCCAGACGCTCCGCGGATCATCCGCAACACCGTCCTGATTAATGTCCACATTACCGCCACCAGTGTTCGTGCGACCGTCCAGCTCCGGATCCCAGCGCCGCAGCTGCACCACACCGTCACTCCACGATTCCGAAGGATCAATGTAAACCATGGAACTGACGGTGCGCGGATTGTTCGTGTCCAGAAACAAACGCACACCGCGAGGAGCACGAGCGTAAATGGCACGGTCCCTGGCACCGGCAAGGAATGACTGAATCTGAGCCGCAGCCGCTGTGACACGATCCCCGTCCCGAGTAAACCGGACGGTCATCAGTGTCATTGTCAGCAACACCACCAAAATCCCGACCACAATCAGGATCTCAATCAGCGTGTAGCCACCCCGCAGACGCTCAGACCGCAGCAGACGATAGCGTTTCATCGACGTGCTCCTGCAGAACGATTGCGATTGGTGATGTTGTCCGTGAACGAATCACGAACAGATCCCACACTGGATTTCAGCTGAGCCAGATTGCCGAAATTGCCGCCACTGTCGTCCGTCGGTTCCAGCAGACCCAGTTCTTCATCAGCACCCGCAGAGATCACCAACGGGGTATGCCAGGTGTCAGGAGTGTGATAGTTGGTTTCATTGAACTCCTTCGCAAACACAGGCTTCCCATTCGTCCCGTTCAATCGCTCCAGCTCACTATACAGCCGACCCACCGGATCATCCGGATCCGTCAGCAGCAGATCACGAGGCAAAGCACCGTTCGGCAGTGTCAAAGGAGGCGGTGACAGGCCGCGAATCAACAAACCGGCCGTCTCACGATGCAGCCCGCCAATTGCCCGCACATCTGTGGGATCCGCCGGATCTGTCAGATCCGGCTGAAACGGAGTCGGCGGATTCATGTCGATCAGGCGAGTCGGCCAGCGGTAAAACCGCAGCGGCTGCCCCCACGCATCAATGAACTCGGGCAATCCGTCTTCATCCGTGTCAGCCACCTCACGCTCATTGAAGCGATCATTGTCCACTGCACCAACACCATACGAAGCCGCTGCCGTCAGCGCAAAATACAGCAGCTCGGCACTTTCAGTCGCGTTGTCGTGCTTTGCCCAGTTGCTGGTCACACGACCCAGCACCTGAGCATCCGTGGGATTTGGTGTGCCTTCAGCGATGAGCTGATCGCGAGCATACGGGGCAGCGATGGCAATGAACACACTGTCAGCCATGCCAGGCACTTTTGGTGATGTCGTTGCATGCTCTTCAATATAACGCTCAGCCATCCGCTGCGGAAATTCAAAACGAAATGATCGTTTCTTCGCCAGAATCTCGATCACTTCATCCCGCACACCATGAATGTTCTGCTGTGCCAGCTTCAGCCTGACAATGTTGGCAGCGGCGTCGGCTCGAGCACCCTTGAAGGCACGATTGAACGCATCTATTCGCTGCTGCAACACCCCGTCAATCTTCCGAATCGTCGCAGCCGTCGCCTCAGACTCCGCCTGCGTCGTCAGGCCGTACATCACAGAAAATGTCAGACGCATAAGAATGGCAATGATGCCAATGACGATCATCAGCTCCACAAGCGTAAACGCTCGGCGATCTGCTCCGGTTGTCCGAAAAGATGTCATACTGAACACCAGCATCCGGAAAGAAAACACAACAACCGACACCCGCCCAAACACATCATCAGGGAGCCAGCTGACCACCAGAGAAATTTGTGATATTGTCCAGCTCAGGCTGACGATTTCCATCGTTCTTCAGCGTCTCGCTGTCCTTGAAGACGCCGCCCGTTCCATAAATACCGTCACGGCCCGGAGAAATGATCTGATAACCGTTGTTGTTGTGAGCCTGCGGCGGAGCTGATGTCTTCAGGTACACGGACTGCAGATCCTTTGCATTGGCAGGACCGCCGAAGACGTCGAAATCATCCTGAGCAGACAGACCGGAACCTGCTGCATTTGTACGCTTGTAGTTGCGGCCCTGGCTGGACAGATAGAGATACGGAGTCGTCTGGCCAGGCAGACCATCCATGTACTCCAGCAATCCATCATTATCCACGTCCGTAAACCGCTCGTTCGCAAACTCAAAGAACGGACCTTCACGATTGGTGCCGGCAGCCTGCCATGGACTGCGAGGATCCTTCGAGAAGCCAATCACTGTGGGCGGATCAGATGCTGTAACCTCAAGCCCGCCCAAAAAGAACACCAGACACTCAGCACCGTTCAGATGGAAATCCTTTGCTGCATTCGCCAGTCCACCATTTGTATTAAAATTGAACTGTGGCCAGATCGCTCGCACTTTGGATCGGTCGGCTGCCGGCCACTTTGATGCATCACCGGCCGGAGGAATATAGAGGCTGCTGGGAGGTTCCACATTGTAGACAGATTTGAACTTGGCGATGGCGCTGTCCAGCTGAGTAATGTCGCTGGTGACCTGAGCCACCTGCGCCCGTGCTCGAGCACCCGCTATCGCCGGCAAAATCAAGGCCATCAAAATGGCGATAATCGTAATCGCCACCAGCAGCTCAATCAGCGAAAAACCGCCCCGCGCCGATTCGCGATCAGATACCGAATTCGCCGAAATCCGCCGTCGCATCGCTGACTCCCTCACAAACTCACTCTCGCTCTCGAACAATCTCACACCACTTCCGCAGCTCGGGCTTTCCAGCCCGAGCACACTCCTTCATATTCCTGCTCGGGCTGGAAAGCCCGAGCTACTTTTTCAGTCCCCGACCCCAAAACCGCATCAGGACAGGTCGTTCAGCAGCTTAATCAGCGGCATGAACAGAGCAATCACGATGAAACCCACGATCAAACCGAGCACCACCACCATGATCGGTTCCAGCAAACTCACCAGGGCCTCAACACGAACTTCCACCTCTTCGTCGTAGACGTCCGCTACCTTGTACAACATGTCGTCCAATGCACCCGTCTCTTCACCCACGTCCACCATGTTCACAACCATGTCGTCCACAATCCGCGATTCCTTCAAAGGCACCGAAATCGTCTCGCCCTCGCGAATCGCCGAATAAATATTGTCAAAAGCTCGCACAAAGACCGCGTTGCCGGCCGTATCGCGAGCAATCAGCAGGGCTTCGAGAATTGGTACACCCGAAGCAATCAGTGTCCCCAAAGTTCTGGTCACGCGCGCAATGGTGCCGATATGCAAAATCTTCCCGACCAGCGGGATACGTAATGCCAGCCAGTCCATCACGTAGGCCCCCGTCTTGTTCTTCTTCACAATCTTGACGAACAGCCAGAAGCCGATCGGAGTAATAAACAGCATGTACCAGTAGTTCAGCATCCAGTCCGAAATGCTAATCAAAAACACCGTCACACCCGGCAGTTCCACGCCGAACCCAAGGAAAATCTCTTTGAACTTCGGAATAATCCAGATCATGATGAACGACACAATCGCCACAGCCACGGTGATCACCGCCGCCGGGTAAATCATCGCACCCACAATCTTGCGTTTCAGCGACTGAGCCTTCTCTTTGAATTCCGCCAGACGCTGCAGAATCACTTCCAAAGCACCGCCAGCCTCACCCGCCTTCACCATGTTCACATACAGGTTGTCAAACGCCTTCGGCTGCTTCGCCATCGCCTCAGACAGCGTATTGCCACCCTCAATGTCCTCAATCACGTCCATCAACGCGTTCTTCAGCGCTCCCGGACGACTTTGACCCTCAAGAATTCGCAGACTTCGCAGCACCGGCAGACCAGCGTCCTGCAAAGTGGAAAGCTGGCGAGTAAACGTGCAGAGAATCTTCGGTTTCACACCGCCGATCGTAAACACCTTGCCCGGCTTCTTGCCGCCGCCAGCCGCCTTCGCCGCACCCTTCTTCGCGTCCTTTTTCTTCTTCTCTTTTTCCTTGATCTTCGTGACGTAGAAGCCCTTCTCACGAATCATCGTCTGCGCTTCCGCTTCAGACGATGCTTCAATGGTGTCCTTCACTTCCAGACCGGACTTGTCCATTGCTTCGTAAGTAAAAGTCGCCATTACGCACTCCCCGGATCAACTTACACCGCAAACAGCGTGCCAGAGCAGCCACACGGCCACCGCCACACACCGCTGCTATCCCACAGCACCGCTTCTGTACCCCAAATCACCACCCGAAGCACCGACAGTCTACAAAGGACATCCCGGTAGTCGCGGCCCCGGTCAATTCCCCCTGTTCAATTCTGCTGCAGCAAAATTGCTCAGACTGCCAGCAAACAACTCACTCCACGTCCTCCAGCACCGTCTCACGAACCACTTCGTCAATCGTCGTCAAACCGTCAAAAATCAGCTTCAAACCGGCTTCTCGCAGAGTTGACATGCCTTGCTGGCGAGCCACCACGCGGATGTCGTCCGCCGATGACTCGGCTGCCACCGCATCCCGAATCTCATCCGAAATCTGCATCAGCTCGTACAGTCCAATACGGCCCTTGTAGCCGGAATTGTTGCAGCGAGCACACCCTTTGCCGTAGTAGAACTTGTACTTGCGAGCCGTTGCCAGCGGCAACTGCAACTCCAGCAACAACTCGTCAGACGGCGAAAACTGCGTGCGACACTCAGAACAAATACGCCGTACCAGTCGCTGAGCCAAAATGCCTTCCACCGTGGCCGTAATCAGAAACGCCGGTACCCCCATGTCGCGCAGTCGAGTAATTGCGGACGGAGCATCGTTGGTGTGCAGCGTGCTGAAAACCAGGTGGCCCGTCAGCGAACTCTGTACCGCAATTTCCGCCGTCTCGTAGTCTCGAATCTCACCCACCAGGATCTTGTCCGGGTCGTGACGCAGAATCGCTCGCAATACGTTCGCAAACGTGACCCCCACCTCCGGATTCACCGGCACCTGCACAATGCCCTCAATGTCATACTCAATCGGGTCCTCGCTGGTAATGATCTTCGTTTCCGTGTCGTTCAGCTCGTTCAATGCCGAATACAGCGTGGTTGTCTTGCCGGAACCCGTGGGACCCGTCACCAGAATAATTCCGTTGGGCCGCTTCAGCAGTCCGCGGAACTTGCCCAGCGTCACCGGATCCATCCCGATTTTGTTCAGGTCGAGCGCCACGACGGTCCGGTCCAGCACTCGCATTACCACCGCTTCGCCAAACAGCGTGGGCAGCACGCTGACTCGCAGGTCCACGTTGTTGCCGCCCACGTTCAGCTCAATACGGCCGTCCTGCGGCAAACGACGCTCGGCAATGTCCAGGTTCGACATCACCTTAATACGGCTGACGATGGCGTTTGCCAGGTGTCGCGGCGGCGGCACCATTTCATACAGCACCCCGTCAGCCTTCACACGGATCTTGAACTCGTCCTCAAACGGCTCAAAGTGAATGTCACTGGCCTGGTCACGAATCGCCAGCAGCATCACCATGTTCAGCAGCTTCTTGATCGGCTGCGAATCGACCATTTCGTCGGGACTGGCCAGGTCGTAGCCGCGGATCCGCTTCTCGGAATCCTCGTCCGTGGACAGCTGCTCAATAACGTCCTCAATGCTCTCTTCCCGGTCAGCGTAATACCGCACAATCGCGGCTTCCACATCCGCCTGCGACGAAACAGCTCCGCGAATTTCATGGCCCAGAAAGTTACGAAGATCGTCCAGCACACCCACGTTCTGCGGATCGGCCATCGCCACCGTCAGCACGTTGTTCTTGATCGAAACCGGCATGATCCGATACATCTCGGCCATCGGCTGAGGCACAATCTCGAGCACCTGCGGGGGAATGTTGGTCTCTTCAAGGTTGATGACCGGCATGCCGCACTGGTCCGCCAGCGCCTCAGTCACCTGCCGCTGATTGACCAGCCCCATGCGGACCGCTACCTGCCCGATCGGCTCCCCGGGACTTTGTTTCTGCTCTTCCAGAATGTCCCACAGCTGGTCGTCGTTGATGTAGCCGAGATCGACGAGGATCTGTCCGAGTTTGCGTTGTGCCATGGAGAAACAACCGAGCTGAAAGAGAAATCAGGGAACCAGCACCAACCGCCAGAAACGTCCGCAAACCACCAGTACTTATTCGTCGTCGTCTTCGTCCGTCTCTTCATCAAACACGCCGCGCTTGGCACGCTCAATGCGAGCCCTGAGTTCGCCGGGGTTATTGGACTTAAACAACACGTCCTTCTCGTCGCAAATGCCGTTCTTCCAAAGATTGAACAGCGAATCGTCCAGCAAAATCATCCCAAACTTGCGGCCGGTCTGAATCGAACTGTTGATACGAAACGTCTTGCCCTCGCGGATCAGATTGGCGATGGCAGGGGTCACCACAAGCATCTCATAGGCCGCCACCAGACCCTTGGGCTTGCGCGGCAGCAGCGCCTGACTAAGAATTCCGATGATGGCGTTGGCCAGCTGAGTCCTGATCTGCTCCTGCTGGTTCGTCGGGAAGACGTCGATAATACGGTCGACCGTACCCTGAGCACCGGTGGTGTGCAAAGTACCAAAGACCACGTGACCGGTTTCCGCCGCCGTGATCGCCGCGGAAATCGTTTCCAAGTCTCGCATTTCCCCCACCAGAATCACGTCCGGGTCCATTCGCAGAGCACGTCTGAGCGCCTCAGGGAAGGACGGCACGTCCACTCCGATCTCACGCTGATTAATCGTGGAATGCTGGTGCTGGTGGTAATACTCAATCGGGTCCTCCAGCGTGATGATGTGATGATCCATGTTGTAGTTCATCCAGTTGATCATCGACGCCAGACTGGTGGTCTTGCCGGAACCCGTCGGTCCGGTGACCAGGAACAGCCCGCGCGGCCTTTGGATGAGGTCTCGTACGACCGACGGCAACCCCAGCTGCTCGAACGTCAGGAACTCGTTCGGAATTCGTCGCAGCACCATGCCAATCATGCCGCGCTGCTTGAACACCGCCACGCGAAACCGCGCTTTGTCGCCGAAAGCAAAACCAAAGTCAGTCCCGCCCCGCTCCTGCAGCTCCTGCTGATTTCGCTCAGGACAGATACTTTTCATCAGGTTCGTGGTGTCGTCAGCACTCAGCTCACGAGTCTCCAGCTTGACCATGCGACCGCCCGATCGCACCACCGGTGGCTGCCCCACCGCAATGTGCAGGTCGCTGACACGCTCACGCACCACCATCTCAAGCAGCTTGTCGATCTGAAAGTTTCTGACCGCACCCGTTGACATGTTTGTTTTCGCCCCGCTGAAAGAATCCCGATCCCAAACTTACCGAACAGCAAACAAACGCCGCAGATACATGCCCGGACTAATGCCCGCCCTTCGACAGCTTGTACACCTCAGCCAATGTTGTCAGGCCGGCAAATGCCTTGTCCTTGGCGTCTTCCACCAGAGTCTTCATGCCCAGCAGACGCGCCTGACGACGAATGTTCTGAGCAGGCTCGGAGTTGAAGGCCATTTCCCGCAGTGTCGTGTTCATCGTCATCAGCTCAAACACCGCCCGACGACCCTTGTAACCCGTGTGCTTGCAGTGACTGCAGCCACGACCACGCACCCACTGGCCGTCTGATACTTCGTCCGGAGTAATATTGAAGATGTCAATTTCTTCAGGAGTCGGCTGGTAAGGCTCTTTGCACTTCGGACAGACCACGCGGACCAGTCGCTGAGCCATCACGGCCATCAGCGAACAGGCTACCAGGAACGGCTGCACACCCATGTCGATCAGGCGAGTAATGGCGCCAGGAGCATCGTTGGTGTGCAAGGTACTGAAGACCAAGTGCCCCGTGAGCGACGCCTGAATCGCCATTTCACCCGTTTCCGTGTCGCGAATTTCACCCACCAGAATCGCGTTGGGGGCCTGTCGCAGCATCGCTTTAATAATGCGAGCAAAGTCGAGGCCAATGCTGTGCTTCACCTCGACCTGATTGATCCCCGGCAGGTAATACTCAACAGGGTCCTCGGCCGTGATGATTTTGCGGTCCGGTCGGTTCAGTTCCCCCAGAGCCGAATACAAGGTCGTCGTCTTGCCGGAACCCGTCGGCCCCGTCACCAGAAAAATCCCGTTCGGACGGCGAATAATGTTCTGGAATGTGCGGTAATTGTCGTCGCTAAACCCCAGATTGCGAATCCCAATCTTGATGTTGTCGCGGTCCAGAATGCGCATCACCACCGCCTGACCATGATTGGTCGGCAGGATCGAAACTCGCAGGTCAAATTCCTTGGCGCCGGCGCGAGTCTTAATACGGCCGTCCTGCGGACGACGCTTCTCAGCAATGTCCATCCGGGCCATGATTTTGAAACGCGAAATCAAGGCACCCAGCAGTCGCTTCGGCGGACTGTCTCGCTCAAGCAAAACACCGTCAATCCGGTACCGAATGCGAACCCGGTCCTCAAACGGCTCAATGTGAATGTCACTGGCACGCTCACGCACCGCTTCCGAAATGATCAGGTTCGCCAGACGAATGATCGGAGCACTTTCGTCTTCGTCACCCTTCAGAGCCGCCGCAGCTTCTACATCGGTGAAGTCGATCTGCGTCTCAGTGAACTCGGAAATCATCGAGTCCACACTTTCGGTTTCAGACTGCCCGTAGTGACGATTGATCGCCGCCGTGATGGATTCCAAAGGAGCCATCACGGTGCGAATGTCACGGTTCAGCACAAACCGCAGCTTGTCCAAAACTTCAATGTTGTTTGGGTTGTTCATCGCAATCACGACCGAATCACCGTCGGATTCAATCGGGATCACCAGATTTTCACGAGCCAGCGATTCGGTCACCAGCTCGATGACACTGTGCGGTATCTGCCGCCCCTCAAGCTCGATGTAGTCGTAGCCGAACTCTTCGGCCTGAGCACGGCCAAGATCGCCACCCGAGATGTAGCCCAGCCGGACCAGGGCGTCCTCTGGAGTAATCCCCAGATTGGCCGCCATGCTGCGAGCTTCTTCAAGCTGCGACTCGCCGATAGTCCCGTCGTCGACAAATCGCTCCAGCCAGTCACGCATTCCACAACTCCAGCGTCAGCGAAGTTTCAGCCCGATCTCAGACTGCTCTGGTACATCAGATCAGATCAGATCTGTCCGAAAATCGTCATTTTTCGACATAAACCCGCAATCACACCCAAACACACCCGCCAGAAACAACGGATCCGACACAAACCGACGGTTACAGCCGGCCAAAGGCAACCACCACCCGCTGCCGTTCTTCGGCAAAATCCGGTGTTTTCGGCAGAGCTTGCGCAGGCAGTGACAGTCCTTTTTTCGAAAAATTCCAAGGCTGTTCATTGAAACGGGAAGATTGGTAAATATCAAGCAAAATCCGGCAGGAGGCCCCGGGGA
>Ga0163212_1000066_pt1 | contig 41745 bp, 36 predicted proteins | sample Malawi_45m_30L_FD_113532 | JGI IMG/M metagenome (GOLD analysis project Ga0163212, IMG submission 113532) | Freshwater microbial communities from Lake Malawi, Central Region, Malawi to study Microbial Dark Matter (Phase II) - Malawi_45m_30L | ecosystem: Environmental > Aquatic > Freshwater > Lake...
AATACCTTTGGCCTGACGACGATTGATTTTGACTATGCCGCAAAAAATGCGTTGGATGAATTCATGATGTCGCCTTGGTTGGCAAAAAAGGATGGTCGCTGGTTGGTACAAATTGGCAACGTGCGCAACGAGACCGTACAAGAGGTTGACACCAAACGACTGACGCAGCGGATGGTCAGCTACATGACTAAAAGCGGGAGGTTCGCATTCACATCCGTGGGAGGTAGCTTAGCAGATAGTACTATCAAAGAGTATCGGAACCTCGAGCGATCTGATCTTTACGATCAAGAAACCGGCGGTAAAGGCAAAGTAGTCAAACCCGATCTGTCCATGATTGGTGAAATATCGCAAACCACCAATATCAGTGCAGACCGCAACAAACAGCAGCTGGAGTATGAATTTCGTTTGCGGGTAACTGACCTTAGCTCCGGCATTATCTTGTTTGATTCGCTCGTGCCGATTGATAAACGCGGATCGAATAAAAACTTTGCCTGGTAAGCTTGTATATCAGCCTGCGCGATGATTTTTTCATGAATGCTTCACTCAGCAAATTCGTAACCTCACTTCTGTGCGGCTTTTTGCTTTGTACCGGTTACGTTCTGGCTCAAGAGCCGAGGTCTATGCTTTCCGTGAGTAATCATGAATCATCAGGTCAACTATCTGTTGATACCGAGGCAGAGGCGGTAGCCCGCGGTAACGAGCGTAATCGTGCTTTGCTCAACGATGGTGCTACCACCACGGCGGATTCAGATACTAACGCGACTGGCTCTTCATCGGCTTCATCCGGACGTGGCCAGGCGGGTGGGTCTTCGGCGCTGTCGCTGCGTGGCGTGAAGCCGTCTCCCGTGCGTGATGCCGTTGCTATTGTGATTGGCATCCAGTCCTATAAATATTTGCCAGCTGCGCGATATGCTAGCGCCGACGCTAGAAGATTTTCTGAATATGCACGGCATATTCTCGGCGTCGCACCCAACCGAATGCGCTTGCTGATTAATTCCGAGGCTGACACGACCGAGATGACGCGCGCGTTTCGTCAGTGGTTAAGACGTAACGTCAATCGTGGCACTACTGATGTGTATGTTTTCTACAGCGGGCACGGCCTGCCATCGGATGATGGAAAAACGCTTTATCTGTTGCCGTATAACACGGATCGTGATTTTATCGACAAGACCGGTATCAGCCAGCAAGAATTAGTCGAGCTGATCTCTTCAGCAAAACCAAAATCCGCAACCTTGTTTTTTGATAGTTGCTACAGCGGCCAGTCGCGTTCAGGAGAATCGCTTTTACCTGATGCGCGACCACTCAGTTTGCGCGCTTCGGTATCTAGCTACCCGTCTGGATTTTTCGTACTAAGCGCCTCGTCACCGAATCAAATTTCCTGGTCGAGTCCGGAGCTAGGTCACGGCTTATTCAGCTATTACCTCATGAAAGGATTGCAGGGTTCGGCTGATCTGGACAGCAACGGTGACATCACCCTCGGTGAAATGCTGCGCTATTTAGTAGAGAATGTGGCTCGTCAAGCGACAACGCGAAACCGCGAGCAAGAGCCGCAGTTGATTGGTGATGAAAACAAAATCTTAGTGAGGCGATGAAGAAAATTTTGGCGATTTTTATGCTCTTGTTGGCATGTGCTGCTTGCGGTACCGTGGGCGGTGCAATCTCTGGCGCCGGATCAGAGATTCAAAAAGCGGGCGAGTGGTTGAAGAAAAAGTAGCTTGCCCGGCGTTTCTACATCAAGCAGAACATTAATCCACCACGATCGCGCTGTTTTCCAGTGCGATTATTTTTCGCCGTTACGCAGATATGACTCGATGAACTCCGAGCGACTGCTATCAAGAATCTGTCCCCGACAGGCGTAGTCTCTGCGCAAGATGCGCTGCGTCGTTCTATCTTTTAGCTCGTAGATACCGGTGTTATTGGCCTTGGTGCATTCAGCATTTGCGTCGCTACCCGCCGCCGCCTAACTTTTTAATGGGCTTGAGTTGGGATGCTTGGTGGCGACCGATAGTGGGTGGAGCGGGTGACGCGCCGTGTGTGCAACGATACAACACAGTTTCAGACGTCACACAGCCCGCGAATCCCGGACCAAGGCCCAAGCGCCAAAAAGAGCGGGGGCGTTTTTTAGAGGCCCAGCTTTGTAGACAATTTGAAAATTTTAAAGTCCCGCCGGGACTCAGCCCCCGGGGGCTGCCTGGAAACGTGTCGTAAGCCTGCTTAGGCGGCCCTGCTTCTGGGCTCCAGTTCTGGTCAATCGAGAGCTTATCGTCGCCTCTGGAAGGCTAACAGGCCCCCTCCTGAGCCGCATCGACAAACTAGCTTGGAAAACTCGTACTGCTGCTTTAGACTTGTACCTAATCTTGTACCCAAGACGTCGTAGCTTCGAGTCTGTTCGGCCGTTTAACCCGCTAAGTCCTTGAATTGATTGGTCGGGGCGGCGGGATTCGAACTCGCGACCCCTTGCACCCCATGCAAGTGCGCTACCAGGCTGCGCTACGCCCCGACAAGCGCGCGAGTATAGCAGAGGGTAGATGGTCGTTATTAATGTAAATGACCAGAATTTTGTCCGGCATCCTCGGGCATCTCGGCGTGCACCATCTCTTCATCAGCGTCGCAAAACAATGGCGCGCCACAATCATCGCAGTACTCAGGCGGAAACACGCTATCGGCTTGCTGTATGCGTGTGATGCCACTCTCTCTCAGCACCGAAACGATTTGCTGCAGCGGCGACAGCGGTGCGTTACTCACGCCACGCTGATGCGTGAGATTCGCGACGTATTCCTCTGCACTTTCTTCGTCATACAGCGGCCACACAACGCCGTAGACGACATCACTATTGCCGCTGACGCTGTAGCTGATCCTGAATTCATCGACGCGCATGTCGCTCGCTTCATCGCCGACTGCAGCAATAACGGTTGATAACTGCGCAGGCTCCACTGACAGCACATGGGTCAGGTAATGCACTGCGGCGCGCAGAGAGATAGGGCGAATAGCTTTATCAGCCTCTCGGCAGGCTACGTAATAAGCACCTGGCAGCATGAGTTCAATCCCGCAACCTGGCAGTAGGTTTTGAAGATGCGGGCCCGCCTGTAATTGCCATTGCGTAAGCGCTGCCTGGCTGAGCGCCTGCAAGTGGCTACCGGTTTCATCTTCTTGCCAGCGCAGCAGAGGTTGTCCACTTTCGGTAGCAACCAGCGCCAGCAAATGGCGGGTATCTGCGAAAAACGCTGCTGTTTCCGGTAATGATGGTGGTGCCGGCTGAGGTTTGCCCGAGATCGCTGCCTCAGCCATGCGACGAGTCAGCTGATAGGTCTCGCAGTAACTACGCGGTAACTGATCAATCGAGAACAGCACGGGTGCGACCACCGCGAGGGTGTTGGTCGCGAGAATATGACCGTGCAAATGCGCCGTGATTGTCTGCAGGACATTAGCGTTGATAGCGCCTGAGGGAATCGTGAATCGCGTCCACGCCAAAACAGGAATGGCAACCAGCAGCGCATCGTAGCGTTTATCGCCTTGCTCCAACGAGCAGCTGCTGCTGATAGCTTCAATCGAATCGAGCAGCGCATCATACGCATCAAGATCGGTATGAAACAAATGATCCAGCGCGTTATCAATTGCTTGTTGCTGGTTATTGGCAAGTTGTTTTTGAAGCAGATTATCGAGTCGGGTCTCCCACGCACGGGCTTCGATTCGGCTCGACGCGCGCACCATCGATTGCGCTAATGAAGCAAGGCGCTGGCTTTCGGCGGAAAACTTGCGAGTCGGATTTTTTGGAGAGCGGCGCATGATGTGCGGTAGGCGTGAGCGGAGAGCGGCGATTGTACTGGATGCGTCAGCGATTGCGATGACAAAACAAAAGCCCGCCGAAGCGGGCTGTCCGATCGCAAGCTTTGAGGGCTATTTTTTTTCTGGATCGGCGCTGGCAGGCGCGGCTGGCGCATCAGTCGCCGCCGGTGCTGCTGCTGGTGCCGCCGGTGCCGCTGATGCGTTTGCAGCAGGCGATTGGCTGTGTGAATCCCCATGCCCACCGGCTTCGCCCTGCAGGCTTGCTTTGTCCCCCATGTTGAACACAGCGGCTAACGCAACTGCCGCGAAAATCACAAACGCTACAAGCATTTTCCACATCAGTTTGTCTCCGGTTGTTTGCTCTGTTTGGTTGTTCGCTTCAGGCTGCCAGCAACTGACGCAGCACGAAAGGCAAGATACCGCCGTGGTGATAGTAGTCAACCTCGATCGGCGTATCAATGCGCAGCAGCAGCTTCACCTGCTGCGTCTGACCGTTGGCATGATGAATCACCAGCGTTACGTTTTGCTGCGGTTTGATGTCATGCTCGAGACCGATCAGATCGAAGCGTTCCTCGCCCGTGATGTTGAGCGATTGCACACTGTCGCTGCCGATAAACTGCAGCGGCAGCACACCCATGCCGACCAAGTTGGAGCGGTGAATACGTTCGAACGAGCGTGCCACCACTGCTTTAACGCCAAGCAGTTGGGTGCCTTTCGCTGCCCAGTCGCGTGACGATCCGGTACCGTACTCTTCGCCCGCAAACACCATGGTGGGAACATCATCGTGGATGTACTTCATGGCAGCGTCATAGATCGACATCTGCTCGCCACTCGGCTGGTGAATGGTGATGCCACCCTCAACGCGCGAGCCGTCTTGTTTGGCCGGGATCATCAGGTTTTTGATGCGGACATTGGCGAAGGTGCCGCGCATCATGATTTCATGGTTACCGCGGCGAGAGCCATACGAGTTGAAGTCTGCCTTCAACACACCGTGTTCGATCAACCATTTGCCCGCCGGGCTGCTGTCTTTGATCGAGCCAGCAGGTGAGATGTGATCGGTGGTAATCGAGTCACCAAACACCCCGAGTGCACGCGCGCCGGAAATGCCGGTCGCGGCCGCCTTGGGTTGCATCGCAAATTCCTGGAAGAACGGCGGCTCGGCGATATAGGTAGACTTTGGCCAGTTATACACCTGGCCCTCGGCCACGCCTTGAATCTGCTCCCACAATTTACCGGGAGCGCCTTTGACGTCGGCGTAGTTGCGCTTGAACGTGTTGGCGTTCATCGCGTGCTTCATCAGCTTGTTAATTTCTTCCGAGCTAGGCCAGATATCGCCGATGTAGATGTCACGGCCTTTAGCGTCTTTGCCGAGCGGTTGCGTCATCAGATCAACCGTGACATTACCCGCGATGGCATATGCCACTACCAGCGGTGGCGAGGCAAGGAAGTTGGCACGAATGTTTGGATGAATGCGCGCCTCGAAATTTCGGTTACCCGATAACACCGCAGCAGCAACCACATCATTTTTTACGATGGCTTCATTCATCGCTGGCGTGAGATCGCCGGCGTTACCAATGCAGGTAGTGCAACCGTAAGCGGTGACACCGAAACCCAGTTCTTCAAGGTAGGGCAGCAAGCCAGCGGCCTCGAGGTATTGCGTGACAACGCGGGAGCCGGGGGCAAGCGAAGTCTTGATGTGCTTCGGTACAGTTAAGCCGAGCGTTACCGCTTTTTTAGCAAGCAGACCAGCGGCCAATAGCACACTCGGATTCGAGGTGTTGGTGCATGAGGTAATCGCGGCGATTAATACATCACCGTTGCGCAAACTGACGCCGTCGCTGGTGCTGTAGCTGGCATCCAGATCTTCAGGCTTTTTGTTGAAACCATTGTCTGCCACCGGCTTGGCGAACAAATCTTTAAAGGTGTCTTTGACATGACCAATTTCGATTCGGTCTTGCGGGCGCTTTGGCCCGGCCAGTGAGGGAGCTACCTTGGACAGGTCAAGCGTGAGCTCTTTGGTGTAATCGATCTGGCCTTTTTTCGGGATGCCGAACAGGTTTTGCGCTTTGAAGTAAGCCTCGAACGCGTCAATCTCAGCAGCGGTGCGGCCGGTACCGTGGAAATAATCAATCGTTGCTTCATCAACCGGGAAAAAGCCCATGGTTGCGCCATACTCGGGCGCCATGTTGGCGATGGTGGCGCGATCAGTGAGCGAGAGCGAGGCAGTGCCTTCGCCAAAGAACTCGACAAACTTGCCGACCACTTTTTCTTTGCGCAGCATCTCGGTGATGGTGAGCACCAGATCGGTTGCGGTGACGCCTTCGCGCAATACGCCTGTCAGGTTCACCCCCACCACATCAGGTGTGAGGAAGTAGACCGGTTGACCGAGCATGCCAGCTTCTGCCTCGATACCACCCACGCCCCAGCCAACGACGCCAATGCCGTTGATCATGGTGGTGTGCGAATCCGTACCGACCAAGGTATCCGGGTAGTACACACCGTCTTTGTGATGTACGCCACGCGCAAGGTACTCGAGGTTAACCTGGTGCACGATGCCAAAGCCGGGTGGTACAACGCCAAAGGTGTCGAATGCCTGCATGCCCCATTTCATGAACTGGTAGCGCTCGTTATTGCGCTGAAACTCCAGTTTCATGTTCAGATCAAGCGCGTTCTTATCGCGGAAGTGGTCGATCTGTACCGAGTGATCCACCACCAAATCGACCGGCACCAGCGGCTCGATATTCTTCGGGTTTTTACCCATCTTGGATGCGACACCGCGCATCGCAGCGAGGTCAGCCAGCAAAGGCACGCCGGTAAAGTCTTGCAGCACAACACGTGCTACGACAAACGGGATTTCGTCGGTGCGATCTGCCTTGGGCTTCCAGTTCGCCAGCTGACGCACATGCGCCTCGGTGACTTTTTTGCCATCGCAATTACGCAGCACAGATTCAAGAACGATACGAATTGAAACCGGCAAGCGGGCGATGTTTACGCCAAGCTTTTTTTGCAATGCCGGTAGCGAGTGTAGTTGCCCTTTGCGTGAGCCGGAAATAGTAAATTCTTTGAGCGTATCCAGCGTATTGTGCGACATGTATTCTCCTAAATTTCAAATGGCCTTCGGCCTGTCATCCAGCCTGTTAAAGTCAATGTTCATGTTGAGCGCATACGCTGTGCGTCGTGCCGATGCGTAGGCTATCGATACCGTTCAGCGGAGAGCGCTGCCGCTTGAAAGTAATCTGCATTCGCTGACAATGGGCTCGCCCTTACCGCCATCAAGCAACATGGATTTGCTCGGTATGCTGATCCATATCAGTCGGCTGATCGGGTCTTCGAAGCGCTGCACCCCGGTGGTGGTGCCCACGCGCTGCATACGGTAGCTTCTTCCGCGCCAGACAAGTTCGATGACGTTATCGATGGCGACATCGCCACCCACCAATACGGGTTGGGAACGCTCGCACATCAAGTCAGCGGTAGACCCATACGCCTGACTCGCCCAAAGCAGGCAAGCACACAGCACCAGGAAGAAACGGTTCGCCATACAACCTCCTACGCAGTCGGTTGAATCTGAACAAGCGCCTTACGATGATGACAGCGGCGCCTAGTGTTTTGCCAGCCGACGTATCGAACTCGCCGGCAGGGGCTTACTTCAATTTATCCGTTACCGCATGTTACCGGTATCTGGCCGGCGACTACCTTTTCGCTGCGGTTGGGTGCTGCGCTATCTGCAGTGCCTAAGGCAGCAGGTGCTTCACGCCATCGCGTTCCTCCTGCAGTTCTTTGAGGGTGAGTGCTATGCGTTCCTGCGAAAAAGCATCGATCTCAAGCCCTTGCACGATATGGTACTCGCCATGGTCGGTAGTGACCGGAAAGCCAAACATCATGCCCTCGGGGATGCCATACGAGCCGTCAGACGGAATACCCATGGTGGTCCATTTGCCGTGGGTGCCGAGTACCCAGTCACGCACATGATCAATCGCTGCATTGGCCGCCGACGCCGCCGAGGACAATCCGCGTGCCTCGATGATCGCAGCGCCGCGTTTGCCAACGGTTGGCAGGAAGACATCTTTGTTCCATACGTCGTCATTGATCATCTGCTTGACCGAGTGACCGTCAATGGTGGCAAAGCGGTAGTCGGCGTACATGGTGGGCGAATGGTTGCCCCACACGCACAGCTTTTCAATCGATGCCACTGGCTTACCGGTTTTGGTAGCGATTTGCGATAGCGCGCGGTTGTGATCAAGGCGCAGCATGGCGGTAAAGTTTTTCGCTGGCAGGCTTGGTGCGGACTTCATCGCGATGTAGGCATTGGTGTTGGCCGGATTGCCGACCACGAGCACCTTTACATTGCGTGAGGCGACTGCATCCAGCGCTTTGCCCTGCACGGTGAAAATCTGTGCGTTCGCTTCCAGTAAATCCTTGCGCTCCATGCCGGGGCCGCGTGGACGCGCACCCACCAGCAGCGCGACATCCGCATCCTTGAAGGCGGTCATTGGGTCGGCATGGGCTGTCATACCCGCGAGTAGCGGAAAGGCGCAGTCGTCGACTTCCATCATCACGCCTTTCAGGGCTTTCTGAGCCTTCTCATCGGGGATCTCAAGTAGCTGAAGAATGACGGGTTGGTCCTTGCCGAGCATATCGCCATTAGCTATACGGAACAGCAGGGAATAGCCGATTTGACCCGCGGCGCCAGTCACGGCCACGCGCATGGGAGTTTTTGACATGGTGTTTCTCCGGAGTGGTGAGTAGAGCAAAACGTGTTGCGCGGGCAGGGGCTGCAACGCCCGAAAACATGGCGAAGAGTTTAGGGGGGCATTATGATGCTGTCAATCTATCTCTTATATCTTATATAAGACATCATACTCATTAATGTTCTGGACGATAGGCAATGTCTGTGGTGAAATGGCGCGCCATGAGCCAGACCCTGATCCCACCGCTTCCAAGCGTGCCGGCGGCGAGTGCCGGCAGCGGGCTGGCTTCGCCTACTTTTAGCCCCCTCTATCAGCAAATCAAAGCCTTGATATTGCAAAGTTTGCAATCGGGCGAGTGGAAGCCCGGCGAGTTGATTCCTAGCGAAGTCGAGCTCGCGTTGCGTTACAAGGTGAGCCAGGGCACGGTCAGAAAAGCGATTGACGAGCTTTCAGCAGAAAACCTCGTCGTGCGGCGCCAAGGTAAGGGAACCTTCGTCGCTACCCATCACGAGGCCAAGGTGCAGTTTCGTTTTTTGAAATTGATGCCTGACAATGGCGACGCGCACCAAGCCGAAAACCGGATCATCGAAGTCAAGCGATTGCGCAGTCCTGCCGAGGTAGCGCGCGCGCTCGACGTCAAAGCGGGCGACTCGGTGGTGTATATCAAGCGCGTGCAGTCTTTTGAAAGTGTGCCGATTATTTTGGAAGAGATCTGGCTACCCGGCGCGCTGTTCAAAGGTCTGACTGCCGAGCGGCTGGCTGAGTATAAAGGGCCGATGTACGGTTTGTTCGAGACCGAGTTCGGTACCCAGATGATTCACGCGACAGAGAAACTGAAGGCGGCTTTGGCCGACGACGTCGTGGCTGCCACGCTTCATGTCGCTACCGGCACGCCAGTGCTGAGCGTTGAGCGAGTGGCATTCACCTATGGCGAGCGCCCGGTAGAGCTGCGACGCGCGATTTACCTCACCGCCGAGCACCACTACCACAACGAGTTGAGCTGAGCGCGCGTAATCATGTTAGCAAGCTGGCATCGATCATTTCGAGGTGGGATGGGCGCTGAGAGTTCGACCCAGATAAAATTCGGAAAGTTTGACAAATACGCTGACAATCCATCAGCCTGAAACGCTGGAGACAAACCCCATGCCCGATGCCGTAGCGCGCCGACGCTTTACCAACATCCACGTGACACAGATTATTCGCTACCGTTTGCCCGCTTCGGGCATGGTGTCGATCTTGCACCGCATTAGTGGCGCGCTGATGTTCTTGCTGCTGCCGTTTGTGCTGTTCTTGTTTGATAAATCGATCACCTCCGAGATCTCGTTCGAGTTCCTCAAAGGCTACGTCAGCCACCCGTTGGTGAAGTTATCGATACTCGCGGTGAGCTGGGCTTATCTGCATCACTTCTGTGCCGGCATTCGGCATCTGGTGATGGATATGCACATCGGTCTGGCCAAGCATGAGTCGGTCAAATCGGCAAGAGCCGTGCTGGTGATCAGCGGGCTGCTGACGCTGCTGGTGGCAATCAAATTATTCGGAGTCATCTGATGGCGAATAACCATATCGGTCCGAAGCGTTTGGTGGTTGGCGCGCACTACGGCTTACGTGATTGGCTTGCGCAACGCGTGACAGCCGTTGTGATGGCGGTTTTTACGATCGTCACGCTGGTCTTGTTTTTCGGTGCCTCCGATTTCAGCTACGAGGGCTGGGCGGGACTCTTCGCGCAGCAGTGGTTCAAGATTTTGGCGTTTGTCACTTTTCTTGCGTTGTACTACCACGTCTGGGTTGGTGTGCGTGATATCTGGATGGACTACGTCAAGCCAGTCGGTATACGGCTTGCGCTGCAAGTGTTCACCATTCTTTGGTTACTCGGTTGCGCTGGCTGGACCGTACAGATTCTTTGGAGAGTGTGATCGTGGCTGCCATTAAATCTTCCGTCGCGCGTCGTCGTTTCGATGCGATTGTGGTTGGGGCGGGCGGCTCCGGTATGCGTGCCTCACTTCAACTGGCTGAGGCGGGTCTCTCGGTTGCGGTGCTGTCGAAAGTATTTCCGACGCGCTCTCACACTGTGGCGGCGCAAGGCGGCGTTGGCGCATCGCTTGGCAATATGTCAGAAGATAGCTGGTACTGGCATATGTTCGATACCGTCAAGGGCTCCGACTACTTGGGCGACCAGGACGCGATCGAGTTTATGTGTCGCGAGGCGCCGAAGGTGGTGTACGAGATGGAGCACTTCGGTATGCCGTTCGACCGCAACCCGGACGGCACCATCTATCAGCGGCCGTTCGGCGGTCACACTGCAAATTTTGGTGAAAAGCCAGTACAACGCGCGTGTGCCGCTGCCGACCGTACCGGCCACGCGATGCTGCATACGCTCTACCAGCGCAACGTCCGTGCCAAAACGCATTTCTTTGTTGAGTGGATGGCGCTGGACCTTATCAGCAATCAGGAGGGCGATGTACTCGGTGTGGTTGCGCTGGAAATGGAAACCGGTGAGGTGGCTATTCTTGAGGCGAAGACCACGGTGTTTGCGACGGGTGGTGCCGGCCGTATCTGGGCCGCATCCACCAATGCCTTCATCAACACCGGCGACGGCATGGGCATGGCAGCGCGCGCCGGATTGCCGCTCGAAGACATGGAGTTTTGGCAGTTTCACCCGACCGGTGTTGCTGGGGCCGGTGTGCTGATTACCGAGGGCGTGCGCGGTGAGGGCGGTATTCTGATCAATAGCAACGGCGAGCGTTTCATGGAACGCTACGCGCCGACGCTGAAAGACCTTGCGCCGCGCGATTTTGTATCGCGCTCGATGGATCAAGAGATCAAGGAAGGGCGTGGTTGCGGTCCCAATAAAGACCATGTGCTGCTTGATCTGCGCCACATCGGTGCTGACACCATCCGAAAGCGTCTGCCATCGATTCTGGAAATCGGCCACAAGTTTGCCAACGTCGATGCGACCAAAGAGCCTATTCCGGTAGTGCCGACGATCCATTATCAGATGGGCGGCATTCCAACCAATATTCACGGTCAGGTGGTCGCGCCCAAGAACGGTACCCAAGAGATCGTTAATGGGCTGTATGCGATTGGTGAGTGCGCCTGTGTGTCGGTGCATGGTGCCAACCGTCTCGGTACGAACTCATTGCTCGATCTGTTGGTATTCGGTCGTGCAGCGGGTAACCATATTGTGGCGTCGAAATTGAAAGAGCAAAGCCACCAAGAGCTGCCGGCTGATGGTGCTGACCGTGCGCTTGAGCGTCTCGCTCACCTGGAAGCATCGACCGGCAGCGAGCGCGTGCAGACGGTGGCGAGCGACATCCGCAGGGTGATGCAGCAGCACTGCGGTGTGTTCCGCACCCAAGCATTGCTCGATGAGGGTGTAGCGATGATTGACGAGCTCGACGAGCGCCGCAAGCATGTCTCGTTCAAAGACAAGTCCAAGGTTTTCAACACCGCGCGGGTAGAGGCGCTTGAGCTCGATAATCTGATTGAGACCGCCAAGGCAACCATCCACTCGGCGGCGGCGCGTCATGAGTCGCGTGGCGCGCACGCGCACAGCGATCACCCGCAGCGCGATGACGAGCACTGGATGAAACACACACTGTGGTTCTCCGAAGCTAACCGACTCGACTACAAACCAGTGGTGACCAAGCCGCTCACGGTCGACACTTTTAAACCCAAGCCCCGTACTTTCTGATCGCAGGACATTTCCAATGCCACGCACAGTCAAATTTCAGATCTATCGCTACGATCCTGACAAGGATGCCAAGCCCTATATGCAGGATCTGACGGTCGAGCTACAAGACACCGACAAGATGCTGCTCGACGCTTTGCAGCGTATTAAGGCGGATGCCGATGACTCGCTCGCGCTGCGTCGTTCCTGTCGTGAGGGAGTGTGCGGCTCGGACGCGATGAACATCAACGGCAAGAACGGTCTAGCCTGCACCACCAATCTGAATGAGCTGACACAACCGATTGTGCTGCGTCCTTTGCCGGGCTTGCCTGTCATCCGCGACCTGATCGTCGACATGACGAATTTCTTCAAGCAGTATCACTCGATCAAGCCGTTCCTGATCAATGACACGCCGCCACCTGAGCGCGAGCGGCTGCAATCACCGGAAGAGCGTGAAGAGCTCGATGGCTTGTATGAATGCATTCTGTGCGCGTGCTGCTCAACGTCCTGTCCATCGTTCTGGTGGAATCCGGATAAGTTCGTGGGCCCGGCTGGCTTGCTGCAAGCGTATCGCTTCATTGCTGATAGCCGTGACCAAGCGACCGGTGAGCGTCTCGACAATTTGGAAGACCCTTACCGTCTGTTCCGTTGCCACTCGATCATGAATTGTGTCGATGTCTGCCCGAAAGGATTGAACCCGAACAAGGCGATTGGCAAGATCAAAGAATTGATGGTGCGTCGCGCGGTGTAACGATGACCACGGCGCGGCATCAGGATGATCCGACTCGGCGCGCGCGGCTGCGGTGGCGCAGTCGGCGTGGCTTGCTGGAAAACGATCTGATTCTGACGCGCTTTCTTGATGCGCATGAAATCGATATGACTGATACCGAGGTCGATGCATTTACCAAGCTGCTCGATCTCTCCGATAACGACTTGCTTGATCTGCTGCTGGGGCGCGCCGAACCCGAGCAGGCAATTGCTGGTCCGAATGTGAATGCGTTACTGGCTCGCTTGCGCCAGGCGTAGCCGGTAAAGTTGGATTGTAGTAAGCCGTTAACCATTATTTCGAGTTGAAAGTAAAGTCATGAAACAGTCTGATGTGAAAGCAATGCTGTCTTTTTCGAATGGTTCACCATCGGTTGAATTCCCCGTGTACTCGGGCTCGATTGGCCCGGACGTGTTGGATATTCGTAAGCTGTACGGCTCGACCGGAATGTTCACTTACGATCCGGGCTTCATGTCGACCGCGGCATGTAATTCATCGATTACCTACATTGACGGTGACAAGGGCGAGTTGCTGTATCGCGGCTACCCGATCGAACAGCTTGCCGTGAATTGTGATTTTCTTGAAACCTGCTACTTGCTGCTGCATGGTGAGCTGCCGAACGCGGCGCAAAAATCTCAGTTCGAGGCCACCGTGACTAATCACACCATGGTGCATGAGCAGATGCAGTTTTTCTTCCGTGGTTTCCGGCGCGACGCGCATCCGATGTCAGTGCTGGTGGGTACGGTCGGTGCGTTGGCATCGTTCTACCATGACTCGCTCGATATCAATGACCCGAAGCACCGCGATGTATCTGCCATCCGCTTGATTGCCAAGATGCCGACGCTAGTGGCGATGGCGTATAAATATTCTGTTGGGCAGCCGTTTGTTTATCCACGTAATGAGTTGTCGTACAGCGCCAATTTCATGCGCATGATGTTCGCCACGCCGGCGGCTGATTACAAGGTTAATGATGTGCTGGTACGCGCGCTGGATCGCATTCTGATTCTGCATGCCGATCACGAGCAAAACGCTTCAACCTCCACTGTGCGTTTGGCAGGCTCATCGGGTGCTAACCCCTTTGCTTGTATCGCAGCAGGCATCGCGTGCTTGTGGGGCCCGGCGCACGGTGGCGCCAATGAAGCCGCACTGCAGATGCTGCGCGACATACAGCGCGACGGTGGTGTAGAAAAGATTGGCGAGTTCGTTGCCAAGGTTAAAGACAAAAACTCCAACGTCAAACTGATGGGCTTTGGTCACCGCGTGTACAAGAACTACGACCCGCGTGCCAAACTCATGCGCGAGACCTGCCACGAGGTGCTGAATGAGTTGGGTCTGCAAAATGACCCGCTGTTCAAGCTGGCGATGGCGCTGGAAAAAATTGCGCTCGAAGATGATTACTTCGTCTCACGCAAGCTGTACCCCAACGTCGATTTCTACTCGGGTATTGTGCAGTCGGCGCTTGGCATCCCGGTTGCGCTGTTTACCGGTATTTTTGCGATGGCGCGCACCGTCGGCTGGATCGCGCAGTGGAAGGAAATGATCTCCGACCCGGAGCAAAAGATTGGCCGTCCACGGCAGCTGTTTGTCGGCGCAGAGCAGCGTGATGTGCCGCCCATCGCCAAGCGCTGATCAGCGGTTTTAGGGTCAACACGAGAGCGGGCTTCGGCCCGCTTTTTTTGGGTCCCTTCTGACATTTTCGCGCTGGAACGGATGAAAAATCCGCGCCCATCGTGCTGCGAATTGATTCGATTGTGTTAACCTTCGGTGTCGCTCGCACGCTGAGCGTGCGGGCGATTCGAAACGTCCTTCCCGCAATTTTTTGCAAACCGTAACGCGGTGTGGCCGCAGTGCGGAGGGTTAATTAACCCGCTTTTTACTTCGCGAAGCGCGAAGAAAGGTGAGCAGCGATGATGCAGCAATACTTCTCCAACTCCTATCTGTTTGGAGGGAATGCCCCGTACGTGGAAGAGCTGTACGAGGCCTATCTCCTGAACCCCGGCGCAGTACCTGATAACTGGCGATCGTACTTCGACGCCATGCAGCACGTGCCAGCGGTTGACGGCTCTGACCGACCCGATGTGCCGCATGCCAGCGTGATCGCCTCATTTGCCGAGCGCGCCAAACGCGGTCCGATTCGGACCGTCAGTGCCTCTGCCGATGCAGAGATGGGCCGCAAGCGCGTCGCGGTGACGCAGCTGATTGCCGCGTACCGGTTTCTGGGTACGCAGTGGGCTAACCTCGACCCGCTGCAGCGCCAGGAGCGCCCGAATATCCCCGAGCTCGAGCCGCCGTTTTACGGATTCAGCGATGCCGATCTCGACACGGTCTTTAACATCAGCAACACCTATTTCGGTCCTGAGACAGCATCGCTGCGCGATCTGCTGCAGGCGCTGCGCGACACCTACTGCCGCTCGATTGGCGCGGAATTTCAGTACATAACCGACCCCGCTCAGAAGCGCTGGATGCAAGAGCGGCTTGAGGCAACCCGTGCGACGGGCAGCTTTGGTGCTGAAGAGAAGAAGCATATTCTCGATCGAATCACCGCCGCTGAAGGTCTGGAGCGCTACCTTCACACCAAGTACGTTGGTCAAAAACGTTTTTCGCTGGAGGGCGGTGAAAGCTTCATTGCCTCGCTTGATGCGCTGATTCAACGCGCCGGCAGCCAGGGGGTGCAAGAGATTGTGATCGGCATGGCGCATCGCGGTCGATTGAATGTGTTGGTGAATATTCTCGGCAAGATGCCGCATGATTTATTCGCCGAGTTTGAGGGCAAGCACGCAGATGATTTACCTGCGGGCGATGTCAAATATCACCAAGGCTTTTCTTCGGATGTCTCGACGGACGGTGGCCCTGTGCACTTGTCGCTGGCGTTTAACCCGTCTCACCTTGAAATCGTGAACCCGGTAGTCGAGGGTTCTTGCAAGGCGCGGATGGATCGTCGCGGCGATAGTCAGGGTAACCAAGTATTGGCGGTGCAGGTGCATGGCGATGCCGCGTTCGCGGGTCAGGGCGTGGTGATGGAGACGCTCAATCTGGCGCAGACACGTGGCTACGGCACTGGCGGCACGGTGCACATCGTTATCAACAACCAAATTGGCTTCACGACTTCGGATCCGCGTGATTCACGCTCAACCTTGTACTGCTCGGATGTGGTCAAGATGATCGAGGCACCGGTATTACATGTGAATGGCGATGACCCTGAGGCGGTTGTGTTTGCTACCCAGATCGCGTTGGATTTCCGTATGCAGTTCCACAAGGATATTGTGGTTGATATTGTCTGCTTCAGAAAACTGGGTCACAACGAGCAAGACACGCCGGCACTCACACAGCCGCTGATGTACAAAAAAATCGGGCAGCACCCTGGCACCCGCAGGCTGTACGCTGACAAACTGTCGGCGCAAGGCGTCATTGCTGCCGATGGCGGTGATCAGATGGTCAAAGACTATCGTCAGGCGATGGATGAAGGTAAGCAGACTGTTGATCCGGTTATCTCCAACTACAAGAACAAGTTTGCGGTTGACTGGTTACCTTTTCTGAATCGCAAATGGACGGATGCCGCCGATACCTCGGTACCGGCAACCGAGTTGAAGCGACTCTCGGAGCGCATCACCACGGTGCCTGAAAATTTCAAGCTGCACCCCTTGGTTGAAAAGGTGTTGGCCGATCGTGCCGCGATGGGCCGCGGCGAGATTAATCTGGATTGGGGCATGGGCGAGCATCTGGCGTTTGCGTCGCTGGTGTCGTCTGGCTACGCAGTGCGTATTACGGGTCAGGATGCAGGGCGCGGAACCTTCACCCACCGGCATTCGGTGCTGCATGATCAGAACCGCGAGAAGTGGGATGCAGGTAACTATATCCCGCTACAGCATGTATCGGAGCAGCAGGCACCCTTTACGGTGATTGACTCAGTGTTGTCAGAAGAGGCAGTGCTCGGTTTTGAGTATGGCTACTCGACTGCTGAGCCCAACACGCTCACGATCTGGGAGGCGCAGTTCGGTGATTTTGCCAACGGCGCGCAGGTAGTGATTGATCAGTTCATCAGTTCCGGTGAAGTGAAGTGGGGCCGTGCCTCAGGCTTGGTGATGATGCTGCCGCACGGTTATGAAGGGCAGGGGCCGGAGCATTCGTCTGCACGTATCGAGCGCTTCTTGCAGCTCGCTGCAGACAACAATATGCAGTTGGTACAGCCGACCTCGGCGGCGCAGATTTTCCATTTGCTGCGGCGTCAGATGATTCGCTTATTCCGCAAGCCCTTAGTGATTTTCACGCCCAAGTCGCTGTTACGAAACAAGGACGCTGGATCGCCACTCTCCGAGTTGGTGAAAGGCTCGTTCCACACTGTGATCGGCGAAGTGGACACCAAGCTGGACGCTAAAAAAGTCAAACGCGTGCTGGCATGCTCCGGCAAGGTCTACTATGACTTGGTCAATGCGCGTAAAGAACGCAACGCGAATGATGTGGCGATCATCCGTGTCGAGCAGCTGTACCCGTTCCCGCACAAGGCACTGGCGACTGAATTAGCCAAGTTTCCGAATTTTTCTGAGCTGGTGTGGGTGCAAGACGAACCGCAAAACCAAGGCGCCTGGTTCCAGATACAGCACAACATTCTCGAGAACCTGAATGACGGGCAAAAGCTCGCTTATTCCGGTCGGCCGGCTTCAGCGTCACCTGCGGTTGGCTACTATGACAAACACTACGCACAGCAAAAAGCATTGATCGATGCCGCGTTCTCCAAACTGAAAGGCTTTGTTTTAACCAAGTAAAGACCCCGCAGGTCGGTGGAAGCCGCTGGCCTGTGTGACAAACCCGAAACGGAGTAGGTAATGGCCATTATTGAAGTACACGTCCCGCAGTTATCTGAATCTGTCGCCGAAGCGACGCTATTAAACTGGCATAAAAAAGTGGGCGAAGCAGTCGCCCGCGATGAAAACCTGATCGATATCGAGACCGACAAAGTCGTGCTTGAGCTACCCGCGCCATCGCAAGGCGTGGTGGTCGAGATTGTGAAGGATGATGGCAGCACCGTCGTGTCGGGCGAGATCATCGCCAAAATCGACACAGAAGCCACTGCGACAGCGAGTGCATCCGCCAGCGCGTCAGGCACGCCAGCCGGCACACCATCCAGCACATCATCCGGCGCGTCAGCGGTGACGCCAGCCAGCACCGCCAGTGCGCCTGGTGCTGCCGCTGTTTCCTCGGGCGCGATTGCGATGCCTGCCGCTGCCAAGATGCTGTCAGAAAATCAGATGTCCGCCTCCGCAGTGACGGGTACCGGCAAAGATGGTCGCATCACCAAGGGTGATGTTATCCAGGCGCTGTCGCAGCCCAAAACGAGTGCGGCTGCTGCACCGGTCGCTGCACGCCCCGCACTGCCCGAAGTACCGGCGCAAATCGGGTTGGATTTAGGTGATCGTCCGGCGCAGCGTGTACCCATGAGCCGTTTGCGTGCGCGTATTGCCGAGCGCTTGCTCGAGTCGCAAGCGACGAACGCCATCCTCACCACCTTCAATGAAGTGAATATGCAGCCGGTGATGGATCTGCGGAATAAGTACAAAGACAAATTTGAAAAAGAGCATGGCGTAAAACTGGGTTTCATGTCGTTCTTTGTGAAAGCCGCTGTTGCAGCGCTGAAGAAATACCCGATTCTGAACTCGTCGGTGGATGGTAACGATATTGTTTACCACGGCTATTTTGATGTGGGTATCGCGGTTGGCTCACCACGCGGCCTGGTGGTGCCGATTCTGCGCAATGTCGATCAGATGTCGATTGCGGACATTGAGAAAAAGATCGGCGAATTCGGTACCAAAGCCAAGGACGGCAAGCTCACGCTCGACGAACTGTCGGGTGGTACGTTCTCTATCTCGAATGGCGGCGTATTTGGTTCGATGCTATCGACGCCGATCATCAACCCACCGCAGTCGGCGATTCTCGGTGTACACGCTACCAAAGAGCGTGCGGTGGTGGAAGACGGACAAATCGTTATTCGTCCCATGAACTATCTGGCGCTATCGTATGACCACCGCATTATTGATGGTCGTGAAGCAGTGCTTGGTCTGGTCGCGATGAAAGAGGCACTGGAAGATCCGGCGCGTCTGTTGCTTGATCTGTAAGGGGCGGCCATGGCTAAGCATTTTGATGTGGTCGTGATCGGTGGCGGCCCGGGCGGATACATCGCTGCGATTCGTGCGGCGCAGTTGGGCATGTCGGTAGCGTGTGTCGATGCCTGGCAGAACGCGAAAGGTGGTCCGGCACTGGGCGGAACTTGCACCAACGTGGGCTGTATTCCATCCAAAGCCATGCTGCAATCCTCGGAGCATTTCGAGCATGTGCAGCACGGGCTTGCCGAGCATGGTGTCGAGGTCAAAGGTGTCAAGCTCAACCTTGCGCAGATGCTCGGTCGCAAAGACACTGTGGTCAAGCAAAACAACGACGGCATCCAGTACCTGTTCAAGAAGAACAAGGTTACGTTTTTGCATGGCCGAGCTTCATTCGTTAACGCTGATGCAGGTGCTTATGAGATTGCGATATCAGCACCCGCAAACGATTCGGTGACCGGCAAGCACATCATCGTCGCAACCGGTTCGAATCCGCGTACCTTTCCTGACCTGCCATTTGATGAGCAGTTGATCTTGTCGAATACCGGCGCGCTTGACATAGCCAGCGTGCCAAAAAAACTCGGCGTGATTGGCGCTGGTGTGATTGGGCTGGAGATGGGTAGCGTCTGGCGTCGGCTTGGTGCCGAGGTAACGATTCTTGAGGCACTGCCAACTTTTCTTGGTGCGGCTGATGAGTCCGTCGCGAGTGAGGCGCATAAGCTGTTTGTCAAACAAGGTCTGGCGATTGAGCTGGGTGTGAAGATCGGCACAATCAAAACCGGTAAAGGTGTGCATGTTGAGTACACCAACGCCAGTGGGGCAGCGCAGGTACTTGAGGTAGATAAGCTGATTGTCTCGATTGGTCGTGTACCGAATACCGATGGGTTGCATGCCGATGCGGTCGGCTTGAAACTTGATGATCGCGGCTTCATTGCAGTGGATGAGCATTGCAAAACCAATTTGCCCAATGTCTGGGCGGTGGGTGATGTCGTACGGGGCCCGATGCTGGCGCACAAGGCCGAGGAGGAGGGCGTGGCTGTCGCCGAGCGTATCGCCGGTCAGCATGGTCACGTCAACTTTGACACGATTCCCTGGGTCATCTACACCTCGCCCGAAATCGCTTGGGTGGGTAAGACAGAGCAGCAACTCAAAGCGTCTGGCGTTGCCTATAAGGCGGGTAGTTTTCCTTTCATGGCGAATGGCCGTGCCCGCGCACTGGGCGACACATCCGGTTTGGTGAAATTCCTTGCTGATGCGCACACGGATGAAATTTTGGGTGTACACATTGTCGGTCCGATGGCCTCTGAGTTGATATCGGAAGCGGTGGTGGCGATGGAGTTTCGGGCCTCGGCCGAGGATATTGCGCGCATTTGCCACGCACACCCCACGCTATCCGAGGCTACCAAAGAAGCTGCGCTCGCGGTAGATAAGCGCGCTCTTAATTTCTAAGCCCATGCCCGTGCGGCGCACACACTACCGGGCGCATGAAAGCACTGGCATGCACCGGGTCGGTTTACTGACAGCGTTAGTCATGGCATTGGTGGGCTGCGCCACGCAGCCCTCGCCGCCTGCGGGTCAGCTACATGTCGTGTCCTCGGCTCAGGGCAAGCCGCTCTCTGGAGCCGCATGCGTAGTGAGTAATCTCTCGGGAAGCTGGCAAGTGACAACGCCGGGCACGGTGATAATCGGTGAGCCCAGCGGTGACTTGCGCGTCGTGTGTCATCACCCGGGTTATCGATCCTCGGAAGTAATCTACCGACTACCTTTGAGTGCTATCTCCAATAGCGGCACGCGGGTCAGCGTTGGTGTGGGCGGCGGCAGCTTCGGCAGTACCAGCGGCGTTGGGGTGTCGATGGGGTTTGGTTTTCCTTTGGGCTCGAGCAAGCAGCGCTACCCTGCGCAAATCACGGTTGATTTGACCCCAACGGGCGACGCGCAATGAATGTGATCGAGTACTACGAGCTAGCGCTAGCCGAGCGTGGCTATCGCGCGGATCCTTCGCAGCGCGCTGCGGTCGATCGGCTTCAGCATTTGTACGATGAATGGGTGGCCTATCGCTCCAAGCGCGCAACACGCTTGACCAAGCTGCTGCATCATCCTGATATTCCGCGCGGTGTTTACCTCTGGGGTGGGGTTGGTCGTGGCAAGTCGTTCCTGATGGATTGTTTTCATGCGGTCGTACCGGTTCAGCGCAAGACCCGTGTGCACTTTCACGAATTCATGCGTGAGGTGCACCACGCGCTGGATGAGCAAAAAGATGTGGAAGATCCTTTGCAGGTGGTCGCAGAGCAGATTGCGCAGCGCTACCGTCTGATTTGTTTTGATGAATTCCATGTCTCTGACATCGCCGATGCGATGATTCTGTACAACCTGCTGCAGCCCTTGTTTGATCATGGCGTGTCGTTCGTGATGACCTCAAATTACGCGCCAGACACGCTGTATCCCGATGGCTTGCATCGCGACCGGATGTTACCGGCGATCGCGCTGCTCAAAGACAAGCTCGATATCCTGAATGTCGACGCCGGAACCGACTACCGAAAGCGCATCTTGGAGCAGGTCTCGGCCTACCACGCGCCGTTGGGTGCAGCGGCAACAGAGGCATTGCTACATGCTTTCTTCGACCTTGCCGGCGCGGCTGAGGATGATCCCAAGATCAGGATAGAATCGCGGGATGTTTTGTGCATTCGGCGCGCGGGTGGGGTGGTATGGTTTGATTTTGCGACACTATGTGGTACCGCACGTTCTCAGAATGATTACCTCGAGATCGCGCGTCGTTTTAATACGGTGATTTTGTCGGATGTGCAGAAGATGTCATCCGAGATGGCTTCTGAGGCGCGGCGCTTTACCTGGCTGGTAGATGTGCTTTACGACCACCGGATCAAGCTGCTGATGTCTGCAGAAGTCGGACCGGAGCTGCTGTTCACCGAGGGCAGTTTTGCGACCGAGTTTCAGCGTACGGTCTCGCGGATCGTTGAGATGCAATCGCGTGAGTATAAAGAAAGTGATCGGCGTAAGTCGGCGCTTATGCTGGCGAAGCAGGCGGCTGACTAAACGGAACGGGATATTTTTTGGCTCTTAAGAAAAATTTTGCGGTACTGGCTGCCTTGATGGTTTGGTCATTACTCTGCGCTAGCGCCGTCGCACAACCGGTTGATCCGAGCGGCGCTGCCGAGCAGGCGCTGGCGACGCAATTTCCGCCTGAATCGATTGATTCGGTCGACCGCGCCAATGACGCGCTTGCATTGGTTCCGGTTGCGCGCAGCGAGATCGTGCGTCGGGTAGCGCGACAACGTGCGCAGTGCTACGCGCAATTTTTTACCTCTTCTTGTTTGATTGATCTTCGCGAGAGCGAAAGGCGCGCAACAAAGGCAGTACGGCGGGTTGAAGTTGAGGCGAATGCGCTATTACGGCGCGAGCGCGCTGCCGAGCGCGATCGTGCGGTGGCTGACCGTGAGCGCCGCGCGGCCGAGCAACGCGCCAAGTCGGTTCCCATCACGGGCAAAGCGCGTAATGCTGAAAGCCCGGACGCTACCGATTCGTCGCTTGAGCCAGCTGGTATCGAGGCTGTCAAACCTGAACCGCCTGAACCGCCTGCGCCACCTTCCGCGCCAGCGCCTGCTAATGAAACTCGACCCTGATCAGCTACATGCGCGCGTGGTGGCGCTCGAGATTGAGCACCGCGATCTCGACGAGGCTATTGTGCGTTTGATTGATTTGCCAAACCGGGATGACTTGCTGCTGACGCGCATGAAGAAGCGCAAGCTTCAGCTGAAGGATCAGATACTGCAGCTGAAGATGTTGCTGGTGCCGGATATTCCTGCCTGACGTTTGATCTCATTTTGAGCGACGTCCCTGTCACTAACGAGCTTGTCGGTGTTCACGATGCCGAGGTGGCTGCGCTGTTTGCTGCCAGCGGCAGACTGGCCGAGCATATTCCCAGCTTTCGACCTCGGCAGTCGCAAGCGGATATGGCGTGTGCAGTGGCGCAGGCTATTGCGACCCAATCGACACTGCTAGCAGAGGCTGGCACCGGCACCGGCAAAACATTCGCTTACCTGGTGCCGGCCTTGCTGTGGGGTGGCAAGGTGATTATCTCGACCGGTACCCGCAACCTGCAAGATCAGCTGTTTTTGCGAGATCTTCCCGTGGTGCGCAAGGCCTTGAATGCGCCTGTCAGTGTCGCGCTGCTCAAGGGTCGCGCGAACTATGTCTGCCATTTTCATCTCGAGCGCACGCAGCAGAACGGGCGACTGACTGCGCGCGAAGATGTTGGCTATTTACGCGAGATTGGTCGCTTCATCAAAACTACCAGCAGCGGTGACAAATCAGAGCTATCACGCGTACCTGAGAACGCATCGGTATGGCATCTGGTGACCTCAACCCGTGACAACTGTGTCGGTGCCGAATGTAAGCACTACCAAGATTGTTTTGTGATGAGGGCGCGGCGCGAAGCCCAGCAAGCAGATATCGTCGTCGTGAATCACCATCTGTTCTTTGCCGATGTCGCCTTGAAGGATACCGGCGTCGCCGAGTTACTGCCGACCGCGAACACGATTATTTTTGATGAGGCGCATCAGCTGCCCGATACTGCTACCTTGTTTTTTGGCGAGACGGTATCTACCAGCCAGCTCATGGAGCTGTGCCGGGATGTCCTTGCGGAGGGGCTGACCCACGCCCGCGATGGCGCGGACTGGGGTACGCAAGTCGCGAGCGTCGAGAAAGCGGTGCGTGATCTACGGCTATGCTTACCAGCGGAGGGCGCAAAGCTGGCTTACGCGCAGATCGCTCAAAGCAGTCAATTTTTTCCGGCGCTTGAGCAAGTCAAAGCAATGCTCTCGCATTTGATCGAGGTGCTGGCGGCACAGGCTGAGCGCGCCGAGACCTTGGAGCAGTGCCGCGTGCGTGCATCTGAACTCGGCTTGACGCTGGGCCGTTGGCATCCGTCTGCCAGCAGCGAGCCTGATCAGGCCGATGTGTTGTGGGTTGAGGCATTTTCCCAAAGCGTGCAGCTGCACCGAACACCGCTGTCGATTGCGCCGATCTTCAACAAGCAACGTGAGGGTGTGCCGCGTGCCTGGATTTATACCTCGGCGACGCTGGCGGCGAAAAATGACTTTTCTCACTTCACCTCGCAAATGGGGCTGGAGCTGGCTGCGGCGAAAAGCTGGCCGAGCCCGTTCGACTACGCGCGTCAGGCGTTGCTGTATGTGCCGACTGATATGCCTGATCCCAGTTCGCCCGCGTATATCGATGCGGTGATCGATGCCGCATTACCGGTTATTGAGGCGGCCGGTGGTCGTGCTTTCTTGCTTTGCACGACGCTACGCGCGGTCAGGCGTGCGGGTGAGCGGCTGCGCGACCTGATCGCAGAGCGAGAGCTTGCCTGGCCTTTGCTGATTCAAGGAGAGCTCGGGCGTAACGAGTTACTCGAGCGTTTTCGCAGCGCCGGTAATGCGGTCCTGGTAGGCAGCCAGAGTTTTTGGGAGGGCGTTGATGTGCGCGGAGACGCGCTGTCCGTCGTCATCATCGACAAGTTACCGTTTGCGCCACCCGATGACCCGGTACTCGCGGCACGTATCGCAGAGATGGAGCGGCGTGGTCAGAATGGCTTCATGCATCACCAGTTGCCCGAGGCGATTATCGCGCTCAAGCAGGGCGCCGGTCGCTTGATTCGGGATGAGCATGACCGTGGCGTGCTCATGATCTGTGATCCTCGCCTGATCTCCAAGCCCTATGGCCGTCGAATCTGGCAAAGTCTGCCGCCGTTCGCACGCACGCGCGATATCAAGGAGGTAGAAAGCTTTTTGCTCCGCGCGCCATGTTGAGCGGTATCAAAGCAGTGCCGCGTCGGGGATGCGTTGAGGTAAAATCGCAACGATGAAAATCTTGATCAGCAATGATGATGGCTATCTGGCCCCTGGCATCAACGCCCTCGCTGATCAACTCTCTTCGATTGCTGAGATCGTGGTCGTGGCACCCGACAGCAACCGCTCCGGCTCTTCCAACTCGCTCACGCTCGATCGCCCTCTACGGGTGATGAAGTCTGACAAGGGATATTACTCCATCAACGGCACACCCAGCGATTGCGTGCATATCGCGCTCACTGGCTTGCTCGGTGAAAGACCGGATCTCGTAGTGTCAGGTATTAATCAGGGGCAGAACATGGGCGATGACACGCTTTACTCCGGTACCGTTGCCGCGGCTACCGAAGGTTTTTTGTTCGGAATTCCGGCGATTGCTTTTTCTCAGGTTGATCATGGCTGGTCAGAGCTGGCCTCAGCTGCGCGCCTGGCGAAAGATATCGTGCAGCGAAATCTGAATGCGCTCAGCAAGCCTTTTCTGCTGAATGTGAATATTCCTAATCGCTCTTACGATAGGCTCAACAAAGTAGTGGCGACGCGGCTGGGCAAGCGGCATCAATCAGAGCCGGTGATTCGCTCGACTGATCCGCATGGCAATGAGATTTTCTGGATTGGACCTGCGGGCAAGGCAAAAGACGCTGGCGAGGGCACCGATTTTCATGCGACCGAGCAGGGCTGGGTTTCCGTCACACCGTTACAAATCGATCTCACGCATGGCCCTCAGTTGCAACGCTTGCAGACGGTGATCGGATGAGCGAGAGCGAAAGCCAACCGAAAAAGCGTTTTCCACTGACGCTGGATTTTGTCACTGGCCTGTCTGGTCGTAGCAAGACCGGCGCGCACCGCACCCACAGCACACAAACCGCGACTCGTAATGTCAATGAGCGCAGTGCGAACGCGCGGCCGCTACCACCACCAACCATCGTCAGCAAGCCGCCTAGTCCCGCGTGGGTTGTCGACAGACCGGGCCATGCGCCGTTGGTATCCGAGGCGGTACGCAAAGCGATGGTGCGCCGCATAGCCCAGCAGGGCATCAAAGATGCTGCAGTGTTGGCCGCTATGGAAAACGTGCCGCGCCATTTTTTTCTCGAGCCAGCACTCGCCTCGCAGGCCTATGTCGATACCGCATTGCCGATCGGCTACCACCAGACGATATCCAAGCCGTCGATCGTCGCGCGCATGATCGAGTTATTACGCGAAGGTGTTGACGGAAAATTGGGTCGGGTGCTGGAAATCGGTACCGGCTGTGGCTACCAAGCCGCAGTGTTGGCGCAGGTGGCAGGCGAGGTCTACTCGATCGAGCGTATGCGGCCGCTGCACGAGCTGGCGCGCAGTAACTTGCGCGCGCTGTACATTCCCAATCTGCGGCTGCACTATGGCGATGGTATGTTGGGACTGCCGCAGTGCGCGCCATTCGATGGCATCATCTTGGCAGCGGCAGGATTAGATGTGCCGCAGGCGCTGCTGGATCAGATGGCGCTCGGCGGGCGATTGATCGCTCCAGTCGGCCAACGCTCGCAGCGGCTCAAGCTAGTGGTGCGCATCAAGCCCCATGAGTGGGTGGCTGATTTGCTCGAGCCTTGTCACTTTGTGCCGATGCGACCCGGTACATTCGGCTAGGTTCATAACCGTTGAAATAGTCAGTTGGAATAGCCACGATGAGGTACAACACGATTTATGTGATCCCGCTTTTTGCCCTGCTGCTACATGGGTGCGCGGAGATGCCAGCCAATGCGCCGATTGATGACCGAACCTCAACGCGCGCCAAGACCAAGAGCGCGCAGCCCGCAGCGGCCCCCGCAACTGCTGCTGCACCTGAGCCCGTAGATCCGCCCGGTTTTTACACCGTTAAAAAGGGCGACACGCTTGGCAAAATCGCCAGGCAATTCAACCAGCCGTTACGCGATCTGGGCGACTGGAATCGATTAAGCAACCCGGACGATATTCGCGTTGGCCAGCAGCTGCGCGTGATACCGCCTGAAGATAATCGGGTAGCCAGCGTGCCGACAGATACCGGTATGGAGATGCGCTCGCTCGACACCGCAGGCAGCACTGCGGCGCCGAGCAACGCAAACACGGCCAGCGCAAGCCCAACGCGTAGCGCGAGTCCCGCCGGTGGTACCAAGAGTGGGCCTTTAGGTAAGAAAGTCGCCTACTCTGATCAGGCGTGGTCTGATTTACAACGGGGTGAGCCCGCCAAGACACTGAACGACGGGCGCAAGCCTGCTGATGTCGCGATGCCGACCGCCGGTCGCTTCATTTGGCCGACTGAGGGCAAGGTGATTCGAAATTTTGATGCATCCCGCAAAGGCATTGATATCGCCGGGCAGCCGGGTCAGCCAATCGTCGCGGTTGGCGAAGGCACCGTCTTGTATGCCAATAATATGCGTGGCTTTGGCAACTTGGTGATTATTGATCATCGTGATGGCTTGGTCTCTGCCTACGGCCACAACAAAGCGATTTTGGTGAAGGAGGGTCAGACCGTTGCCAAAGGACAGCGTATTGCCGAGATGGGCGACTCGGATGCCGAGTCGGTACGGCTACATTTCGAGATTCGGCAACTTGGCAAAGCAGTTGATCCGATGGGGTTTCTTCAGAGTCGTTGAATGACTGATTCGTCTGGGCATACGGGTTCGGCGCCGCTTGATCAGCTCGTTGACCCTGCGCGCGTTGATCAGCCCAGCTTGGCCGATCCGGAAAATGTGTCTGAGCACGCCGAGTTGGTCGAAGAGGATCAGGCGGCGCACATCCCTCTTGAAGAGTTTCGCGCGCTGCTAGATGCCGAGCTCTCGAGCGACACGACACAGGTTTACCTCAACCGCATCGGCACCCGCCCACTGCTAACACCATCGCAAGAGCTTCACTACGCCACGCTGGCGACGCAAGGTGATTTCGATGCGCGGCAGGTCATGATCGAGCACAATCTCAGGCTCGTGGTGTCCATTGCCAAGCACTATGTCAACCGAGGCCTGGCCCTGCTTGATCTGATCGAGGAGGGTAACCTCGGTTTGATCCACGCCATTGGCAAGTTCGAGCCCGAGCGCGGCTTTCGTTTTTCAACTTACGCAACCTGGTGGATACGGCAAAGTATTGAGCGCGCGATCATGAATCAAGTGCGTATGATCCGACTGCCAGTGCACCGGGTACGCGAGTTGAATACAGTGCTGCGTGCCAAGTATCACCTTGAGTGCCGTATGCATGGCGAGCACGATGCGCGGCTGGAAGATATAGCGCACTTGGTCGAGCGCAGCACGGACGAGGTGCGAGAAATTCTCGGGATGGCGCAGCCTGTTTCTTCGCTGGATACCCCAATCGCTGGCGATACGCATGCCAGCATGTTGGATCTGGTGGCCGATGTAGCTGGGCAGTCACCCGATGCACAGGTTGAGCAACAAGAGATGATTCAAATGGTGCGCCGTTGGATCGATGCGATGCCGATCAAGCACCGGATGGTGATTTTAAGGCGCTACGGTTTGGATCACGGTGTGCCGGCGACACTGGACGAATGTGCCGATGAACTGGGCGTCTCTCCCGAGCGAGTACGACAGATACAGCAAGATGGATTAACGCGCCTTAGGCAGCTTATCTCTGCGCGTGGGCTTGGAAAGGACGCGCTGCTATGACGCCCGTCATTGAGATTACCTCGCTCGACATGGAGGCGCGTGGCGTTGGCCATTTGCCGAATGAAGATGGCTCGCCCGGCAAAGTGATCTTTGTTGAAGGCGCGCTGCCCGGCGAGTTGGTGCGTTTTCAATCGTACCGCCGTAAACCAAAGTGGGAAGCGGCGGTATCGACGGAGTTATTGCGTTCGTCTGCGCTGCGCACGACACCGAGATGCAGTTACTTCGGTACTTGTGGCGGCTGCGCGATGCAACATCTTCATCCCTCGGCGCAGGTCGCCATCAAACAGCGCGTGTTGGAAGATAACTTGTTTCATATCGGCCGCGTCAGGCCATTGCACGTGATGCGACCGATCCAAGGGCCGGACTGGGGTTACCGCTACCGCGCGCGATTATCTGTAAGGTTCGTTGAAAAAAAAGGCGGCGTGTTAATTGGATTTCATGAGAAGCGATCGAGTTTTATCGCTGACATGACTAGCTGCGAGATCCTGCCGCCGAAAATGTCTGCCATGCTGCAGCCAATGCGTGCCTTGATCGGCTCGTTGTCGATACGTGATCGGTTACCGCAGCTCGAGCTTGCAGTAGGCGAGCACAATCAACAGCAGGTGATTGTTCTGGTGCTGAGGATTATGGCGCCGCTATCTGCTCATGATGAAAGCCTGCTGAAAGCGTTTGCTGACGAGTGGGATATTGATTGGTGGTTACAAACCAAGGGCCCCGACACCGCGACAGCATGGTACCCGAACAGGCTTCCGCTTCAGTACCACCTGCCAGAGTTCGGCGTGGTGATGCCGTTCAAGCCGACTGATTTCACTCAGGTGAATCATCAGATCAACAGCGTGCTGGTGTCACGTGCGCTGCGCCTATTGCAGGTGCAGGCTCATGATCGGGTCGCTGATTTGTTTTGTGGTTTGGGTAACTTCACCCTGCCGCTAGCGACCCAGGCGCGTGAGGTGGTCGGCATTGAAGGCAGCGCGGCACTGACCGAGCGCGCGATGAGCAACGCCGTCCTGAACAACCTGCAGCACAACACTTTTTTTTCGAGCCGTAATTTATTTGAATTTACCCTGGACGATCTACGCGCCTTGCATCGCTTCGATCGTATGTTGATTGATCCGCCGCGTGAAGGTGCGATGGAGGTCTGCAAGGCGATTGCCGAGGCACGGCAGCACCATTCAGAATTACAACCTGCGCGGATTGTGTACGTGTCTTGCAACCCGGCCACGCTCGCGCGTGACGCTGGTATCTTGGTCAATGTAGGGGGATACCGGCTCAGCCAAGCTGGTGTGGTCAACATGTTCCCGCATACGGCCCATGTCGAATCAATTGCCGTGTTTGATGCGGAAACAAAAACGCCGACCTGAGGCCGGCGTTTTGCCAGGGTCGGTGCAACTTACTCGCGATCGCCGCCAAAAATGCCCAGCAGCGCAAGCAGGTTCACGAACACGTTGTACAGGTCGAGATAAATGGCCAGCGTTGCGCTGACATAGTTGGTCTCGCCGCCGTTGATAATGCGCTGCACATCAAACAAGATGTAGGCAGAGAAGATCACCACGGCCACCAGCGAGATCACGATTTGCAAAGCCGGCATTTGCAGAAAGATGTTGGCGACGCCCGCCAACAGGATCACGATCACGCCCGCGAATAACCAGCTCGACATGCCTGAAAAATCACGCTTGCTGGTGGTAGCAATCGAGGCCATCGCCGCAAACACGACAGCGGTTCCGCCAAATGCCGTCATGATCAGTTGCGGGCCGTTGGCGAAGTGAAGGATGTGCTCGATCATGCGCGAGAGCATCAGCCCCATGAAGAAGGTGAAGCCCAGCAGCAGGACCACGCCCATGCCGGAGTTCTTGGTGCGCTCTATGCCGTAGAAGAAGCCGAATGCGATAGCGAGAAATGCGATGAAGCTCAGCATGGGACTACTTGCGAACAGCGCGAAGTGCATCTGCACCCCAAGCCAAGCTCCCAGCACCGTTGGTAGCATGGACAGCGCCAGCAGCCAGTAGGTGTTGCGCAATACGCGGTGGCGTACGACGAGTGTGTCGTCCAGCGTGCCGTATTGAGTGGGTAGCGGTTGGTTCATTTGACCTCCATGTTCAGTTTGATAACAGTCGGCGAGTGGCGCTGACTGTCAACGTCATAATTTACCTCACTTCGCAGCAGACTGCATGCGGCAGCAACGACCGTCAATCGTGAAACTGTGTAGTTGAGGCGTTATGAAAGAGTCGCTTTCATGTTAAAATCGAAAGTTATCAAATAAATCCCTCTAATTTCTTAACCCTTTCATTTTATTGGAGTTTTTTAGATGAGCACCGAGCGCACCCTGTCCATCATCAAGCCGGATGCAGTAGCCAAAAATGTCATTGGACAGATCTACACCCGCTTCGAAAACGCCGGCCTCAAAGTGGTCGCCGCGCGTATGATCCACCTGTCACGCGCCGAAGCAGAGGGTTTCTATGCTGTGCATCGCGAGCGTCCGTTCTTCAAGGACCTGGTTGATTTCATGATCTCCGGCCCGGTGATGGTTCAGGTGCTCGAAGGCGACAACGCGATCACAAAAAATCGTGATTTGATGGGCGCGACCGATCCCAAGAAGGCCGACAAGGGGACCATCCGTGCTGACTTTGCTGATTCGATCGACGCCAATGCGGTACACGGCTCAGATGGCCCGGATACAGCAAAAAACGAAATCGCTTATTTTTTTCCGAGCTTGAACGTATACGCTCGCTGATCTCAGTCACTCGGGTCGCGCCAGTCCTCGGCCTGAAACAAAGCGCGCGTATCGGCGGTCGATATCCCACCCGGCCGCAGGGAGTTTTGGGAGGCATTCATGGCGGCACTGACCAACCTGCTGGATTTGGATCCCGCCGCACTCATTCAATGGTGCGGTGATCTGGGCGAGCAGCCGTTTCGTGCCAAACAATTGCAGCGTTGGATTCATCAGTTCGGCGAGGCCGATTTTGATGCGATGACCGACCTTGCCAAATCCTTGCGTGAGAAACTCAAGCGCCATGCAGTGGTGGCAGCGCCGACGATCATTAGCGACAGCACGGCAACCGATGGCACGCGCAAGTGGCTGATCGATGTCGGCGATGGTAATGCGGTCGAGACCGTATTCATCCCGGAAGATAACCGCGGCACATTATGTGTTTCTACCCAGGCCGGATGTGCGGTCAATTGCCGGTTCTGCTCCACTGGCAAGCAAGGTTTTTCGCGCAATCTGACGGTCGCTGAGATCATTGGTCAGCTGTGGATGGCCGAGCGAACTCTGCGGCGCGAGCAGGGTATAGCGGCTGGCCCGAAGGGCGAGCGTCAGATCACCAACGTGGTGATGATGGGCATGGGCGAGCCACTGCTCAACTACGAGCCGACGGTAGCGGCGCTGAAGCTAATGCTTGACGATAACGCCTACGGCCTGTCACGTCGTCGTGTCACGGTATCGACCAGCGGTGTCGTGCCCGTGATGGATAAACTCTCGGCTGATTGCGCGGTGGCGCTGGCCGTGTCATTGCATGCCTCCAACGACGCGCTGCGCGACGACTTGGTGCCGCTCAATCGCAAGTATCCGCTCTCTGACTTACTCTCGGCTTGCAAGCGCTATCTGGAATTCGCGCCGCGTGACTTCATCACCTTCGAGTACTGCATGCTTGATGGCGTCAACGATACCGACGCGCACGCGCGCGAGTTGCTTGCATTGGTGAGTGATATCTCCTGTAAATTCAATTTGATTCCATTCAATCCATTTCCGTCGTCTGGCCTGCGCCGCTCAGGCAATGCGCGTATCAAAGCGTTTGCGCACATCTTGATGGAAGGTGGCGTCGTAACCACTATCCGCAAGACACGTGGCGATGATATTGATGCCGCTTGTGGTCAACTCGCAGGCGATGTACAAGACCGTACTCGGGTGCTGGAGAGAACCCAGCGTATGCATTCGTATCAGCAAAAGTACGGTCCCGATTTTGGACGTATTGTTGAGATTCCCGGTTGAAGCGTCGATGAAACCCTCGATTATTTTTGCTGCACTATTGTCGCTCGTGGCTTGTACCCACGTGCCACACGACACCGCTGGCGCTGCGGATGCCGAGCGCCGCGCGAGTGCTCGTCTGGAACTCGCAAAAGCGTACTTTGCCGAGGGTAATCACGCGATCGCGCTTGAAGAGGCAAACCGCGCGCTGGATATCGATCCGAATCGGGTTGATGCGATTGGCCTGCGCGCGCTGACGCTGATGCGATTAGGTGAGCCCGACGCGGCCAAGCAAAGTATGGCGCAAGCACTGCGCTTGGCACCGGATGATCCCGCGCTCCACAACAACATGGGCTGGCTGCTTTGTGAAACCGGTCAGCCTGCTGAGGCCTTGCATTTTTTCGATCGCGCGCTTGCACATAGGCGCTACGTGGCTCCTGCAAATGCGGCGATGAATGCGGGTATCTGTAGTGTGAGGCTCAAGCAGTACGAGCGCGCCGAGCGATATTTCCACCGTGCGCTGCAGGCCGATTCGAGATTGCTTGCCGCGCGTGCGCAGCTGGCGCGGCTAGCCGTGCAGCGTGGTGATGATCGGCAGGTACGCGCGCATTTCAACGTTCTTTTGGCGAGCGCTCAAGCTAGCAGCGAGGACTACGCAATGGCAGTCGATACCGAGCGTCGGCTCGGTGACCGTGACGCTGAACGCAGTATCGCCGCACAGTGGAAACGTGTGTTCCCGGAGTCTCCGCAATTGCAAGCTTATTTGAGTAGCGATATCAATGAGCGATAACGATAAATTCGAGACCTCTGCGTCTGGCGATGATCCGAAGCCACTGCCTGTGCATGAGCAGGTTGAGGGCAGCGAGCAAGCTGAGGGTAGCCAGCAAGTTGAAGGCAGCAAGCAAGTTGAGGGCACGGAGCTGATAGGAGCTGCTGAGCTAGCTGAGGCCCATCTGTTTGGGCAGACACCAGCGGTCTCTCATCACACCGCGTCTTCCGCAAACGGCGACGATAGTGCGACGTTGGACACTTCGCTTCACAGTGCTAGTGCTGCTGCAGGTGGCTCGGTAGATGTCTCATCGGAAGCGGCAGAGACCGAAATCGTCGCAGCGCATGCGCACGCGCCTGAGCAGGGCTATCAAGCCTTTGTGCCTGAGCAGACGCCTCAGCAATTGCCGGGCGCTACGCTCGCGAAACGGCGCAAAGAGTATCGTTTGTCTGTCGAAGATGTCTCCGCTCGCCTGAAGATATCAACTCGCCAAATCATAGCGCTGGAGTCTGATGATTTCGCCCAACTCGCGAGTATGGCGACGGTGCGCGGTTTCATTCGCTCGTATGCCAAATTGCTCGAGCTAGATCCGGCGCCACTGATCGCTATGCTGTCGAGCGAGCCTAATCCCGCGTTCGACAGCATGGTAGTACGGAGACCGTTGCCCGCGCCCGGCTTGCGCGGTCGGCAGGCACCACCGCCGCGCCGGCGCAACCCAAGCAAATGGCCCTCGGTAATCATGGTGGTGGCTGTGGTGAGCGCACTGGTATTCGCTGCCTACCAGTACGGCTGGTTCTCTGTGCCCAGTGTGGACGTGGACAAGGTGATCAATGCCTTGCCGCCGCTTACTGGTGGCAGAGACACGCCCACGTCAGATGCTGAGAGCGATAAGTCGGGCGCCGGCGCTGACCTGGGCGCTGCCGCTGCGGCCGGCAGTGCGCTCGAGATCAAGGCGCGCGAAGATAGCTGGGTGGAGGTAACCACCGTCGAGGGTGATCGCAGGCTGATATCGCGCCTGATGAAGGCGGGCACGACTGAGCTGGTCGAAGTTCATGAACCAGTCGTGCTGGTGGTGGGCAACGCCGCCGGCGTTGATGCGGCGCTGCGCGGTCAGTCGCTTAATCTGCGCGCGGTTGCCCGTGATAATGTCGCCAAGCTGAGTCTCAAGTAAGGAGTCATTCATGGATCAGCCTGTGTCGCCGATTCCCTCCGGCCCTGTCACGCGCAAGCTCACCCGCCAGGCAATTGTTCGCTACGGAGACCGCGAAGTGCGCGTCGGTGGCGGTGCGCCCGTCATGGTGCAGAGCATGACCAATACCGACACCGGCGATGTGATCGGTACGGCGATACAGGTCAAGGAACTAGCGCGCGCCGGCTCTGAAGTGGTTCGTATTACCGTCAACACGGAAGATGCCGCCGCCGCCGTTCCCCTGATCCGCGAGCAGCTCGACAAAATGGGTGTGGATGTGCCGCTGGTGGGCGATTTTCATTACAACGGCCACCTGCTGCTGACGAAATACCCCGCGTGCGCAGAGGCGCTCTCAAAATACCGTATCAACCCGGGTAATGTGGGGCAGGGTGCTAAGCGCGATACGCAGTTCGCGCAAATGATCGAGGTGGCAAACACATACAACAAGCCGGTGAGAATTGGCGTGAACTGGGGCAGCCTTGACCAGTCGCTGCTGGCAAAAATCATGGATGAAAACGCGCAGCGTAAAACGCCATGGAGCGCGCAGGCGGTGATGTACGAAGCGCTGATCACCTCGGCACTTGATAGCGCGCAGCGTGCCGAAGAACTCGGCATGCCGGGAGACCGTATTGTGTTGTCGTGCAAGGTATCGGGCGTGCAAGACCTGATTGCGGTGTATCGCGAGTTATCGCGGCGTTGCGACTACCCGCTGCATCTTGGACTGACGGAAGCCGGTATGGGTAGCAAAGGTATCGTTGCATCGACAGCGGCGATTGGCGTGCTACTGCAAGAGGGCATCGGCGACACTATTCGGGTGTCCCTCACGCCAGAGCCCGGCGGTGATCGCACCAAGGAAGTCATTGTTGCGCAAGAAATTTTGCAGACCATGGGCTTGCGGAAGTTCACACCGATGGTAATCGCGTGCCCCGGCTGCGGCCGCACCACATCAACCGTGTTCCAAGAGCTCGCTGATCAAATCCAAAGCTATTTGCGCGAGCAAATGCCGGTCTGGAAAACAAGCTACCCCGGCGTGGAAGAAATGAACGTGGCTGTGATGGGCTGTATCGTCAACGGCCCCGGTGAGTCCAAGCACGCCAATATCGGGATCAGTTTGCCCGGGACTGGCGAGTCACCGGCGGCGCCGGTTTTTATTGATGGTCAGAAGTCGGTCACGCTGCGGGGTGAGCGCATTGCTGAAGATTTCCAGTCCATCGTACTGGATTACGTAAAGACCCGTTATGGCAGAGCATAAAAAAGAAAAAATTCTTGGTGTGAAGGGCATGAATGACGTACTGCCCGACGACGCGCCGCTGTGGGAGTTGTTTGAGAATACGGTGCAGTCGGTATTACGCAGCTATGGTTACCAGCAAATTCGCACGCCGATTGTTGAGCCCACCGCGTTGTTTGCGCGTGGGCTTGGTGCTGTCACCGACATCGTCGAGAAAGAGATGTACTCATTCACCGACAGCATGAATGGCGATCAGCTCACGCTGCGGCCCGAAAGTACTGCCGGGGTGGTGCGCTCGGTGCTCGAGCACAACCTGATCTATGACGGGCCCAAGCGGCTTTGGTATTCGGGTCCGATGTTTCGACACGAGCGCCCGCAGCGAGGTCGTTACCGTCAGTTTCATCAAGTTGGTGCCGAGGCAGTAGGATTTTCCGGTCCGGATATTGACGCCGAGTTGATCATGATGTGCCACCGCCTATGGGATGATCTCGGCTTGAGCGACATACGCTTGGAGATCAATTCTATCGGCGACGCTGAAGATCGTAACCGCCATCGGGCTGACCTGATTACCTACTTCGAAAAAAATAGCGACTTGCTGGATGCCGAGGCGAGACGTCGGCTGCACACCAATCCGCTGCGCATTCTGGACACTAAAAATCCGGCCATGCAGGATTTGGTAAACCAAGCACCGCAGCTGCTCGATTACCTAGGCGATGTGTCGCGGGCGCATTTTGATGGACTACAGCGACTGCTCAACGCCAACAACATTCGCTTCACGATCAACCCGCGCTTGGTGCGGGGTATGGACTACTACAACCGCACGGTATTCGAGTGGATTACTGACCAGCTGGGCTCACAGGGCACGGTATGTGGCGGCGGTCGCTACGATCCGCTGGTTGAGATTTTTGGTGGCAAGCCTAGCCCGGCGGTCGGATTTGCGATGGGCGTCGAGCGGCTGCTTGAGTTGATGCGGGCGAGCTCCGGAACGATCAGCGCGGGTCAGTGTGATGTCTATCTGGTACACCAAGGCGATGCGGCGCAATTGCAGGCCTTCATCATGGGCGAGCGTCTGCGGGATGCGGGGCTGGATGTTGTGCTACATTGCGCAGCGCTTGGCGGCGCGGGCGGCTTCAAGGCACAGATGAAGCGCGCCGATGCCAGCGGCGCCGCCTACGCGCTCATACTGGGCGACGATGAAATGGCGCAGGGCGAGGCGACCATCAAGCACTTGCGCGAGGCCGACATGACCAACAACCAACGGCATATCGCATTTGATCAGGTGGTCGATTATCTGATTGATCAGATCGTTGGTGACGGCGCTCATGATCACGGGCATCTGCACGCTGGCCAAGTTCACACGCATCATTAATTAAAAACATCTCATGGCATACGATCACGAAGAGCAAGAACAAATCGCGACGCTAAAAGCGTGGTGGGATAAATACGGCAACCTGGTCACTTGGTTTGTCACCGCGGTCTTACTCGCCTATGCGTCGTGGACGGGTTGGAATTACTGGCAGCGGTCGCAGGCGGCGAAGGCGGCAGTTCTGTACGAAGAACTAGTCAAGGCGGTTGAGGCTAATGACGCGGCCAAGCGAGTTCGTGCGTCTGCGGATCTGAAAGATAAATTCGGTAGCACGGCATACGCGCAGATGGGCGCGCTGATTGTAGCGAGATCTGCGTTCGATGCTGCCGATTTACCGGCCGCGAAAACCGAGCTGCTGTGGGTCTCGGAGCATGGCAAGAACGATGAGTTCAAGGCGATCGCGCGCATACGCCTGGCTGGCGTGCTACTCGATGAAAAAGCCTACGACGAGGGCCTGAAGGTACTGACTGCTGATTTCCCGGATCAATTTGCGGCGCTGGTTGCAGATCGTAAAGGTGACCTCTATGTTGGCCTCAACAAGCTGGATGATGCGCGGCTGGCATACCAAACGGCACTTGAGAAAACCGAAGTCAAGAACCCGGCGCGTCAACTGATACAGCTCAAGCTGGATGCCGTCGGCGGCACACCGAGCAAGGGTTAACAAGGAACGATTGATGAACAGCTCGCTGCGCTGGCTGCGACTAGCTTCTTTAGTGCTGGTCGTAGTATTGGCTTCTTGTTCTATGTTTTCAGGCAAAAAGGCTCGCATTGAGCCCGCGCCGCTGGTCGAGTTCAAACCAAGCCTGACTGTCCGTACGCTGTGGCGCGCCGACATTGGCGCGGCAGGAACGCCGTTTCTGACACCCGCATTCGCCGATGGCAAAGTATTTGCAGCAGGTAGCGGCGGCAAGGTTGTGGCGGTCGACGCCTCGAGCGGGCAGACAACATGGAGCATCACCGTTGATGCCGAAATTGCTGCGGGCGTCGGCGCTGATGCAGCAACCGTAGCAGTCGCGAGCGCGCGCGGAACGGTGTTCGCGTTTGATGCGGCAACCGGCAAGCAGCGCTGGAAAGTGAAGGCGTCGACTGAGGTGTTATCTGCGCCAGCGGTGGGTAGCGGTGTGGTGGTCGTACGCAGCATGGACAACAAGATCGTTGCCTATGATGTCGAGACCGGTGAGCGTCGCTGGCTAGTACAGCGAACAGCGCCAGCGCTCGTGCTGCGCTCGGCGCCGGGTATCGTGATCGCTGACGGCGTAGCGTTCGTTGCCTTGCCTGCCGGTCGGCTATTGGCAATTAACACAGCGACCGGCGTCGCTCGCTGGGACGCGCCGGTGGCCGAGCCGCGGGGCGCTACTGAGCTCGAGCGCGTCGCTGATGTTTCCGGTTTGCCCGCCTTGCTCGGGCGCGACATCTGCGCCACCGCGTACCAAGGCCGAATTGCCTGCATGGATACATCAAACGGTAGCTTGCGCTGGGCGCGAGAGTTTTCGGCGGATGCCGGTCCGGCCATGGATCAGCGCTATGTATTTGCCGCCGATGAGATCGGCGTACTGGCTGGTTTTTCGCGTGATACCGGGGGTAGCCTTTGGCGCAGCACTGCACTACGTGGGCGAGGCTTGTCTGCTCCGGTGTCTTTCGGACGTGCGGTGGTCGTCGGCGATAAAGAGGGCTATCTGCATTTCCTGTCACGCGAAGAAGGCGCTATGCTGGCCCGCCTGAATACCGGCTCACAGGTGCGCGCCGCGCCGGTTGTGACAGGTGCAAACTTGGTGGTGCAAACGGTTGATGGCAAACTGGTTGCGCTCACCACCGAGTAATCTCAAGCTGTGGTCTAGCGCTGCATGAGCGCAAAACCTGGCCTAGTCCGGAACCTCAACTCGCCATGAAACCCGTGATCGCCCTGGTCGGGCGGCCGAATGTCGGCAAATCTACGCTCTTCAATCGTATGACGCGCTCGCGTGATGCGCTGGTGGCGGATTTTCCCGGACTTACGCGCGACCGCCACTACGGCGAAGGGCGCATCGGCAAGCGTCCGTTTCTCGTGATCGATACCGGTGGCTTTGAGCCGGTAGCCAAAGAGGGCATCTTGCGCGAGATGGCCAAGCAGACACAGCAGGCCATTGCCGAGGCCGACATCGTCTTGTTCTTGGTCGATGGTCGTCAGGGATTGACGCCACACGATAAAACCATCACTGATTTTTTACGGAAAGCAGGACGTAAGGTCATGCTGGTAGTGAATAAATCCGAGGGTATGCGATACACCAGCGTCGCGTCGGATTTTTACGAACTGGGGCTTGGTGACCCTTGCGTCATCTCTGCCGCGCACGGTGATGGCGTGCCTGATTTGGTCGAGTCGGCGCTCGATGAATTAGTTGAGAATAACTCGGAGGCGCCAGATCAGCCCGACCAGCGCGGCATTCGTATTGCGATTGTTGGTCGGCCTAATGTGGGCAAGTCAACCATGGTCAATGCCTTACTCGGCGAGGAACGGGTGATTGCGTTCGACATGCCGGGTACCACGCGTGACTCGATTGAAATACCATTTGAACGTGACGGGCGTCACTACGCATTGATTGATACTGCCGGCATTCGTCGCAAGGGTAAAGTGTTCGAAGCGATCGAGAAATTCTCCGTCGTAAAAACACTGAAGTCGATTGCTGATGCGAATGTTGTGCTGTTGCTGTTGGATGCGCAGCAGGACATTTCTGAGCAAGACGCGCATATCGGTGGTTTTGTGTTGGAAGCGGGTCGCGCGTTGGTGGTTGGTGTGAACAAGTGGGACGGTCTTGATCAAGACAAACGAGAACACATCAAACGCGAGATCGAACGCAAGCTATCTTTTCTTTCATTTGCCAAGATGCATTTCATTTCCGCCATCAAGGGTACGGGCATACCACCGATGATGAAATCCATCAACGCTGCCTACGAGGCGGCGATGAAGAATCTGCCGACGCCGCAGCTGACGCGTGCCCTTCAAGAAGCGGTAGACCACCAGCAGCCACGCCGCAAGGGATCGGTTCGCCCGAAACTTCGTTTCGCTCATCAAGGCGGTCAAAACCCGCCCATCATTATTGTGCATGGCAACGCATTAGATGGCATAGACCCGAGCTACAAACGGTATCTGGAGAAACATTTTCGCGAAAGTTTCGGGCTGGTGGGCACGCCGCTGCAGATAGAGTTTCGCTCTGGAAAAAACCCCTTCTCAAAAACGGATTAGCGAGGATTTTGCGCGACGCCGTTTGCCAGCGAGTGCCAAAATCGATTACAGTCTGAGTTGCCAGTGATTGGGGCGTTCACCTCCGTCAAATGTGAAAAACAATCCGCTGAACTTATAAGAATACGGAGCATCCATGAGCAACAAAGGGCAACTGCTGCAGGATCCATTCCTCAACGCCTTGCGAAAAGAACACGTGCCAGTATCTATTTATCTTGTTAATGGCATCAAGCTGCAGGGGCATATCGAGTCCTTCGATCAGTACGTTGTGTTGCTGCGCAACACAGTCACCCAAATGGTGTACAAGCACGCGATCTCTACGGTTGTACCCGCGCGCGCGGTCAATCTGCAACAAGCCACCTCAGAGTCCGAGTCTGAGTAAGTCGCTCTCGCCTCACGACCCTCGGTCCGGGGCTGCCTGATGCGCGCTGTTATGGTCGGCGTGGACTTCGGCAAAGGCGACTTTCACGCCAGCCTCGAAGAACTCGCGCTGTTGTCCACCTCTGCCGGCGCACAGCCGGTGGCGGCCGTCACCGGGCGGCGCTCAAGCCCGGACGCGTCACTGTTCGTGGGTTCGGGCAAAGCAGATGAAATAGCAGAGGCCTTGACCGACCTGGGCGCGGATTTGGCGATCTTTAACCATGCGCTCTCGCCAGCGCAGCAGCGCAATCTCGAGCGACACCTCAAAGTGCGCGTGATCGACCGCACCAGCCTGATACTCGATATCTTTGCCCAACGCGCAAAAAGTCACGAGGGTAAGGTGCAGGTCGAGCTAGCGCAGCTACAGCATCTGGCCACGCGTCTGGTGCGTGGCTGGACTCACCTTGAGCGGCAGAAGGGTGGTATCGGGCTGCGAGGCCCCGGCGAGACCCAGCTGGAGACCGATCGACGTCTGATCGGTGAGCGGGTCAAGATGTTACGGTCCAAGCTGGAAAAACTGCAGCGCCAGCGACTGACTCAGCGGCGCGCGCGCGAGCGCAGCGCAACATTTTCCGTATCGCTTGTCGGTTACACCAATGCGGGTAAGTCAACCCTGTTTAACAATATGACAAAGGCAGGTGTCTACGCTGCTGACCAGTTATTCGCCACGCTGGATACCACCTCGCGCCGCATGCACCTGGGCGAGGCAGGCAATGTTGTGCTGTCCGATACCGTCGGTTTCATCCGGGAGCTGCCAACGCAATTGGTGGCGGCTTTTCGCGCCACTTTGGAGGAAACCATACACGCTGATCTGCTGCTGCATGTTGTTGATGCCGTCAGCCCGGTGCGCGATGAACAGATTTTACAAGTGAATCAAGTGCTGGCCGAGATCGGCGCAGACCATATTCCCCAAATTCTGGTGTGGAACAAGATCGATGTTGGCGTACGAGGCCCCGGCGTCGAATATGATGAATATGATAAAATCCCCCGCGTTTTTGTGAGTGCGAAAACCGGCGAAGGCATTGATTTGCTTCGTAATGCGATCGCGAGCAGCGCTCAGCACTCCCACCGACCGCACAACTCCACCGCATGTTCGGATCAATAAG
>Ga0163212_1000069_pt1 | contig 41114 bp, 38 predicted proteins | sample Malawi_45m_30L_FD_113532 | JGI IMG/M metagenome (GOLD analysis project Ga0163212, IMG submission 113532) | Freshwater microbial communities from Lake Malawi, Central Region, Malawi to study Microbial Dark Matter (Phase II) - Malawi_45m_30L | ecosystem: Environmental > Aquatic > Freshwater > Lake...
ACCATGTCGAAGACCGTCTGGCCGCCGTGCGAGTCGTCGTTGGTGCAGAGGTAGCCGCGCGGCTTGTTCATCATCAGCACGACCGTGCGGCCGAGCGGCCTGATATGCTGGCCCTGGCAGAGGACCGTGTCCACGGCCGGGTCGACCGGCTGGCCGGTGACGGCCACCTGCCCGTTGATCCTCACGGCCCCGGCGGCGACCAGTCGCTCCGCCTCGCGACGGGAGCAGACCCCCGCTTGGGCGAGGAACTTGTGGATACGCATGGGTCCTTCGGAGGGCACGCCCTACCCTTTGGGGCTTTTGGCCCGCAGGGCGAGACAATCATCCGGGCCGGCGGAGGACTTTTCTCGCCCTCGGCGGGGCGGTCGTCTTAGTCGTCCCCCATGCGCCTCATCGACGGAAACGCCATCGCCCAACAAGTCCTCGCGGAAGTCAAGGAACGCGTGGCCAAGCTCGCCCCGGTCGTGCCCCACGTGGCTTTCGTCCGCGTCGGCGACGATTCCGCTTCGGTCTCCTACGTCACCAAGAAGCAGAAGACCGCGGCCGAGGTCGGCATGAAGGCCTCGCTGCAGCTGTTCCCCGAGACGGTCTCCAAGGACGAGCTCTTCGCGCACCTCGACGCCCTCAACGCCGACCGCTCGGTCCACGGCATCCTGATCCAGGCCCCCCTGCCCAAGCATCTGCCCGAGACCGAGGTCTTCAACCGGGTGTCGCCCGACAAGGACGTCGACGGCTTCGGCACGCAGAGCATCGGCCGCCTCGTGCAGGAGCTGCCCGGCGCCTTCGCCGCCTGCACGCCCGCCGGCGTCGTCGAACTCCTCCGCCGCTCCGGCGTCGAGACCGCCGGCAAGCACGCCGTCGTCGTCGGCCGTTCGCTCATCGTCGGCAAGCCCGCGGCCGCCCTGCTCCTCGCCAAGGGCTGCGACTGCACCGTCACCATCGCCCACTCCCGCACCAAGGACCTGCCCGCCGTCGTGCGCCAGGCCGACATCGTCGTGGCCGCCATCGGCAAGCCGCGTTTCATCACGGCCGACATGGTCAAGCCCGGCGCGGTCGTCATCGACGTCGGCATCAACCGCGTGCCCGACGCCACCAAGAAGACCGGCACCCGCATCGTCGGCGACGTCGACTTCGACGCCGTGTCCCCGCGGTGCGCGGCCATCACTCCCGTCCCCGGCGGCGTGGGTCCGATGACCGTCGCGATGCTGATGAAGAACACGCTCGAAGCCTGCGAGCGCGCCCAAGCCCGTGGCTAACCCGCCTCCGCTCCCGCCGCCTCCCGCGGGATTCGGGTGGCGGACCTTGGCCTGCCTGGCGGACATCATCCCGCTGATGATCCTCGGCTGGGCCTTGGCCGGACTCCTCGCCGGTCCGGAAGAACTCGCCGCCCGCCAGCAGGCCGACGCCTGGACGCAGCGCTTCACCGCCCAATACGTCAAGGCGATCAAGACCGGCTCTCCTCGCGACCTGCAGCTCATCAAGGACATGGCGCTCAACCCGAAGGAAGCGGACGTCCAGGCCTTCACGACATGGTATTCTTTCCAAGGCAACGTGAGCTTCGTCACGATGCTCCTCGCGCTCGCGCTGCAGGAGTGGCTCCTCGCCGGCCGCACCCTCGGCAAGCGCATCTTCAACCTCCGGACGATCGGACTGCCCGGCACTGAAGCGCCCGGCTTCCTCCCCTCCCTGCTGCGCTCGGCCTGGAAGGCCGCCTTCTTCGCCTTGCCGAACCCGTTCTTCATCGGGCTCGGCATCGTGAACTTCCACGTGCCGCTCTTCCGCCGCGACAAGCGGGCGTGGCACGACCTCTGGACGCGCACGCAGGTCGTCGACGGCAAGGGAGACTGACCCTTCGATGCGCCTCGCCCTGCTCCTACTGACCTTGGCGAACGCGCTCGCGGCGGCGGACCTGACGTTACCACCGCTGACGGCGGGAGCCCCGCAAGCGGGCAAACGCGCCGCCGTCACGCCGACGGAATACGCCGGCACGCTGGTCCGTCATCTGATCGCCCTGCCCGATGACTGGACCCCCGACTGGCAGGCCAAGGGCAAGCGCTGGCCGGTGATCGCCGAATATACCGGCAACTATTTCCCGACCTCCGGTTCGACCGGCGAAGTCGAAGGCGCCGCGCTGGGTCACGGCGTGGCCCGCGGGCGCGCCATCTGGGTCGTGCTGCCTTATGTCGCGAAGGATCGGGCGAAGAACGAACGCACCTGGTGGGGTGACGTCGACGCCACCGTCGGCTACGCGAAGACGAACCTCCCGCGGATCTGCGCCGAGTTCGGCGGCGACCCCAGGAGGGTCGTGCTCTGCGGCTTCTCCCGCGGCGCCATCGGCGTCTCGTTCCTCGGCCTGCACGACGACGAAGTCGCCCGGCTCTGGTGCGGGCTCTGGGCCCACGATCATTTCGACGGCGCCAGGGAATGGAAGGGTCAGCCGTGGGGTTCGCCCTTGGCCCGCTATCGCGAGGAAGCCACGGTCCGCCTCCGCCGCCTCGCCGGCCGTCCCTTGCTCGTCACCCAGGCGGGCGCGGAGACGAAGGAGTTCATCGCCTCCGTCGTGCCCGCCAACGTCGACTACCTCAACGTCGACATGGCCGGGCTCTTCGGAAGCTTCCCCAACGATCTCGTGAAGCACCCGCACAACGACCGCTGGCCGCTGCGCGACGGACCCGCGACGGAGGCCGCGCGGGCGTGGTTCGCGCGCGCGACGCGGACGGAGGCGGCCGCGAAGTAAGCGGGCGCGAACCAAGCCCCGGCGGTAGCCGGGGCCTGGTTCGGGGAAGTCAGCCGGGTTCAGCCCTGGCCGCCTTCGCGGTCACCGCCGCGTTCGCGGAAGGGACGGCGCTCCGGACGGTCGCCGCGGGGGCGGTCCATCGGCTTCGGGGCGGGGGTGTATTCGCGGCCTTCCTTCTCGGCGATGGCGGCGCGGCGCGAGAGGCGCACGCGGCCCTTGTCGTCGATGCCGACGCACTTGACGATGATCTCGTCGCCGAGCTTGCAGATGTCCTCGACACGCTCGACGCGGTGGTCGGCGAGCTCGGAGACATGCACGAGGCCTTCCTGGCCGGGGAGGCATTCGACGAAGGCGCCGAATTCCTTCACGGAGCGGATGATGCCCTTGTAGGTCTTGTTGATCTCGATCTGGGCCGAGAGGAGGTTGACCTCGTTGACCGCGCGGGCGAGGGACTCGCCGTTGGTCGCGAAGATCGTGACCCAGCCGGAGTCGTCCTGGTCGATGTCGAGCTGGCAGCCGGTGTACTCCGTGATGCGCTTGATGTTCTTGCCGCCCGGGCCGATGAGGGCGCCGATCTTGTCCGCCGGGATCTTGATGCGGTGGGTGCGGGGGGCGCAGGACTTGAGCTCGGCGCGGGTGGCGGGCATGCGCCTCGCCATGATGTCCAGGATGGCGTCACGGGCGCCCTTGTTCTGGGCGATGGCCTCCTTGGCGATGGCGATCGGCAGGCCGTGGATCTTGAGGTCGAGCTGGAAGGCGGTGATGCCTTCGCGGGTGCCGCAGATCTTGAAGTCCATGTCGCCGTAGTGGTCCTCGGCGCCGATGATGTCGGTCAGCACGCGGTGCTTCACGATCTTGCCGGCGGCGTCCTCGGTCACGAGGCCGCAGGAGATGCCGGCGACCGGGGCCTTGATGGGCACGCCGGCGTCGAGGAGCGCGAGGGTGCCGCCGCAGACGGACGCCATCGAGGTGGAGCCGTTGGACTCCATGATCTCGGAGACGAGGCGGATGGAGTACGGGAAGTCCTGCTCGGACGGCAGGACGGAGAGCAGCGAGCGCTCGGCGAGGTTGCCGTGGCCGGTCTCGCGGCGGGAGGTCATGCCGAAGCGGCCGGTCTCACCCACCGAGAAGGGCGGGAAGTTGTAGTGCAGGAGGAACGAGCGCTTGCTCGGTCCGCCGGTGATGGCGTCGACTTCCTGGGCGTCCTTGGAGGTGCCGAGGGTGGCGAGGACGAGGCCCTGGGTCTCGCCGCGCTGGAAGAGCGAGGAACCGTGGACGCGGGGCAGGACGTCGACGTCGCAGGAGATCGGACGCAGGTCCAGCGGCTTGCGGCCGTCGGCGCGCTCGCCGCTCTGGATGATGGCGTTGCGGTAGACCTTCTCCTGGAGCTTCTCGAAGGCCATCTTGATCTGGCGGGCGTCGAAGACGTCGCCGAGCTCGGCCTTGCAGGCGGCCTTGGCCTTCTCGACCACGGCCTTGACGGCGTCGCCGCGTTCCTTCTTGGAGGCGAGGAAGATCGCCTTCTGCAGCTGGTCGCCTTCGGCGGCCACGCGTTCGCAGATGGCGAGGGCCTTCGGCTCGCAGACGACGAGCGGGAAGACGCGCTTGGCCTTGGAATACGTCGCGGCGAGCTTGCGCTGGGCGGCGATGATCGGCTGGATGGCCTTCTGGGAGTACTCGAGGGCGGCGATGAAGTCGGCTTCCGGCAGCTGGTCGGCCGAGCCTTCGATCATCATCATGTCGTTCTCGTTGCCGACGTAGATGAGGTCCAGGTCGGACTCATACTGCTGCTCGTGGGTCGGGTTGACGACGAACTGGCCGTTGACGCGGCCGAGGCGGATGCCGGCGATCGGTCCGTTCCACGGGATGTCGGAGCAGAGGAGCGCGGCGGAGGCGCCGTTCACCATCAGCACGTCGGAATCGTTGATCTGGTCGGCCGAGAGGAGGAGGCCGATGACCTGGACTTCGTTGAGGAAGCCTTCGGGGAAGAGCGGCCGGAGGGGACGGTCGCAGAGGCGCGAGGTCAGGATCTCCTTGTCGGAAGGCTTGCCTTCGCGTCGGAAGTAGCTGCCCGGGAAACGGCCGGCCGCCGCGAACTTCTCGCGGTAGTCGACGGTCAGGGGGAAGAAGTCCTGGTCGGGGGAACGCAGGTCTTCGGCGGCGGTGGCCGACACGAAGAGCGTGGTCTCGCCTTTGCTGATGGTGACCGCGCCGTTGGCGAGGCGGGCGATGGAGCCCGTGCTGATCGTGATCCCGAGTTCGTCGATGGTCACGGAGTGTTTCTGTTTCATGGTGTGTTTTTGCTTGGTGCGTTGTGCCGGGCGGGAGTGCCCGGCGGGTTTTGGTTGGGTGGGGAAAAAGCGGACGTCCCAGCCTAGGCTGGGACGCTCGGTGAACAAAAGCGCCCGGGGGCGCCGTTCACTTGCGGAGGTTGAGCTTGGCGAGGAGCGCGTTGTAGCGGTCCAAGTCGCTCGACTTCAGGTATGCGAGGAGCTTGCGACGGCGGTTCGTCAGCATGATCAGGCCGCGACGGGAGTGGAAATCCTTGCGGTGGGTGCGCAGGTGCTCGGTCAGGTGGGTGACCCGGGCGGTGATGAGGGCGACCTGGACTTCCGGGGAACCTGTGTCCTTGGCGTCCTGCTGGTGCTTCTTGATGACTTCGGACTTATTGACCGACATGGGGGTGGTTAGTTTTGGTTTGAGGATGGCCGACTTGGGAGAGATTCCCGAAAACCCCGCCGTCCGGCCGGGCTCTCCGTCTGTAACAGGCTTGCGCCCGCCGACCAGCGTGAGAAGGGCTCCGCCCCTCTCCCTAACGAAGTTGACCCATGGAAATGACGGACCGAAAGGGGGTTAGCAAGAAGGAATTGCCATGCCCGCCTGGGGTTTACGAGGAAATATAAGCCTGTTTTCCGTCAGTTAGGAAGATCCAACCAATAGATGTCTTCCTGATTCCTGCGGATCGACGGGAAATGCCAACCCCTTGGCTCGGGAATGATTTCCGAAAGGTCGAAAACCTGAACCGACTTAGGCAAAGGCGCGAAGAGCAAGGTGAACCGATAGGGTCGGCCGAAGGGCACCCTCGTCCAATCCGGGTAGAGCGAGATGTTCTCGTAGCCGATCATTGGGCTGGTGTGCGTGGAGTCACGATCGAGGAGGAAGGTGCTCTGCCAGATACGCAGCGCGTGGGAGTAATGCGGAGCGCAGCGCACATGCACGACGACCGGCTCCATCGGGCGGACTTCCGCCGCCACTTCCGGGAGAGGAAGGACGACCGGCACAGGCGACTGGGGAGACGGGCTCATCGGTCTCATATGATGCCCGGCGGAGCAAGGACGACAAGCCGCGGCTTATTAGTCCGTTGACTCCCCTGCCCCGCCTTAGCGTCATAGCAGGCATGGATTCCGGCCCTGAAGACCATCCCCGCCTCACCGGCGCCGAGCGCGGTAAACTGCGCAGCCTCGCGCAGACGCTCGATCCGAAGGTGTTCGTCGGCAAGGCCGGCGTGAACGCCGGCATCGCCAAGCTGCTGACGGACGCCTTCCGCAACGCCGATCTCGTGAAAGTCCGCTTCACCGCGGAACGCGAGGAGATGGACCAGCAGGCCGAGGAGCTCGCCCGCCTCTCCGGCAGCGAGGTCATCGGCAGCGTCGGCCGCACGGCGACGTTCTTCAAGCTCGGCGCCGAGGCCGAGTAAGCCATGGACGCCTCGCTGTTCCAGTCACGGCACGAGGCCTTCATCACGCAGGCGGAGGCCGCGCTGCGCAGGCTGACCCCCGCGGCGACCGTCCGCCCCGCACGCCTGCACGGCGCGATGCGCTACTCTCTCGAGGCCGGGGGCAAACGCCTCCGCCCGGTGCTCTGCCTGGCCTCGGCCGTCGCCTTCGACCCGGGGGCCGACGCCGCCCACGCCGCCGTGGCGCTGGAGTGCGTCCACACCTATTCGCTGATCCACGACGACCTGCCGTGCATGGACGACTCCGACCTGCGCCGGGGTCGCCCTTCGTGCCACAAGGCCTTCGACGAGGCAACCGCCCTGCTCGCCGGCGACGCCCTCCAGCCGCTGGCCTTCGAACTCCTCGCCGTCGGCTACGCCGACCGGCCCGCCCTCGCCACCGCCCTCGTGCGTGAACTCGCCGTCACGGCGGGGTCGACGCTGCTCGTCGGCGGACAGACCGAGGACATGGGCGGACTCGCCGCGGACGCGACGGACGAACGCCTGCAATTCATCCTGCTCGGCAAGACCGCCGCGATGCTCAGCGCCTCCTTCGCCATGGGCGCGCTGGTCGGCGGCGCGTCCGCCGCCGACGTCGAACATTTCCGCCGCGCCGGTCGCGCCGCCGGCGTCGCCTTCCAGCTCGTCGACGACCTGCTCGACCTCACCGCGGACGCCGCCGAGCTGGGCAAGCCCGTCGGTGCCGACGCGCAGAACGGCAAATTCACTTACGCCGGCCTGCACGGCGTCGCGGCGACGAAGCGGCGCGTCGCGGAGCTGACCGACGAGGCCGTCACGCACCTGCGGGCGACCCGGAGAGACACCGCCTTCCTCGTCGAACTGGTCAGCCGAATGGCCGCGCGCCGCACCTGATCAGTCGTCGAGCCGCCGGCCGCGTGACGGCAGCTGCGAGGGGCAGCAAACCGTAGCAGGTGCCGATCCAAAGGCGCCAGGAGAAGGCATGGATGAGCGGCGGGACGACGAAGATCGCGCCCACCTCAAGGCGGACGGCCCAGCCGCCGCCAATCCACCCCTGGCGATAGGCGGCGGGCACCGCCGGCAGCACGCCGACGGCGGTCAGGCCGTGGTTCCAGACGATGACTCCGAAGATCAAGCCCTCCTTGCGCCGCAGCGTCATGCCGCAGCCTGCGCAAAGCGTCGGCGGGTCCCAGAGACGCGCGAACCGCCCCGTCCGGTCCTCGGCGGCGCGGAGGAACCGGCCGCAATCCGGACGACGCCCGCAGGCTGATTGCCGGAAGATATCCGCGCGGAAGGCCAGGCCGAAACCCTGTCCGACCCGACCGGGGTGGCGAGCCAAGCAAAAGGCCGGCCACCTCGCGGCGACCGGCCTTGATGGTCCGGGGCTCGGCGCGGATTACTCGGCGGCGGTCTCACCCACCTGGAAGCGGGTGAAGCGGGCGATCGAGACTTCTTCGCCGACCTTGGTCTTGGTGGCGGCGACGAGGGCCTGGATCCTCTGCTCGGGGTCGCGGAAGTAAGCCTGTTCGAGGAGGCAGGAGTCGGCGAAGAACTTGTCGACGCGGCCGGAGACGATCTTCTCCATGTTGGAGAGCTGGCCCTTCTTGCGGCCTTCGGCGGCGACGACCTGCTTCTCGCCCACGGCGATGCGCTTCTCGAGCTCGGCGACGGCTTCGACGTTGTTCACGGCCATCTGCTCGGTGAGCTGTCCCTTGTAGTCCACGACGATGCGCCTGGCCTCCTCGATGGCCTTGTCGGCCTCGGACTTGGTGAACTCGGCGGCGATCTCCCGCTCCTTGGCGACGACGGCGGCGGAGACGTCCTCGCGACGGACGTAGCGCGCGTTGTTGGCGACCACCTGCATCGCGAGCTGGCGGGCCAGTTCGGCGACTTCCGGATTGGCGGCGGCGGCCTCGGTCTTTAGCCCCAGTTCGAGGAGGACGGCGATCTTGGCGCCGGTGTGGACGTAGGCGGAGACGCGGCCCACGCCGCTGGCTTCGAACTTCAGGACGCGGGAGACCTTGAGGTTCTCGCCGATCTTGAGCACTTGGTCGTTCAGGTAATCGTTCACCTTGCGGGACTTGTCGGCATGGTAAGCCTGCTCGAGGAGACCCTCGACGCCGTTGGCGGCGGCCTGGCCCACGAGTTCCTTGGCGAGGGCCACGAAGGCCTCGTTCTTGGCGACGAAGTCGGTCTCGCAGTTCAGCTCGAGGAGGGTCGCGGCGCGGCCGTCCGCGGACACGTTGACGGCGAGGATACCCTCGCTCGCCTTGCGGTCGGCCTTCTTGTTGCGGGTCGCGACGCCCTTGATGCGGAGGATCTCGACCGCCTTCTCCATGTCGCCGGCGGCCTCGGTCAGGGCCTTCTTGCAATCCATCAGACCCGCGCCGGTGCGCTGGCGCAGATCGTTGACCGTCTGGGCGGTGATAGCGGACATGGTCGAATTACTTGGACTTGCGAGAGGACAGTCGCTTGGCGGGGGCGGCGCCTTCGACCGGATCGGCGCCTTCGTTGGCCTTCAGCAGCTCTTCGGAGATCTGGACTTCGGGCTGGACGGATTCGCCGAGGTCCTGACGGGACACGGGGGTCACGGTCTTGCGGTCCTGGGCGACCGCCTTGCGGCGGGCGAGGCCGTTCTGGACGGCCTGGGTAAGGACTTCGACCACCAAGCGGATGGACTTGGCGGCGTCGTCGTTGCCCGGGACAGGGAACTTCAGGAGGGTCGGGTCGGAGTTCGAGTCGCAGAGACCGATCACGGGGATGCCGAGACGGACGGCTTCGTTGACGGCGATCTCCTCGAGCTTGGTGTCGACGACGATCATCGCGGCCGGGAGCTCGCGGTATTCGAGGAGGCCTTCGAAGTTACGGGCCATGCGCGACATCTCGCGCTTCACGGCGGCGGCTTCCTTCTTGTGCATCTTGGCGAGGGAACCGTCCTGCTCCATGCGGAGATAGGTGCGGAACTTGTCGAGGGAGCGCTTGATGGTCGCGAAGTTGGTGAGCGTGCCGCCGAGCCAGCGGTTCACGGCGAAGGGCATGCCGGTCGACTTGGCCGCCTGGCGGACGACTTCCTGCGCCTGGGGCTTGGTCGCGACGAAGAGCACCTCCTTGCCCTTGGCGGCGGTGTCCTCGACGAAGGCGGCGGCGGCGGCGAGGCACGCGTGGGTCTTCTCGAGGTCGATGATCGACACGCCGTTGCGGTGGTCGAAGATGTACGGACGGCTGCGGGGATTCCAGCGACGGGTCTGGTGTCCGAAGTGGACGCCGGCATCGAGGAGGTCTTTGACTGTGATGTTCATGGCATGGATTAGCTCCGTATCCCTTTTCCTGCCGAAGGAGGGGACATTGGATCAGGTCTGGCTGACTGGGTTGTGGGTTTTATGTCCGAGGCGATCGGCGGTCACTTCGAACGGTGGAAAGTGGGTTCAAACACCCCTGACCGCCCGGGGCAAGCGGGAAAATCAGCCCAAACGGCCTCCTTTGGAACTGACAGCCGAAGGCCACCTCGGCAGGGTCTGCGCAACGCGATGTCTTGGGCCTACCGGATACTCTTCCCGCTGCTGCTGATCCCGGCCCTTCCCTATTATCTGTGGCGGATGCTCCGCCGTGGGGGCTATGTCACGGGCTTCAGCCAACGCCTCGGTTTCTTCCCCTCCCCTGGGCCGAAGGCTCCCGGCAGGCGCCGTTTCTGGATCCAGGCGGTCTCCGTCGGGGAAATCGAGGCCATCGGCCCCCTGCTGCGCCAGCTGCGGGCCACGGGCGAGGCCGAAATCATCCTCACCACGACCACGAGCACGGGCTTCCGCCTGGCCAAGGATCGGTATGCCGACGTCGCGGACGCGATCGGCGTCTTCCCGGCCGACCTCTGGCCCTGCAGCGCCCTGGCCTGGCGCCGCATCCGCCCGGACGTCATCGTCCTGGTGGAAGGCGAACTCTGGCCCGAGCACCTCGCGCAGGCGCGCGCCCGGGGTGTGCCCGCCTTCCTGATCAACGGACGTATCTCCGACAAATCCTTCGCCCGTCACCTTCGCTTCCGGAGCCTCTCCCGCCACGTCCTCGGTCATTTCCGCCGGATCGCCGCCGGCAGCGAGGAGGATGCGCGCCGCTTCCGTGAGCTAGGGTGCGAGGCCGTGCTGACGGGCAACATCAAGTTCGACGTCGCGAGCGACGCGCCGATGTCCGTCGACGAACGCGCGCGGCTTCGCGCCGACCTCGGCTTCGGCGCCGACCCGCGCACCGTCGTGCTCCTGGGCTCATCCACATGGAAGAGCGAGGAGGCCCTGCTGCTGCGCGGCGTGCGGGCCGCGCGCGCCGCCGGACACGACGTGCGCCTGCTCCTCGTGCCGCGCCATTCGGAACGCCGCGCCGAGGTCGTCGCGGAAGTCAGCGCCAGCGGTCTCGACTGGCACCAACGCTCCTCGGGCGGCCCCGCCGCCCCGGACGGCACGGTCGTCCACCTCGCCGACACCACCGGCGAACTGCGCCGACTCACGCGCGCGGCCGACCTCGCCTTCTGCGGGAAGAGCCTCGCCCCGCACGAAGGCGGCCAGACGCCGGTCGAAGCCGCCGCCGCCGGCGTGGCGATCGTCTACGGTCCGCGCATGACGAACTTCCGCGATATCGCCCGCGGGCTAGAAGAAGCGGGCGCCGCGCTCAAGGCCGCGGACGAAGCCCGTCTCGCCGCACTGCTCGCCCACCTGCTCGGCGACGCCGCCGCGCGCGCGGAGATGGGCCGACGGGCGGCCGCGTGGCACCAAGGCAACCGGGGGGCCACCGAACGCACCCTCGCCCTGCTGGTCGCTCGCTGATTCAGACGGCGCGGAAAGTCTCGCGCACGCGGCGGACCTCGTCGCGCAGTTCGCCCCCGAGCACGATCTCCCGGGCACGCCGGGCGCCGGCGGAAGGGTCAGCCGCCCGCCCCGCGACCCAGAGGGCCGTGCCGGCGCTGAGGCAGAGCGTGTCGAGCAGGCCGTCCGCGACGCCACCCACGAGCAGGTCGCTGAACATCGCGATGTTCTCCTCGGGCGTACCGCCGCGCAGGTCGGCGACCGCGCAGGTCTTGAAACCGAAATCCCCGGGCAGCCAGACCGAGTCGACCGAGGCAAGCTCGCCGCAGCCACGCACGCGCACCTCGCCCGCCGTGGTGATCTCGTCCATGCCGCCGCCGGCGCGGGAATGGGCGACCAGGCCGCGCTTCACGCCGAGCTCACCGAGCGTCGCCGCGAGCGGCTCGACCCAGCGTTCGTCATAGACGCCCACGACCATATGGGCCGGGCGGGCCGGATTGATGAGCGGCCCGAGCACGTTGAAGACCGTCTTGGTCCCGCTCTCGGCGAGCTGCCTGCGGACGCCGAGGACGGCCTTGAACGCCGGATGGAAGGCCGGCGCGTAAAGGTAGCAGAAGTTCGCCTCGCGAAGCCCGCGCAGCAGCTGTTCGTCCGTGGCCTCGAGCGCGACGCCGAGACCCGCGAGGAAATCCGCGCTGCCCGACTTTGAGGTGATCGAACGGTTGCCGTGCTTGAGCACGGGAACGCCGGCCGCGGCCACGATGAGCGCGCTCGCCGAAGAGATGTTGAAGCTGCCGGAGCGGTCGCCGCCGGTGCCCACGATATCGATGCCCTTGGCCGGCCAGTCGCCGAAATCGGTCCGGCGGGCGAGGTCGCGATAAGTCCGCGCGAAACCCGCGACCTCCGCGGCCGTCTCACCCTTGCGCGCCAAGGCCAGCAGGAAGGCGGCCTTGACCGCATCCGTCACCGTGGCGTCGGTCATGGCCGAGGCGGCCGCCGCCGCTTCCGCGGGTGCGAGGTCGCGACCGGCCGTCAGGGCGGCGGTCAGGGAGGTAAGGGCCGGAACCATGCGGAATTAGCCACGTTCAGGGCGGGCGGGACAAGGGCATTTTCGCCACAAAGGTTTGCAACAGGGGAAAAGCACCTAATGATAGGCCCTATGCACGATGGCGACCAACCCCTCGGCGATTCCGACGGTTCTGGCAACGCCTCCTGGGGCGAAGCCGACTGGTCCGGCTACCTGCAGCGCAACGACCTCGAGGTCGGCCGCTTCCTGAGCTACTACAACGAGGTCAAGAACCTGCCTGACCGCTTGGACATCAGCGCCCGGCGCATGGGCTGGGAGAACGCCGACTGGGCCCCCGGCGAAGGGCCCGAAGAAGTGACCGACGACGAAGACGAAGGGCCGGACCTGCCCTACTGCATCCACCAGCATCCGGTCTACGTCGTGGCCCGGGCGCTGTCCCTCCAACTCACCCACTCCTTCCGCCGCCTCAACGTCGACGCCGGCGCCCAGCTCACCGCGTCGGAGGCCACCGACATCATGCACTCCTTCTGGGACGCGCAGCATCAGATGGTGATGGCGATCAACGCCACCGACACCGGCGACCTCCCCCTCGCGCTCGTCCACATGAAGCTCGCCCTTGCGGCCATCAACTATTCCATCGGCCTCACGGCGGGTCTGCCCGCCGGGGTGCGCCTCTCGTCGGCCGAGGCGGCGCATGACCTCGAAGCCACGCTGTTCGACCTCCGCGAAGTGTGCTTGCGCGTGATGGCCGACTGCCGCTGGGACGGACGAAAGAAGTAGCTCAGGCCTCGCCTGCCTTGCCCTTGGTCATGAACTGGATCAGGCGCTCGTTGAACTCCTTGGCGTAGTCGTGGCCCATCCCGCGCAGGGCCTGGACGGAAGCGGCCACCTCGACGAGACGGGCCATGTCACGGCCGGGACGGACCAGGATCGTCATGTGCGGCACCTTGCGGCCCAGGATCTCGAAGGTCTCCACCTCGAGCCCGGAGCGCTCCTCGTCCATGCCCCGCTGCCAGAGGACGAGCGTGACGACGAGGTCGACGCGCTTATCGCGGCGGATGGAGCGGACGCCGAAGATCGAGGGGATGTTGATGATGCCGATGCCGCGGCACTCCATGTAGCCGCGGTTGAGCTCCTTGGCGGTGCCCTGCAGCTCGCGGTCGCCGATGAGCGTCACGATGACGAAGTCGTCGGCGACCAGGGAGTGGCCGCGCTCGATGAGCGCGAGGGCGCATTCGCTCTTGCCGACGCCGGAATCGCCGCGGAGGAGGACGCCCACGCCCTTGATATCGACCAAGGTGGCGTGGATGTTCGTGCTGGGCGCGAACTTCTCCTCGAGCAGCACGGTCGCCTCGGCCGAGAAGTCCTTCGACTTGAGCTGCGTCCGGATGAGCGGCACGTTGTGGCGGTCGGCGATCCGCAGCAGGACCTCATCCGCCGGCAGGCCGCGCGAGATCACGACCGCCGGGATCGGCTTGGAGAAGACATCGTCGAGCAGCTTCTCCCGGACCGCGTCGGCCTGGTCGGCGAGATAGGCCATCTCGCCCGCGCCGAAGAGCTGGAGGCGTTTGAACGCGAATTCCTTGAAGTAGCCGGTGACGGCGAGGGCCGGCCGGTTGATCGACTTCTCGGCGATCATGTTATCGAGACCTTCGGCCCCGGCGAGGAGCTCCATCTGGAGCATGTCCTGGAACGAAGCCAGGAACTCGCGCACCGAGAGGGTTTCAGGCCGGGTATAGGGGGCGGGGGCGGACATGGTCGTCAGAGACGGAAGCCTTCTCCGAGATAATGGCGGCGGCTTTCGGGATTGTCCACGATTTCGGCGGGGGTCCCGGAGACGAGCACCCTCCCCTGGTGGATCAGGTAGGCCCGGTCGACGATGGAGAGGGTCTCGCGGACGTTGTGATCCGTGATGAGGATGCCGATGCCGCGGCCCTTCAGCTTGCGGATGATGGACTGGACTTCGGCGACCGAGATCGGGTCGACGCCGCTGAACGGCTCGTCCATCAGCAAGAAACGTGGCCGGGTGGCGAGGGCCCGGGCGATCTCGAGACGGCGCCGTTCGCCCCCGGAGAGGGTGAAGGCCGGCTGCCGGGCGAGCTTCTCCAGTCCGAGCTCGTTGAGCTGCTCCGCCGTCCGCTCCTTGCGTTCGCGTTCGTCGAGGTCAAGCGTCTCGACCACGGCCATGACGTTCTCCCAGACGGTGAGCTTGCGGAACACGGAGGCCTCCTGCGGAAGGTAACCGACGCCGGCGCGGGCGCGCCGCCACATGGGCGCGCCGGTGATGTTCAGCCCGTCGAGGAAGACGCGACCGTGGGTCGACGGGATCAGCCCGACGACCATGTAGAACGTGGTGGTCTTGCCGGCGCCGTTCGGGCCGAGCAGGCCGACGATCTCGCCGCCCTGGAGGAAGAGGCTGATGTCCTGGACGGCCACCTTGGCGTCGTAGTGCTTGGCCAGGGCCTGCGCCCGGATGACGCCCTTCTCGCTCGTTGCGGCCATGCGGATAAAAGGAAGCGGTCAGCGTCCCTTGTCGAGGCTTTTGACCTCCGGCAGGGTGAAGTCGCGGCCGAGGAAGATCTTCGGACGCACCACCTGGCCAGGATTGAGGTCATCGGGTGCCGAGTCCATCCGCCACGACTTGGTCTTGTGATCGTAGGTGACCTCCTTCGCGGGTACGCCTTCGTTGCCGTTCTTATCGAGGACGCGCGCATCCCCCAGCAGGCGCGCCGTGCCGAGTTCCGGATTCATCTCCAAGGAGCGCCCCTTGGCGCGGGCGCCGGCCGCGGCGACGACCACGTTGCCGCGCCCCACCACCCGGCGGGCGAAGAGCCGGCCGGATTTGTCCGGCGAAGCGAGGCCTTCGAGAAGGTCGCAGGTGGCGTCCGTCGCCTCCGAATCGATCGCGACCCCGCCGCGCAGGAAGAACTTCGTGAGCGCCGGGGTCTGGAGCACCTCATGGGCGTCGGCGACGAAGGCGACCTCCTGACCGGGGCCCTGCGAGACGAACAGCCGCGGACGCGTCGGGCCGACGCCTCCCGACAAGGTGAGCAGGCGCGGCTGGCCGACCAGCGCGTCTTGGACGAAGATTTCCTCGATCTGCACCGCCGGGGTGAGGTCGAGGCGCTCGCCAAGGCAACGGAGTCCGGGCTGGGCGTAGCGGACCTTGCCGGAGAGGATCATCTTGTGCAGCGCATACTCGCCCGGCTTCTTCGGCATCGGCAAGGCGAAGGCGACCATCTGGTCGGAGGAGGCGACGATCGGCCCGGCGACGTAGCGGACCTCGCCGAGCAATTCGGCCTGCATGGCGCCGGCCTCGGTCACGACCACGATCTGATCGGCTTCGGCGAGACCGGGGACGCCCCCGTTCTCTTCGGACGGCAGGCGCAAGGCGGCGCGGGCACCGGGCGCGGAACGGACCTCGATCCGGTCCTTGAGCGCATCGGTACGGATCGAAAAACCGGCCGCCTCGAGCCCGCGCTTCTCGCGCAGTCGCGGCGCCCCGGCCAGGTCGATCACCTTGGACTTACGGTCCCAGAGGGCCCGGCCCGCGGTGAATTCGGAGCCCTCGAGGCGGCCCCTCACGTCGCCTTCGGCCTCGAGCTGGCCGCCGCCGGCCCGCTGCTCCACGGCGACGAGGCGACGCGCGGTGAGCCGCGTGTCGGCCGAGACATAGGTCGCATCGTCATGGACTTCGATGCGCGTGACGCCGGCGGCGAGGTCCCGACGCAAGGTGACGCGGGCTCCGGAGAGGTCGGCGGGCGCCTCCTGCTGGCGTCGCAGCTGAAGCCGTACCGGGCGGCCGTCATCGGCGTGAAGTTCGGTCTGCCCCTGCTTGGGCTGGTGTCGCAGGCGTTGGGCGTACCCCTTGGCCTCCGGCTCGTCGATCTCGACATGACCGACGAGTTCGGCCGAGTCCTCCTGGGGTTCGAAAGTCGCGCGGTCGCCGCGCAGGGTCTGGGCGCCGACGACGCGGACGACGCCGCCGACGGCCGTCAGCGAGCGCACCTCGGCGTCGCCGCCGGAACCGTCCCGGACGAGACATTCGAGGCGCTCGCAGGTCGTGCGTTCGCCGACCCGCTCCGCGACCACGCCGCCGGTGAAGACCATGAGGGTGCCGCCGGGCGCGGGCGAAGCATCGAGGCGCCGGGCACGGAGGCGCAGACGCCGGTCCGCCGGCTTGGTGAGGTCGAGTTCCGCGCCGACGTCGGCGAAGATGGCGAAGGCGTCTCCCTGCGGCGTGGAACGCCAGCTCCAGCCTTCACCGGCGAGGACGAAGCTCGGCGAGTTCGCCCGGACCTTGCCGGGGCCCTCCGCGGCGCGCGTGGCCGGGGTCATCACGCCGGCCGGACTCTCGAACCGCGCCAACGGGCGGCCGTCCCGGAAGGAGCGCAAGGTGATCTCCTCCATGTCCCACTGCCCCGCTCCGGCCCCCGGACGCATCCGTCTGGCGGCGGCCTCCCAGATCTTCTCGGCCTTGGCGTCCTCGGAGAAACCGGCGAACACGCCCCCCGTCACCTCCCGGAAGGAAAGATCCTTGGTCTGGGCCAGGGCGCCGACGGCCAGGCTAAGGCAGAGGATGGCGGCGCGCATGGAGTTATGACAGCACGCCGGGAAAGCTTATCAAGCGATTACGCCTCGGGCGTCCGGGGAAACGGGACGCCGGCGACGAAGGCCGGCATCTCGGCGCAAGGCAGCGTCTCGCCGACGTCCAGCGTGAAGCCGGCGAGGAATTCTCCGGCGGCGAGCATCTTACCGCCGGGACGTTGCAAGCGCAGGACGGTGAGCACGCCTTCGCCGCAGGCGACGCGGACGCCGGAACGGTCCGCGGAGAGCACCTGGCCGGGCCGGCCGGCCCGCGACGAACCCTCGGCCTGCGCTTCGCCCACCTTGATCGTGACGCCCCGATGCTCGAAGGTGGAACCCGGCCAGCCTTCGAGCGCGAGCACGCGACGCGCGAGCGCCACCGCCGGCTGACGGAAGTCGAGCGGGGCGTCGCCCCGGTTGAGCCGGCGCGCGTAAGTGACCAGGGCTTCGTCCTGCGGCACGGGCAAGGAAGTCCCGGCCAGCACGGCCGGCAAGGCCGCGAGCGCGAGTTCGCCGGCGAGCCCCGCGAGGCGGGCGCGCAGGGCCGCGCGTGCTTCGCCGGGCAGCGGGCGCAGCGCCCGCGCGGCATGGACGGGGCCCGCGTCGAGCTTCAGGACGACCTGCTGAAGCGAGACGCCCGTTTCCGCGAGACCGAGCGCGAGCGCGCCCTCGACGGGCGTGGCGCCGCGCAACGCCGGCAGCAAGGAGCCGTGGAAATTGACGAAGCCCAAGCGCGTCGCAGCCAGGAAGTCGGCCTTGAGCAGCTGACCGTAGGCCATGACCACGCCCAGGTCGGCGCCGAGCGCGGCGAGCCGGGCCGCGTCCTCCGGGCCGAGCGTCTCGGGCTGACGGAGCGGCAGGTCCGCAGCGCGGGCCCACGCGGCCACCGCATTGGGGCGGACATCCTGACCGCGGCCCGCCGGCCGGTCCGGCTGCGTGTAGACGGCCACGACCTCGACGTCGGGCAAGGCGCGGGCCGCGGCGAACGCCGGGAGCGCGATCTCATCCGAACCGAGCAGGGCAAGTCTCCGCGGCATGCCTTACTTGCGGGCCTGGCGCGCGGCGCGGCCTTTCAGCGAACGCGGCTTGTCCCAGCGTGTATAGGATTTCTTACGGACGGGGCCGGCCTTGGCGCGGGGGTTCTTGGACTTGCCCAGACGCGGTCCGGACGGCCCCAGGGCCATCTTCGGCGTGACATACGCGACCGCCTTGCCGGCATGCTTGGCGGTCGGCTTGCGAGGCTCGCTTTCGTCGGCGGGAAGCGTCCCGCCCATGGCGCCGGGACCGCCCGACCGGCGGCCGGACTGCTTGGGCTTGCCGACGATGTCGAGGAAGAGCGGGACGCCCGCGAGGTCGAAACTCTCGTGCACGCCCTTCACGAGAAAGCGCTCGTAGGCGTCCTCGAGTCGTTCCTCGGAATTGCAGAAGAGCCGGAAACGGATGGGGCGCTTGGAGACCTGCGTCACGTAGTAGCACTTGAAACGCTTGCCCGAGACCATGCGGGGCGGACGCTTGATCATCAGGTCCTGGACGACGCGGTTGAGGCGGCCGGTCGAGATCGCGGCGCCGGCGCGGACGAAGACGCCTTCGGCGGCGTCGAGCATGTCCTCGGCGCGGAGACCGGTCTGGGCGGACACGAAGAGGATGGGTGGCTCAGGCAGGAAGAAGAGCTCGCGGCGGACGGCCGCGCGGAACTTCGCGCGGAACTCCTCCTCGTCCTCGAAGCCGTCGATGTTGTCCTCGCGGAAGGCCGCCTTCGCGAGGTCCCACTTGTTGACGACCACGACGAGCCCGCAGCCCAGGAGCGCGAGCTCGCCGGCGAGCTGCTTGTCGATGCGCGTGACGCCCTGGCCGGCGTCGAGCACGAGGAAGACCACGTCGGTCTCAGCGAGGATCTCGTCGGCGCGGACCTGGGAGTAGAAGTCGAGCGTGCCGCGCTTGTTCGCGGTGCGGCGGCCGGCGGTGTCGACGAGCGAGAACTTCGCCAGGGTGCCGTCCGCCTTGGTGCGGGAGAGGCGGGCGCGGACGGGATCGCGCGTCGTGCCGGCCACCTCGCTCACGATGAGGCGCGAGCCGCCCAGCAGGCGGTTGCCGAGCGAGCTCTTGCCGACGTTCGGCCGGCCGGCGAGGGCGAGGCGGATGGGACGAGGGCCTTCCTCGCGCGGCGTCACGGGCTCAGGCCCCAGGTGCCTGAGGATGAGCGCCTGGAGCCGGGGGATGCCTCGGCCGTGTTCGGCGGAGATGAGCAGCGGTTCGCCGAAGCCGAGGGCGAAGAACTCGGACATCAGCCCGTCGCGCTCCTCGGTGTCGGCCTTGTTGGCGACGACGATGACCTTCTTGCCGGCCTGCCGGAGCTTGGCGGCGACCTCGAGGTCGAGCGGGGCGCAGCCCTCCGAGGCGTCGACGACGAGGAGCACGAGCACGGCGGCGGCCAGGGCGAAGTTCACCTGCTCCTCGACCGCGTCGGCCACGACCTTGGGCGTCAGCTCGGCGCGGTACAGGCCGATGCCCCCGGTGTCCATCAGCGTGTAGCGGCCCCCGAAAACTTCGGACGTGATGAGGTCGCGGGTGACGCCGGGCTGGTCGTGGACGATCGAGATGCGCCGGCCGACGAGCCGGTTGAAGAGGCGGCTCTTGCCGACGTTGGGACGGCCCACGATGGCCACCGCGCGGAAAAGTTCGGTGCTCCGTTCCATGAGGGGACAGTCGGGGCTACCCGTCCGGCTAGCAAGCAAGGATGCTCAGCGCCGCGACAGGCCGTCCAGGAAGCGGGCGATCCGCTCGCCGGCCTCGTGGATGCGCTCGTAGCTGGTCGAGAACGAAGCGCGGCAGAAACCGGCGCCGGCGGCGCCGAAGGCGGTGCCGGGGACCACCGCCACCTTCTGCTGCTCGAGCAACTTCTGGGCGAAGGTCATCGAATCAAGTCCCGTCGAGCTGATGTCGGGGAAGGCGTAGAACGCACCGCCGGGGAGGTGGCACTTCAGGCCGAGCTCGTTGAAACGGCGGACGATGAAGTCACGGCGCTCACGATACTTGTCGCGCATGTGCAGCATCGAGTCGCGGCCGTTGCGGAGGGCCTCGACGGCGGCCTCCTGGCTCATGATCGGGGCGCACATGATGCCGTATTGGTGGACCTTGAGCATGCCGTCGATGACGGCGGCCGGGCCGCAGGCGTAGCCGATGCGGAAGCCGGTCATCGCGAAGGCCTTCGAAAAACCGTGCAGGAGGACGGTCCGCTCGCGCATGCCCGGCAGAGAGGCGATGGAGACGTGGTCGCCTTCGAACGTGAGCTCGGAATAGATCTCGTCGGAAGCGACCAGCAGGTTCTTCTCGACGGCGAACTTGGCGATGGCCTCGAGCTTGGCGCGGTCGGCGGTGCCGCCGGTCGGGTTCGTCGGGAAGTTGAGGACCAGCAGCTTGCAGCCGGGCCGCCAGGCGGCGCGCAGGGCGGCCGGGTCGAGCGCGAACTGGTCAGCGGAGACGGTGGGTATCGGGATGGCCTCGGCGTGGCAGAGCGTGACGCTCGGCGCGTAGCTCACGTAGCAGGGCTCGTGGTGGAGCACCTTGTCGCCGGGGTTCAGCACGGCGCGCAGGAGGATGTCGAGCGCCTCGGAGACGCCGATGGTGCCGAGGATCTCGGTGTCGGGATCGTATTCCGGACCGAAGTTGCGGGCGACGTAACGGGAGACCTCCTCGCGGAACTGCTGGGTGCCGCGGTTGTCCGTGTAGTACGTGCGGCCTTTCTCGAGGGAAGCGATGGCGGCCTCGCGGATATGGTAAGGAGTGACGAAATCCGGCTCGCCGATGCCGAGCGACACCGCGTCCTTCATCTTGGAGACGATGGCGAAGAAGTCGCGGATGCCCGACTTGGGCAGGGTCGCGACATGCCGCGCCACGAAACGTCCGGAGGAGTCCATGGTCAGGCGGGGCTCAGGGGCTGACCGAAGGGCGGTCGCGGCCGGCGGCGTCGGCGGTGACGACGAAGCCGTCCTTCTTGTAGGCGCGGAGGAAGAAATGGGTGGACGTGCCTTGGACGCCGTCGATGCGGGCGAGACGCTCGTGGACGAAGCCGGCGACCTTGTAGAGGTTGTCGGCGGTGACGACGACCAGGAGGTCGTAGCCGCCCGACATCAGGTAGCAGCTCTCGACCTGCTCGAAGGCGGAGATGCGCTCGGCGATGGCGTCGAAACCGCCGACGCCTTCCGTGCGGACCTTGATCTCGATCACGGCTCGTACGCGGTGCTCGGACTCGAAGCCCGGGTTGAGGACGGGGCGCATGCCCAGGAGGATCCCCTGCTGGCGCAGGGCCGCCAGCTCTCGGTCCACGGCTTCGGCGCCGAGGCCGAGGATGCGGCCGATCTGGGTGGTATCGAGGGCTTCCCCGTCGAGGATGAGCTTGAGTACGGTGTTCATGGCGAGGTTCAGGAGGAGGCCGGGAGGGCGCGACGGGCGCGGACCGTGGCGGCGAGGCCGTCGAGCACGGGCACGGTCTGTTCGAAAGAGATGCAGGCGTCGGTGATGCTGCAGCCGTAGGCCGAGGCATCCTTGCCCTTCCAGTCCTGCCGGCCTTCGGCGAGGTGGCTTTCGATCATCACCCCGGCGATGACGCGCGAACCCGCGGCGACCTGCGCGGCGATGTCGGCGGCGACGAGGGGCTGACGGCGATGATCCTTGGAGCTGTTGCCGTGGGAACAGTCGATGACGAGCCGCGTCGAAAGGCCGGCCCTCTCGATGCGGGCGGCGGCATCGGTCACGAACTCGGCGCCGTAATTGGGTCCGGTGCGCGAGCCTCCGCGGAGGATGACGTGCGCGTCGGGATTGCCCGAGGTCTGGAAGATGGCGACGGCGCCGTCCTTGGTCACGGAGGGGAACCAATGCGAAGAACGGGCCGAGAGACAGGCGTCGACGGCGACCTGGACCGAGCCGTCGGTGCCGTTCTTGAACCCGACCGGCATCGACAGGCCGGAAGCGAGCTCGCGGTGGATCTGGCTCTCGGTCGTGCGTGCGCCAATGGCGCCATAGGCGACGAGGTCGGCCACGTACTGCGGGGTGATCGGATCGAGGAACTCGGTCGCGGCGGGGAGGCCGGACTCGGCGATCTGGGCGAGGAGACCGCGGGCGAGACGCAGGCCGTCGTTGATGCGGAACGACCCGTCGACCCGCGGGTCGTTGATGAGCCCCTTCCAGCCGACGGTGGTGCGAGGCTTCTCGAAGTAGACACGCATGACCATGAGCAGCTCGGCGGCATGCCTGCGGGCTTCCTCTTGGAGGAGGGCGGCGTATTCCAGGGCGGCCTTGGTGTCATGCACCGAGCAAGGTCCGACGATCACCAGCAGGCGGTCGTCCTGGCCGGAGATGACCCTCGCGACATCCCGGCGAGCGTTGGACACCACTTCGGCGGCGCGGTCGGAGACCGGCAGTTCAGCGAGCACGAGGGCGGGAGCCAGCAACGGGTGCTGGCTGCGGATGCGTAGGTCGTCCGTATTCTGGGTCATCGGTAGATGGGCTTTCCCGAGGGGAAAAGAGGGTAAATGAAGGGCTTAAGGGGGCAGGTGTCAATGACGCGTCCCGAGTTGACGCGAAGGAGTTTCAGTATCAAAACTGTCTCAAGTCGGTATGCCCAAGCAACCCAACCCAGAGTCCGCGGTGCAATCCGGGGCCTTCAAGGCGTTCATCGCCGAAAAGGGTCTCCGGGCCACGCGCCAGCGGATGGCGGTCTTCGAGGCCGCCCGGTCGATCCAAGGCCACTACACGGCGGAGGACCTGCTGAAGAAAGCGCGCTCGCTGGACCGCAGCGTGTCCCGCGCGACCATCTACCGCGCCCTGCCCCTTCTGGTCGGCAGCCATGTCGTCCGTGAGATGGACGTCGGCCGGGACCAGAAATACTACCTCGCCGAAGCTGGCAGCGCGACCTTCCGCGCCCAGCTCATCTGCGAGAACTGCGATTCGATCGTCGAGGTCGACGCCCCGTTCATGGAATGGTACGGCAAGGCCGTGGCCGCCAAGCACGCCATGCGCCCCCTGTCCCAGAAACTTCAGGTCACCGCGGCTTGCCTCAACGACCGTTGCCCTCGCCGCAAGCCCGCCCGACCATGAGCACCTACCCGACCGCCGCCGTCTTTCCTCCCCTACCCCTCGGTGGCACGCCCCTTTCCACGCTGCAACAGGAGGTCCTCGCCCTGAAAAAGGCGAAAGACGGCCTCATCCTTGCGCACAACTACCAGTGCGAGGACATCCAAGGCGTGGCCGACTACGTCGGCGATTCCCTTGGCCTGGCCTACAAGGCCGCCGAAGCCAAGCAGTCCACCATCGTCTTCTGCGGCGTCCACTTCATGGCCGAGACGGCCAAGATCGTGAACCCGACGCGGCGCGTGCTGCTGCCTGACCTCGCCGCCGGCTGCTCGCTCGCTGATTCCTGTCCGGCGGAGAAGCTCGCCGCCGCCAAGGCCGCCGATCCTTCGCTGTACGTCGTCGCCTACATCAACTGCAGCGCCGCGGTGAAGGCGCTGTGCGACGTCATCGTCACCAGCGGCAACGCCTCCAAGATCGTCAGCCGCGTCCCCGCCGACCGGAAGATCCTCTTCGTGCCCGACCAGAACCTCGGCCGCTGGGTCTCCGGCAAGACCGGCCGCTCGATGCAGCTCTGGCCGGGTAATTGTTACGCCCACGTGCAGTTCACGCCGGGCGCCCTGCTCCGCACCAAGGCCGCCCACCCGGGCGCGCCCGTCGTCGCCCACCCCGAGTGCACCGAGGCCGTGCGCGACCTGGCCGACATGGTCTGCTCGACCGAACTGATGGTCGGCTGGTGCAAGCAACAGACGGCGGATACCATCATCATCACCACGGAATCCGGGATGATCCACCGCCTCCGCAAGGAGGTGCCCGGCAAGACGTTCGTCGCCGCGCCCACCGACCGCTGCTCGTGCAACGACTGCAAGTTCATGAAGATGAACACGCTGACGAAGGTCCGCGACTGCCTGCGGGACGGCACGCCCGAGATCTTCCTCCCGGAAGACGTCCGCGCCGCGGCCGAGATCCCGCTCCGCCGGATGCTCGAGTGGAGCAAGTGAGCAACCGCGGCGGACGCGGCCGCTGAGGGTGAAAATTTCTGCCAAAGTTTGACAATTCGGAATATTATAAAACCCTTGGAAGAGACGGAATCATGCTCATTCCCGTCGCACACAAGGGCCGGAAAATCCCAGCCCGCAATACCGCCCATGAAAATCGCCCTCTACCCGTCCGCCTTCACCTCCAAGGACGCCTACGTCCGCGCCGCCCTCTCCAAGGCCCGCGACCTCGCCGTCCAGGCCTGGGAAGACGAGCACAGCGAACGTCGTTCGCTCATCGAACGCGAAGTCGCGAGTCTGTCGAAGCCCGAGCTCGCCAAGCGCCTGATCAAGCTCCTCTCCCGCCCCAACCGCGCCCGCGCCCAGATCTCGGACAGCATGCGCTCCAAGGCCCAGGCGATGCGCCGCAAGGGCGCCCCGGTGCGCGAGATCGCGGCCGAACTCGGCATCTCGATCCCGTCGGTCTACAACATCACCAAGGACTGAACTTGCCCGGCCGCCCGCTCCCGGCGAAACTCCGCCGATGCAGGAATGGACCCGCGGCGACCCGGCGAAAGCCCCTGCGCAGGCCCCTTTGGCCCACGGAGGAGCGCTGGACGCGGACACCCTGACCGCCGCCTACCGGGCCGGCGTCTTCCCCTGGTACTCGGCGGGCGAAACAGTGAGATGGTGGTGCCCCGATCCGCGCTTCGTGATGCGCCCGGCCGACTTCCGGCTGACCGACAGCCTGCGCAAGACCCTGCGCAAGCCGGGCTGGACGGTCACCTTCGACCAGGCCTTCGAGACGGTCATGCGCCGCTGCGCCGCCGTCCCCCGCCCCGGCCAGGACGGCACGTGGATCACGGAGGAGATGATCGCCGCCTACTGCGCCCTCCACCGGCGCGGCTTCGCCCACAGCGTCGAAGTCCGCTGGCGGGGCGAGCTGGTCGGCGGGCTCTACGGCGTGGCCCTCGGCCGCCTGTTCCACGGAGAGTCGATGTTCCACCTGAGAGCCGACGCCTCCAAGGTGGGCTTCGCCACGCTCGTCGCCCGCCTCGCCGCCTGCGGCTACGCGCTCATCGACTGCCAGGTGCCGACCGCGCACCTCGCGAGCCTCGGCGCCTTCGCGGTCGACCGGGCGGAATTCCTGGCGGCCGTGAAACTCTTCCGCGACCAGCCGCCGACGGGCGACGCGTTCGTCACTCCGGCCGCGGACGCGACCTGAGCAAGGCGCGGGCCTCGCGCTCATAGACGCGCTCGACGATTACGCAGAGCTGCTGCAGGGAGCGGCCGTCGGTGTAGACGGCGATGCCCGCCTGCAGGTAGGCTTGCTCGCGCTCCTTCATGAGCTCGCGGATGCGGGCCTCGGGGTCCTCGCCCTTGAGCAGGGGCCGGCGGGAATTGCCGGCGGTCCGGCGCAGGATGGTCTCCACCGAAGCGAACAAGGTGACGACGATGCCCTTGGAACGGACGAGGCCGCCCATGCCCGGCGGCACGACCAGCCCGCCCCCGCAGGCGATGACCGCGCCGCATTCCGGCAGCATCGTCTCGACCACCTGGCGCTCCAGGCCGCGGAAATGTTCCTCGCCATGCTGGGCGAAGAGATCGGCGATGGTGGCGCCGGCGAGGTTCTCGACCAGTTCGTCGGTGTCCAGGAAAGGCCGGCGCCAACGCTTGGCCAGCTGCCTACCGAGCGCGGACTTCCCGGTGCCCATGAATCCGGCGAGGATCAGGTTCGGGGAGTTGTCCTTGTTGGCCACGGGCGACATGCGACCATAGCAAGGCCACGTCCGCCCCTCGGCAAGCGACAAGCGTCGGCCGCTTACTTGGCGGGCAAGGCTTGCAACGCGTCCTTGGCCCTCGGAGCGAGGCGTTCGGAGAGCTCCTGCGAAGCCTCGGTCAAGGCGGCGCGGTCGGCTTCGGCGAAAAGCCGGGGGACGGCGGCCCAGGCGGCTTCGGTGAGCTCATTGGCGGGGCCTTTGAGCAACGGGAGGAGCGAGGCCTTGAGGGCGGTGCTGACCTTCGAACTCTTGGAGGCGCGGACGGCGATGATCCGCACCCAGGCGGCCTTCGACGCGAGCGAGGTCCCGGCGAAGTCGGCCGGCAGATGCTTGGCGGCCAGCGACACCGGCAGGCGCAGGATCTCGTCCTCGACTTCCTGGACCTGCGAGCGCTGCGAGAGCTTGCCCAGGCGTTCCCACAGGATCGGCGCGGCGGTCGCGGAGCTCACGCGCCGGAGCAGGCGATTGGCGCGCTGGGCGGTCGCGAAGTCCTCATGCTTCGTCAGCGCGACGAGCTCGTCCACGGTGAGCGGGTATTCCTTGGCGGAGCGACGCCGGTCGAGCACGCGCTCGAACTGGGCGAGCTTGGTCTCGGGCGTGGTGCCCTCGGGGTCCTCGTAGGTGTTGGGCTGCTTGGGGTTGAGCGGCAGGCGCGGCTTCGTGCTCGGATCGAAGAGCAGGACCTGCTGGAGCGCGGCCTGGGCCTCCGGATCCTCGGCGGCCTTGGCCGCGGCGCGGACGCGCTCGAACCAGGCCTTGGCCTCGGGGGAGGCGTTCACGAAGGTGCGCGCATGGTCGAGGATCGCCTGCTGGGCGGCGAGACGCTTCTCCGGCGCGGCGAGGTCCGCGAAGGTCGCGTCGGCGGGGGCGTCGGCGGCGAACAGGCCGGCGAAGAAGAAGAGCGGGAGGCAACGGTACATCATGGGGATGAGGTTTGAAATTAGGCGGCGGGAAGGAGGTCGGCCAGCGAGCGGCGATGCCAAGGTCCGAGGACCCACATGGCGAAGGCGGCGCCGAGGAAAGCGCAGAGCATGTCCGCCTGGGTGTCCCAGACGAAACCCTGGGAGCCGAGGAAAGCGTCGGCGGCCTGACCGAGCAGGATCGCCGAGCCCCATTCGAAGATCTCGTAGGCCGCGCTGAAAGCCCCGGCGAAGCAGACGCCCGCCCAGGCGGTCAGACTCACGGCGCCGACCGCCGGCCCGCGGAGCAGCCATTCACGGACCATCAGCGCCGGCACGACGCCTTGCATCAGGTGACCAAGGCGGTCGTAAGGATTGCGCTTCTGCCCCAGCCACTCGGCCACCCACGCTCCGGCCGGCACTTCGGCGTAGGTATAGTGGGCCCCGACGACCAGGACGATCGCATGGAAGAACATCCAGCGACCAAGGAAGACGCTCGGCGTCCAATCAAGGCGCCAGGCGGCGCCGGCGATGAGGAAGACCGGCAGGACCTCGAGCATCCAGATCACGTGGTCACGGGCGCCCCAGGCGGACAAGAGCCCCAGGACGGAAGCGAGCACGGCGAGCCAGCGGAACTGGCGACGGGCGGACTGGAGGTTCAGATCGACCATGTGCCGCGCAGCGCGGGCGAATGGAGCTGGTTGGCCTGGCCGTCGCCGACGAAGCCGGAACCATCGGCCTTGAAGGTCAGCTTGCGGCCGAGGCGCACGCTCAGGGCCGCGAGGTTCACGAGCGTCGAGCTGCGGAAAGCCTCGCTGACGCCGTAACCGAACGGCCGTTTCTCCCGCGCGCACAGGTCGAAGTCGTCCTCCTGGTATTCCGGCAACGGGGATTCGGCTGCCTTCGCGAGGAGTTCCGGGCGGCTGCAACGCATGCCGGCGAACAGCTTGCCGTTCGGGCCTTCGAGGAAGGGGTTCTCAGGATTACGCTCGGCCAGCTCAGACTCGAGGATGATGCGCGTGCCGTCCTTGTAAGCGAGGGTGACGGTCTTCCAGACGCCGCACGCCATGGCGTCCTGGGCCGGAGCGTCGCACTCGACGGAGACGGGAGACTCGCCGTCCTTGCCGAGGAAGTACTGCACGGGGTCCAGGAAGTGCTGGCCCATGTCGCCCAGGCCGCCTTGGTCGAAGTTCCAGTAACCACGGAAAGAATCGTGGCAGCGGTGCGGGTGATAAGGGATGAGCTGCGAGGGGCCGCAGTAGAGGTCCCAGTTGAGGTGCGCCGGGACGGGCTCCGGCTTGAGGTCCGGCTTGCCGGTCCAGAGGTCGACCTTCCACTGGATGCCGCCGACCGGGGCGAGCCGGACGGTCAGCGGGCCGCCCAGCACGCCGCTCGCGACGACGCGACGGATCTCCTGCGCGGGGCCGACGCCGTAATAGTTCGTGCGGTTGAGGCGGAACCAGGTGTTCACGCGGAATGGGACGCCGGTCTGCTGCACGACGCGGCTCAGGGCGATGCCCTCGCCGATGGTGCGGGTCAGCGGCTTCTCGCACCAGACGGCCTTGCCGCGGCGGGCGGCCATGGCGGCGATCACGCCGTGCCAATGGGGCGGCGTGCAGACGTGCACGACGTCGGCGTCGGGCTGCGCGATGACCTCGCGGAAATCCTCGGCCGTCATCGGCGTGCCGCCGCCCGCCTGCTTGATGCGGTCGAGCTTCTTCTGCATCCGCTGGGCGTCGACGTCGCAGATGCCGACGATCCGGTTCTTGCCCGTCATGCGCGGCTCGGAGTGCATCGCGGAGATGCCGCCGCAACCGACGATGACGTGGTTCAACGTCTCGCTGGGCGGGACGAAACCCCGGCCGAGCACGTGGCGGGGGAGGATCGTGAAACCGAGCGCGGCGACGGCGGCCTTGCGCAGGAAAGATCGACGGGGTGATCCCATACGGGGAGATATGAGGACGGAAGACCCCCGTTCAATCCTGATAGTTCCGCCCCGGCGGGCCGGCGAGAGCTTTATGGTATTATTCCGCCGTTAAAAGCCTCCGTCGTTTTGCTTTCGCCCGCCGTGCTTGCTCCTTGGCAGGCATGCTGCTCGCCTCGCCGACCACCGCCCGCACCTCGAACGAGTCCCCTCGCCTGCGGACGGCGATCGGCCAGACGACCGGAGTGCCGTTCTACGACCAGTCCGCCTGGCGGACGGCCTTCACCGGCCCCGACGTCCGGCTCGCCGACCTGCCCCGCCTCACGAAGAGCCAGCTGCGCGAACACTCCCCCGAGGGCTTCCTGCCCTCCGGACTTTCGGTCGAGGACTTGCTCGCCCGCGGGCTGATCGAGGAAGAAAGCACTTCGGGCACCTCCGGCGCCAGCGTCCGCGTGGTCTTCGGCAAGACCTGGTGGGCCGCGCAGGAACTCCGCGCCCTGCGCCAGAATCCTTTCCTCGCCGGGTGCTTCGGCGACCGGACCAGCCTGCGACGCGCCGTGCTGACGACGCCGGGCTGCAGCGGGGTCAGTTGCTTTCACCGCTGGCTCAACCTCGAGCAACGCACCCTCGGCGACAGCCGCTACGTCAACCAGACGCGGATCCCGTTCAGCCTCGGCGACGAGAAGCTGGCCGTCATGGCCGACGAGGTCGCGGACTGGGAGCCCGCCTTCCTGGACGTCGACCCGGTGCACGGCGCCTGGTTCGCCCTGCATTGCGAGCGGCACGGGCGTCGCTTCCCTTCCCTGCGCTTCATCCTCACGAGCTACGAATTCACCAGCGTCACGCACCGCGCCATCATGGAACGGGTCTTCGGCGTGCCGGTGATCGATCTCTACGGCTCCAGCGAAACGGGCCACCTGCTCGTGCAGACGGACGGCGTCATGCGGCCGAGTCCGGGGACCGCCCTGCTGGAATCCACGAACCCGGGCGGCGTCGGCGAACTGCTGGTCACGACGCTCACCAACCCTTATCTCCCCTTGCTGCGTTACGAGATCGGCGACTATGTCGAGCCGGTCGCCGACGGCTACCTCGTGCACGGTCGGAAAAGGGACGCCCTGCGCGCCGCCGACGGTCGCGTCCTCACGACCCGCCAGGTCGACGCGGCCTTCGCAGGCTTCCGCGGGATCGCCCACTATCAGCTCCGCCAACGGGCGGACGGCTCGGCTCACCTCAGCCTCCTGCCCGAGCATGCCGGGGACGCCTTGCGCGCCGCCCAGGCGCCGCTCAGGGAGAGACTGGCCGGCCTGCTCGGCTCGCCCGTCACCAGCGCCTCGGTCAGATTGCTGACCCCGGAAGATTCGGGGAAATTCCGCCTCACCCTCTTCGAGACCGCCTGAGCCCCTGATTTAGGGACGGCGAAGGGGCTTTCGGGCTGGAAAAACACCGCCCCACCCGCCAAGGTAGGTTTTTCATCACCATGGAAGTCTATATCGACGGAAAGTTCTACCCCAAGGCCGAGGCCAAGATCTCCGTCTTCGACCACGGCTTCCTCTACGGTGACGGCATCTTCGAGGGCATCCGCCTCTATCAGGGCTGCGTCTTCCGCCTCGACGAGCACCTCGAGCGCCTCGAGATGTCCGCCAAGGCCCTCTGCCTCGAGATGCCCTGGTCGCGCAAGGAAATCGCCGAGATCGTCTGCGAATCGTGCCGCCGCAACAACCTCACCGATGGCTACATCCGCCTCGTCGTCTCCCGTGGCTACGGCGACCTCGGCCTCTCGCCCAAGAACTGCCCGAGGCCCTCGATCGTCTGCATCGCCGACTGCATCAAACTCTACCCGGAGGAACTCTACTCCACGGGCATGCGCATCATCACGGCCCCGACCCGCCGCATCAGCCCCGCGGCGCTGCCGCCGATGATCAAGTCGCTCAACTACCTGAACAACATCTTGGCGAAGATGGAAGCCCAGCAGCACGGCTTCCACGAGTGCCTCATGCTCAACGAGCAGGGCTACGTCTCCGAGTGCACCGGCGACAACGTCTTCCTCATCCAGAAGGGCCGCCTGATCACCCCGGCCTCCCATACGGGCGCCCTCGTGGGCATCACCCGTCAGGTCGCCCTCGAGGTCGCCGCCGCCCTCGGCATCCCGACCGTCGAGACGAACATCACCCGCTACGACGTCTGGAACGCCGACGAGTGCTTCCTGACGGGCACCGCCGCGGAAGTCATCCCGGTCATCGAGGTCGACGCCCGCAGGATCGGCTCCGGCAAGCCCGGTCCGCACACCGCCCGCATCCTCGCCGAGTTCCGCAAGAAGGCTTCGCGCGAAGGCCAGATGATCCGCTGAGGCCGCCTGCGCCCCGACGCGCATGCCCGCCGACCCCGTCCCGCCGACCGCCGCCGAACATGACGTCACGCTGCGGCGGCTGCTCCGCACCGCCTGGTCGTATCGCGCGGACTGCCTCCAGCTCCTCGGCCTCCAGTTCGCCGTCATCTTCCTGACCGTCGCCGTCGTCGGGCTGGCCGGGGTCGGCATCGACTTCGTCCGCCACTGCGCCGACCGGACGGTCCCCTCGCCGACCCTGCCCTTCTTCGTGCCCGCCGACGCCACGGACCGGGCCGTCTTCGTCTGGCTCGGCGCCGGAATCCTGGTCGCCGCGTTGCTACGGGCGACGCTCGCCTTCGTCTTCGGCCTCGTCTCGGTCCGCTTCCTCCACGGCCGCATCGTCGTCAACCTCCGTTCGCAGGTCTTCGCCAAGCTCCAGCAGCTGAGCTTCCGCTTCTTCGACTCCAACGCCAGCGGCTCGATCATCAACCGCGTGACCTCCGACGCGCACGCGATCCGCCTCTTCATCGAAGGCGTGCTGCTGCAGGTCGCCATCATCGCGATCACCCTCGGCGCCTGCGCCGCCTACATGTTCCGCACCGACTGGCGGCTCACGCTGGCGTGCCTAGCGGTCCTGCCCATCCAAGTCTGGTTCGCGGTCCGCTTCTCCCATCGGGTGCGTCCCGCCTACGAGGAAAACCGCGACCTGATGGACCGCATGGTGCTGGGCTTCTCGGAGAACGTACAGGGCATCCAGGTCGTCAAAGGCTTCGCCCTCGAGCCGCGGGTACAGGGCCGCTTCGAGGGCTGGAGCGAGGCGATCCGCGACCAGAAACGCAAGGTCTTCGGCGAGATCGCGCTTTTCTGGCCCGTGATCGACGGGCTGAACCGTCTCTCGATGGCCGTGCTCATCGGCTACGGCGGCTGGATGGTCGCGCGCGGCGAACTCGCGCTCGGCACCGGCCTGGTCGCCTTCGCCGGCCTGCTCCAGCAGTTCTCCGCCCAGGTGACGACCCTGGCCGCCGTCGTGGACAACGCGCAGGTCTCCCTGGCCGGCGCGAAGCGCATCTTCGAGATCCTCGACACGAATCCGGGCGTCGCGACGGAGGCCGGCGCGAGTTCGCCCGGCCGCTTCCTCGGCCGCGTGGCGTTCGAGGACGTGAGCTTCGAATTCCAGGAGAACGCCACGGTCCTGCGCGACCTCTCGTTCGTCGCCGAACCCGGCCGACGCGTCGCCATCGCCGGCGCCACGGGCGCGGGGAAATCCGCCCTGCTCTCCCTCATCCCGCGATTCTACGACCCGCGCGCCGGCCGCGTCACGCTGGACGGACATGACCTACGGCGCCTGCCGCTGCCCGAGCTCCGCCGCCAGGTCGGCATGGTCTTCCAAGACAACTTCCTGTTCTCCAACACCATCGCCGCGAACATCGCGTTCGGCCACCCGGAGGCGACGCAGGAACGCATCGAGCGAGCCGCCCGGATCGCGGGCGCCCATGCTTTCATCCAAGCGCTGCCCGACGGCTACGAGACCTTCCTGGGCGAAGGCGGCGTGAACCTTTCCGGCGGCCAGCGCCAGCGCATCGCCATCGCCCGCGCCCTGCTCCTCGAACCGACGGTGCTGCTGCTCGACGATCCGACCTCGGCCATCGACCCTGAGACCGAGAAGGAGATCATGGAGGCCATGGAAGCCGCGATGGCCGGCCGCACGACTTTCATCGTCGCGCATCGCCTGAGCACCCTCCGCCGGGCCGACCTCATCCTCGTCCTGGACCGCGGCCGCCTCGCGCAGGCCGGCACGCACGACCAGCTCATGGCGGAGGACGGGCACTATCGTCGCGCGATCCTCGTCCAGTCGGAAGGAGCCCCCGCATGAGCAAGCCGCCCCTCGAGATCGCGGTCCGCCGCCTCCGCCCCGACGAGGAGGAACCGGACCGGCTCCCGCTGCGCTGGTCGACGGTCACCCGCCTGCTGGCCTTCACCGCGCCGCACCGCGCCCAGCGCAACACGCTCCTGGCGCTGTGTGTCTTCCGAGCGATGGCCTTGCCGGGCCTGGCCTGGCTGGTGGGCGCGATCATCAAGGGCCCGGTCCAGGCGGGCGACGGACCCGGGACCTTCCGGGAGCTCGTCCTCTTCACGGCCTTCTTCGTGGTGGCCGACGTCGCCCTCTACTGGCGCATCCGGCTGGCGCACCAGATCGGCGAGAACGTGCTCCGCGACCTGCGCGACCGCCTCATGGCGCACCTGCTCACGCAGCCGCTCTCCTTCTTCCACGCGCGCCGCCACGGCAGCCTGATCAGCCGCATGATCTCGGACATCGAAGCCATGCGCAACGGGGTCCAGAACAACCTCTTCATCACCTTGGTCTCCTTCGGGCAGATGACCTGCGCCGCGGCCCTGATGCTGCTGGCCAACCCCCGGCTCTTCCTGGTCCTGCTGGCCATCGTGCCCTGCCTCCTGCTCGTCCACGCCTTCTTCCGCGGCCGCATCCTCCACGCCTCCCGCGTGCAGCAGGAGACCTTCTCCTGCGTGACGTCAGCGCTGGCCGAGACCGTCCAGGGCATCCGCGTCACGCAGGGCTTCGCGCGCGAGGACACCAACTCGGGCATCTTCACGCGCCTCGTGCGGAGCCTGGCGGGCAACGTCGTGAAGACGGCCAGCCTGACGTCGCTCTACCTCCCGTTGCTGGAACTCAACGCCCACGGCTTCATGGCCGCGCTCATCGGCGTCGGGGGCTGGGCCGCCCTTTCCGGCATGGGCACCGGCCTCGGCGACCTGGTGACGTTCTTCTTCCTCGCCGACCTCTTCTTCTCGCCGATCACCATCATCGGCACGCAGCTGTCCGAAGCGACGCTGGCGATGGCGGGCGCGGAACGCTATTTCCGCGTGCTCGACACGCCGCCGGCCTGGACGGACAAGCCGGGCGCGGCCGCCTGCCCGCCGCTGCGGGGCGAAGTCGAATTCCGCGACGTGGGTTTCGCCTACGTCCCGGACCGCCCGGTGCTGCACGAGGTCTGCTTCACGGCGCAGCCCGGGCAGGTCATCGCCCTCGTCGGCCACACGGGCTCGGGCAAATCGACGATCATCGGGCTCCTCGCGAAGTTCCAGCTGCCGCTTACGGGCCAGGTGCTCGTCGACGGGCGGGACCTGGCCGACCTGCGGCAGGAAACGCTCCGTCGCCAGATGGGCTTCGTCTTCCAGCAGAACTTCCTCTTCGCGGGCACCATCGCCGAGAACGTGAAGGCCGCCCGTCCCGAGGCGACCGACGAGGAGATCCGCCAGGCCTTCCGCGACCTCGATTGCCTCGACCTCATCGAAGCCTTGCCGGGCGGCATCCACGCCCCTTGCTCGGAGAAAGGCCGCGGCCTCTCGATGGGCCAGCAGCAGCTGGTGGCTTTCGCCCGCGCCCTGCTGGCCGACCCGCGGATCCTCGTGCTCGACGAGGCCACGAGCGCGGTCGACACCCTGACCGAAGCCCGCCTGCAGGTCGCGCTGGGCCGCCTGATGAAGGGCCGGACCTGCTTCGTGGTCGCGCACCGCCTCAGCACGATCCGCAAGGCCGACTGCGTCCTGGTCCTGGACGCCGGCCGCATCGTCGAACGCGGCGCGCATGACCAGCTGCTCGCCCGGCAGGGAGCCTACGCCGCGCTGCACCGCGATTTCCTCAGCTCGACGACCTGAAGCGGCTACTCGCCCCCCGACGCCTCCCCGAACTTGGGCCGGACCGGGCGTCCTTTCACGGCTTCCGCGGGATTCGCGGGCCCATCGGCCGCGGAGACAGGAAACGCCGGGGCGAGGCCCTTGGCCTGCACGGGCGCGTAGAGATCGCCCACCGGCGAGCTCCGGAAGACCTCGGCTTGGAGGTACTGGTAAGCCGGGACGCCGTCGCCCGACCTGACGGCAAGCGAAAGTTCGAGCCGGACGGCCTGGCTGGCGGGTCCGCCGCTGAAACGGACGGACTTGGCCGGACCGAGGACCGCCAGCGCCGTGCCTGTCGGTTCCTGATGGACCGGAAGCTCCCAGGTCTGCGCGGAGAGGTCCGGCGGCAGGAGCACCACCAAGGTGCGGACCGGCCCGCCGGGATTGCCCGGATAGACGAGCCGACGGCGCCAGAGCGGCCAGTAACGGCGGCCCGCTTCGTCGAGGACCTCGGTGCCGCCGGGTCCGTCCACGACGAGCATGCGTTCCTTCAGGAAAGCGACCTCGGCGGGCGTGAGCTCGGCGCGGACGGCGCCGGCGCGCCGGACCGGACCTTCGTCGGGCTGGACATCGGCGTTGACCAGCAGGACGACCTCCAACGGCCCGGCGACGCGATGGTCGATCCACGCGATCACGCCGTAAGGAATCGCGGTCATGGCCGCGGCGAGCAGCAGCCCGCCGCCGAGGGAGCGGCCGAAGTCGTGCCGCGCGCGCAGCGCGACCAGCAGGCCCGCGCCGGCGAAGCCCGCGGCATGGACGGAGATGTCGATGCCCAGGGTCCATTGGGCCGAAAGGAAATCATCCGGACGGCCGAACCAACTGAGTCGCAGGAACATCGCGACCACCCACAGCGTGCCGGCGGCGGCGCCCAGCAACGGCGCATACCGGGCGCCCGCGCGGACGTAAGGCCGGGTGAGCAGCGCCGAGAGGCCGGAAGCGAAGAGGCCGCCGAAGAAGGCGCCCTTGAGGGAAGCCACGCCCGTGAGGGCCGCGGCGATCACGAGGAAGGCCCAGGTGAACCAGTAGGTCAGGGCGTAGGTCTTCATTCCCCGACCACCGTGCCCGGAGGCACGATCGCGCCCTTCTTGACGACGATCACGCCGTCCCGGACGAACAAGGCATCGGTCTCCCATTTGTCCGGCAGGCCCGTGGGGGCCAGACGGCAACCTTTGCCGATACGTGCGTTCTTGTCGATGATCGCGTTACGGATGAGGCAGTTGGGGCCGACGCCGACGTCGGGACGCCCGAGGGAATTGTTGCGCGCGAGGTCATGCGGACGCTCGAAGGCGTCGGCGCCCATCATGACGACGTTCTCGAGGCGGGAGCCGACGCGGATCACGGAACGCACGCCGATGACGCAGCGGTTGAGCTCCGAATCGTCGACGATCGCCCCGTCGGCCATGAGCACGCGGAAGGAGCGGGCGCCGTTGAGCTTCGCCGGAGGGAGATAGCGGGCGTGGGTGTAGACCGGGTTATGGCCGTCGAAGAAGTCGAAGGGCGGCACCGGGTCGGTGAGGCTGAGGTTGCATTCCCAGAAGGAGCCGACCGTGCCGATGTCCTCCCAGTAGCCGTCGAACACGTAGGCCATCATGCGCTTCGAGGCCAGCAGCCCGGGGATGACTTCCTTGCCGAAGTCCGTCTGGGTATGGTCGGCGAGGGCCTCCCGCATGACCTTGCCCGAGAACAGGTAGATGCCCATCGAAGCCAGGCAGTAAGGCTTGTCCGACTTGTCGGAGAGGCGGTCGCGGGCGTTCCCGCCGAGCACCAGCGAGGAGATGACCGCCGGATCCCTGGGCTTCTCGACGAACTCGACAATGCGCAGGTCGGCGCCGACGCGCATGACGCCGAGGGCGGAGACCTGGTCGGAAGGCAAGGCCTTGGCGGCGATGGTGACGTCGGCGGCGTTCTCGATGTGCTGGCGGGCGAGCTCGTCGAGGTCGAGGCGGTAGAGCTGGTCACCGGAAAGGATCAGCACGAGGTCCTCGTCCTTGAGATTGTAGTGGTGGAGGTTCTGGCGGACCGCGTCGGCCGTGCCTTGGTACCAGGTCTCCTTGTCGCCGGTCTGCTCGGCGGCGAGGATGTCGACGAAGCCGCGGCCGAAGCCGTCGAACTTATAGGTCTGCTGGATGTGCTTGTGCAGGGACGCGGTATTGAACTGCGTGAGCACGAAGATCTGGTTGAAGCCCGAGTTCAGGCAGTTGCTGATCGGGATGTCGACGAGCCGGTAGTTGCTGGCTAGGGGCACCGCGGGCTTGCAGCGGTCCTTCGTCAGGGGGTAGAGGCGGGAGCCGCGGCCACCCCCCATGATGATGCTGATGACGCGCGGAAGGGAGGGCATGGCGGGATGGCCTACCATCCCTCCGGTCGAGACCGCCCTCAAGCGGAAAAGGTCGAATGGCGGCTTGAAGGCGAAGGCGTCACGGAGTTGCATCGCCTCCCGCATGGCTTTCGCCTTCCATATCCTCGGCACCAGCAGTTCCGGCAACTGCTCCTTGCTGGAGGTCGGCGGCACGCGGGTGATGCTCGACGCCGGTTTCCAGGGACCGCGTCTCGAGGCGTCCTTGCAGAAGCTCGGCCTCGAGGCCCGGGCCCTCGACGCCGTCTTCATCACGCACGAACATTCCGACCACTGCGTCGGCCTGCCCGCCCTGCTCCGCCAGAATCCCCGCCTCAAGGTCTTCGCGAACCGCGAGACGGCCCGACGCATGAAGGACTCCTTCAAGTCGCAGCCCGACTGGCAGCTCTTCGAGACCGGCACGACCTTCGGATTCAAAGGCCTGCAGGTGACCGCGATCCCGATCCCGCACGACGCCGCCGACCCCGTGGGTTATGCGTTCGACCTACCCGCCGAGGACGCGCGGCCCGCGCGGCGCCTCACCTGGCTGACCGACCTCGGCCACGTCACCCCGGTGGTCCGGCACCATGTGGCCCTGGCCGACATCCTCGTGCTCGAGGCCAACTACGACGAAGAGATGCTCGACCTCTCCAAGCGGCCGCTCGCCTTGAAGCAGCGTATCCGAGGCAACTTCGGCCACCTCTCCAACACGCAGACCAAGGACCTGCTCGTCAGCCTGCGCGAATGGCAGGCGACCGAACTCTACCTCGGCCACCTGAGCAAGGAGTGCAACCGCACCGTCATCGTCGACGCCCTGATGAACGAGGTACGCGCACGGAAGACCGACCTCCGCGTGACGGTGGTCGACCCCCTCGAGGACAATCCGACCAGCCACTGGTGAGGCTTACTTCGACGGCGGAGCCGGGATGTCGTCGGCCGCCGGCGGCGCGGGCACGACCCCCGCGGGGCTGATGACGGCGCTCGCGGCCACCGAGTGAGCGAGCCGCTTGACGGCGGCTCCGCAGGCGGGCGAGGCCGGGTTCAGGTCCTGGGCTGCCAGCCAGGCGGCCAAGGCCGCGGCCTCGGCGCCCTCCTTCTCCAGCTTCTCGGCGCGGCCGATGAGCTGGGCGTAACCCGCCACGAGCGGGGCGATGTCGGAACGCGTCTTCGCGAGCACGAGGTCGTCGGACTCGGTCTTGTAGGCCTCCACGATGACGTCCCACGCGAGGTAAGGGTTGTTCTGGGCCGCGAGCATCGAGGCCTTCTGGATGTTGGCGTCGAGCTCGCCGACGCGGTTGACGACCTTGCGGAGCTTCTCGGAGCGCTCCTTGTCCTGCGCGAGGGCGAGAGCGTATTCGAGCTTCTTGTTGAAGATCTCGCGCCACTTGGCCTCGGCCATCAGGCGGTCGAACTCCGGAATCTTGAGGGCGAGCGTGTCTTGGCGGCTGACCACCTGGTTGGCGAACTCCTTCACCCCTGGGTTCTGGGGCCAGATCTTGGTCGCGCGTTCGAGGGCCGTCTCGGCCTTGGCGTTGTCGCCCGCGAGGGCGGCGGCCTTCGCGGCGAGCAGCGACATGTTCGAAGCGTTCATGGCGTTGCTGACCTTCGAGAGCACCGGGGCGCCGGGGAAGTCGCGGGCCTGGCCGCGGACCTTGTTCACGTAGGCTTCGACGCTCGCGAGGTCGCGCTCGTCGCCGAGGCGCTGCAGTTCGCGGAGATCCTTCCAGAGCGCGAGCATCTGGCGCTTCTTCTCCTGCGGATAGAGCATGACCGGCGGCTCGAACTCACCGAGGAAGAACGTCTCCTGCAGCCGCTCGAAGGCGCCGTAGAGCTCCTCCTGCTTCGCCAGGTCGTCGACCGTCTGCATGCCCTTGCCCACGTCCTTGATCGCCTCGCGGGCGAGCAGGTCGACGGACTCCAGGGTCGGCACGAAGTCGGAGACCGGGAAGAATTCCTTCACTTCCTTGGCGCCCACGACGACGTCTTGGTTGCTGGCGTTGAAGACCACGCGGTAGAAGGCGCTGGTGACGAGGGTGTGGCGGTAGCGGCGCGCCATGAGGAAGGCGACCATCTGGGACTGGAACTCGAGCTTGGCCTTGAGGCCGATGGTCGTGAGCTTCGCGCCCTGGGCGAGCATCTGGGCCTGGGTGCGGGCCTCGTCCTTGACCTTGTACCCCAGCTCGGTCGTGCCGGTGGAGCCCTTCGAGATCAGCTTGCCATCCTTCCCCTGCATGCGCTCGGCGTTGGCTTCCTCGACGCGGTCGGCGCGGTTGATGATGACGGACTCCTGGGCCTTGCGGAGGATCTCCAACTGGTTGAGCGTGACCTCGATGTTCTTGTATTCGTTGCCCATCCGCCAGGCCTTCTGGACCTGGCTGGCGATGGTCAGGCAGCCGTCGGCGTCGAATTCGAACTCCGCCGCCTTGAAGAGCAGGTTGAAGGCCTCCTGCTGGTTGCGGTAATAGTTGTCCTTGGTCAGCGACTGCGGCGAGAGCAGGAACTGGATCTGGTCGAGGATCGCGACGTAGCGCTTCATGTCGCCGTTGTCGGTCGGGGCGGCGAGGTAACGCTCGAAACGGGCCCGTACGGTGCGGGTGTTGCCGAGGTTCATCGTGGCGCCCTTCCACTGCATGGTGCCGTTCTCCAGGTCCACGGAGTCGCTGTTGACGTTGAAGAGCCGGTCGGCGGCGCCCTCGGCGGTCGAGCTCTTGTAGTCGCCCGCCGTGCCGCCCTGCGCGGGCCCGGGCAGCTGTCCTTGGGCGAGGCCGAGCCCGGTCAAGGCGTACCAGCCGAGGCAGGAGAGGATGAGGTGACGCATGGAGGGGAGGTTCAGAAACGTTCGAGGGCTTCGACGACCAAGAGGTCGCGGGTGACGCGCAGCTTGCACTTGAAGCGCTGGCCGACCTCGAAGGAGTCGGCGGAGCCGGCGGGGATGAAGACGGGGATGCGGCCGACGGAATCCTTACCGATCGGCTTCACGGCGAGCACGCGGCCGCTGCCTTCCACGAAGGCGAGCTGCTGCTCGACCTGGCACTCGAGGCGGTAGCTGTTGCCCTGGAGCGTGCCCCAGTCGCGACGATACGCCTCGACCGAGAAAGGCGTCAGGCCGGCGAAACGGCCGCCGCCGCCCATGCGAGGGACGACGATCGTGACCAGGATCACGATGACCACGACGGGGATGCCGAGCGCGAAGAAGAGGGGGTTGATCTTGGACATACGGAAAGGGGCACAGGCTACCCTGCCTTCACATCCTAACCTCCTTTGGGATTTGTTCCAGCGATTTCCCTTAGGGTAAACCCGAAGCCGCCCGGCCGCGGCCCCTCAGCTCCAGCGCTTCTGCTGGCAGCCGAAGACGACCAGACAGATGCCGAAAAGGCCTTGGACCAGAAGGACCGTGAGCCCGAGGGAAGTGTCGGCCACGAAGGCGCTCTGGTTGGGCATGCTCGCCGTATAGGCATCATACAGCGGCAGGCCCAACATGGACTTCATGTAACCCGACCAGCCCCAGTAGGCGTTGATGAAGGGCCGGCAGAGCCAGGTCAGGGCCGGCGGCAGGGCCAGGACGACGCCCGAGAGGGGCAGCTGGAAGCCCACGAGGTAGATCGAGAGCAGCGACGACTTCTCCGGCGAGGTGAGCATGGCCGAGAAGCCCAGGCAGACCACCGACATCGAGACGCAGCTGCCCGCGAGGATCGCCAGCTGCTCGGCCCACGGGCCCGGGAAGTTGCAAATGAGCTTCACGAAGAAACACATCCAGACGCCCTGGGCGACGGCGATGAGCGAGACGAAGGTGATCTTGGAGAAGGCATAGGCCCACGGGCGGAGGCCCGTCATGCGCTCCTTCTCGTAGAGCACGCGCTCGGCGGAGATCTCGCGGCCGCCGTTGTTGGCGCCCATGAGCGTGAGCAGGATGACCTGGAACATCACCAGGCCGGCGGCGAGGCCGGCCAGTTGGGCGTTGGCCACCTGGACGCTCAAGGCCTGCTTGACCTCCTCCATCGACGCCGTGTTGCGGTCCATGGGAATCTTGAGGACATCCCAGGCGCCTTCGAGGTTGAAGATGATCACGAGCAGCGGGAAGCCGAACGTGATGGCGAGCGTCAGGCCGAGGTAACCGGTGTCGCGGAAGAAGAGCTTCAGGCGACGCGAAAGCAGCGTCGTGAACTGGGAGACGCCGCCGGGAACGACGGGTTCGGGCAGCGACTCGACCTCGGCCGGCGCGCCGACCTTGGCCACCGCCGCGGCGTAAGCCTCCGGATTCTCGGCCTGACGGAT
>Ga0163212_1000072_pt1 | contig 39419 bp, 27 predicted proteins | sample Malawi_45m_30L_FD_113532 | JGI IMG/M metagenome (GOLD analysis project Ga0163212, IMG submission 113532) | Freshwater microbial communities from Lake Malawi, Central Region, Malawi to study Microbial Dark Matter (Phase II) - Malawi_45m_30L | ecosystem: Environmental > Aquatic > Freshwater > Lake...
TGACACTGGCTTGATGCCGATGCCCGAGGTCTCGGGGAAGCGAATCTTGGCGTAAGCCTTGGGAAAATTTGCTTTGAAGAGTTCCTTGAATTTTTTGTTCTCGTCCGAGCCGAGTTCGAATTCAATACCTGCGTAGATGTCTTCGGTATTCTCGCGGAAGATCACCATATCGACCTTTTCGGGGGCCTTGACGGGCGAGGGCACGCCCTTAAACCAGCGCACCGGGCGCAGGCAGACGTAAAGGTCGAGCAGTTGCCGCAGCGCTACGTTGAGCGAGCGGATACCACCGCCTACCGGCGTCGTAAGCGGCCCTTTGATCGACACCAGATATTCGCGACAGGCGGCGACGGTTTCATCAGGCAGCCACGTATTGAAAAGTTTGTTCGACTTTTCGCCGGCGTAAACTTCCAGCCAATGGATCTTACGCTTGCCACCGTAAGCCTTGGCGACGGCAGCGTCGAGGACGCGCACGCTCGAGCGCCAGATATCCGGCCCCGTGCCGTCGCCTTCGATGTAGGGAATGATCGGATTGTCAGGGACGGACAATTTGCCGCCTTTGATGGTGATCTTGGCGCCGCCAGCGGGCGGTGTCAGCGTGACTTTTGCAGCCGTCGTCATGTTGCGAAACTCCTTCTGAAACGCTCGGCGATTTTTTAAAAACCCCTGCCGTTGCGTGGCGCGGATTCTACAGCGTGGCTTCGCTAGAATCTCCCCCATGAGACAACCACGCCCATGAGCGCACCGATGGCCTCGACGCCCGCGGCCGACGGCTTTCGCATGCCCGGGGAGTTCGAGCCCCACCGCGGCTGCTGGATGCTGTGGCCCACGCGCCCGGATAACTGGCGCGAGCAGGCGGCGCCGGCGCAGCGTGCGTTCGCGGCCGTTGCCCATGCGATCGCGCAGTTCGAGCCCGTCAGTGTGGGCGTGGCACTTGCGCACCACACTGCGGCGCGGCGGGCGCTTGAGCCGCGGATTCGCGTGCTGCGTCTCGAGAGCGACGACGCCTGGATGCGCGATGTCGGTCCCACGGGTGTCGTGAATCGGCATGGCGAGGTTCGTGGTGTCGACTGGCACTTCAACGCCTGGGGCGGACTCAACGGCGGTCTGTATTTTCCTTGGGATCGCGATGAGCTCGTTGCGCGCCGCGTACTCGATGTCGAAGGGCTCGCCCGTTATCGCGCGCCGTTGGTGTGCGAGGGCGGGTCGATCCACGCGGATGGCGAGGGCACGCTGCTGGTCACCAAGGAGTGTCTGCTCCACGCCAATCGCAACCCGCAACTCGGTCGTCGTCAGATCGAAACTTTGCTGCGCGCCTACACATCAGCTACGCAAGTTATTTGGCTGGAGCGCGGGGTTTTCAACGACGAGACCGACGGACATGTCGATAACCTCGCGTGCTTCGTTGCGCCCGGCGAGATTGCGCTGCTCTGGTGTGATGATCGCCGCGACCCCCAATATGCGATTTCGCGCGATGCTTTTGTGCGCCTGAGCGATTCCCGCGATGCGCGCGGACGACGGTTCAAAGTTCACAAGATTCCGATGCCGGGTCCGCTAGCGATGACCTCGGTCGAGGCCGCGGGACTCAGGCCTCGTGCGGGTAGCAAACCGCGCCGTGGCGGCGAGCGGCTCTCAGCCAGTTACGTGAATTTCTATATCGCCAACGGCGGTGTGGTGGTACCGCTCCTCGATCCGCGACTCGATGCCCGCGTGCTCGCGCGATTGCAGCAGATCTTTCCGCAGCGGCGGGTGGTGGGCGTGCAGGCACGCGAAATTTTGCTTGGCGGGGGCAACATCCACTGCATCACACAGCAGATTCCGCGCGGCCAAGTGTCTCAGCGTCGGCGCCAGTCAACCCCAAAATAAACGCTGCGACCGCGCGCCGGAAAGTATCGCCAGTCGCCCTGCGCGTAATCGGCACGATCAGCCAGGCGCTGGTCGGTGGGATTCTCGATCTCAAGATTTAGACCGATTTCATCAGCAACTTGCCAGCGCGCGTTCAGGCGTAGCGCGACTTGCGCCGGATGCCGCCGCTGATTGGCCGCGTCGGTAAAATAAGCGCCTGTGCGACGCGCTTCGATTTCGATTGCGAGCCCCGTTTGTGGTCTGAGCTCGACGGCCAGCCGATGAATGCTGCGCGGTGCGGTGTCGATGTCGCGGCCCGCAACAATCGTCTCACCACCTTCGATGACACGCGAGAAATCATAACGATGGTGCGCCCAAGTGCCGCTTGTGCGAACCCGTAAGCCCGCGAATACGGGCCAATCGAGTTCATACTCCAGGCCCTCGTGTCGAGTACGACCGCCGCTGACATTGAAGCCGTTGGTATCGCGCAGGATGACATCGGTTTTACGCGCTCGATAGAGCGCGACGCTGCCGGCAAGCGCAGGCGCTCTTCCCATCGTAAAGCGCCAGCCGAGTTCGGCGCTGCTCAGTCGTTCGGCGCCGAGTTCAGCCACCGACTGGCTGCGCTGCAGGCGATAAAGCTCGGTAATTTCCGGCGGCCGAAAGCCCTCGGCCAGTACGGCATAGAGATGCTGCGATGCACTCAAATTTTTGATGAGCTCTGCACGCGGTGTGAGCTGCGAGTAGTGATCGCTGCGATCTGCGGGGCGACTATAAAGACAGCCGCCGGGGCAGGGCGAGCCGTCCTCCGCCGTATTGCCATCGCGCATGCGATTATCGTAGCGATACGCCGTGCGATCGGCGCGCAGCGCAATACGCCACATCCAATCGCCAACGCGTTGTTCGATGCCCGCGCTCGCGCCGCCGGTCGCGACATCCACTGAGTAGTCGTAGTGACGTCCTGCCGGTCGAATAGCACGGGCGGCCGCACTACCTTCGACCGTCGGACCGTTCTGAATTTCGAGTAGTTCCGTCGCCGCCCACTCGGCATCGAGCGCGAGGCGCCACGAGAGACCGTTTGACCCCATCGGGCGACTGCGCGATAGGGCGAAGGCTGCGCTGCGTTGCGCGTTGTATTCGAGCGGCTTGCCGAGTAAAAAATGTTGCAGGAATGTCATCGACGAGTCGCGCAGGATGGCGCGTACTTCGTCGCTGCAGTCGGCGCAGCTTGCGCGTGACCACGCCGCCGAAACGCGCCGGCTCTCGGCATCGCGAAAGGCTTCGGGGTTCGGATTCGAGCGCCACAGCGACGGGTCGCGATACGCCGCGAAGCCGCGGATGAAGCCTGCCGTATCCTGATCGAGACGCGTAGCCGTTGCGCGCAAGCGTAGTCGTCCGTCGCGGAATTCGCGATCATGCAGCAAATGCAGTTTGTAGTCCGTGCTCGCCGAGTCCGCACGAAACCCCCCGTCGTGTCTTATGAGCGCCTGCACGGCGTACTCGTTACGCGCGGTCGCGAGGGTCACCGAGCGAAAAGCATCGGAGCCAGTCATTGCCGTGATCCGCAGCCCGACAAGTTCGTGCACTTGCGGAGTCAAAATATTTATAACACCGTGTACGGCATTGGCAGCATGCACGGCACTGCCCGGCCCACGTAATACTTCGATCGCTGTGGCTTGCGTGGTGTTGACCTCGAACAACTGGTTAATATTGCAAAATCCGGTGGGTCGTAAAGCAAAGCCGTCCTCCAGCATCAGGAAGGCGCCGCAGGCCCCGGACCCCGTGAGCACCGGTGAGCGAATCGCGAGCAGGCTCTCTTGTCCGCTACCGCGCTGCAGCACGACTCCGGGGATACGATTCAGACTCTCGGCGGGGTGAGCAAGGTCGAGTGCGCCGGTGATGTTTGGCGTGATACGGCTGAGGCTGGCGGCCACATCGATTAGGCGTTGTTCTCGGCGACGCGCGGTCACCACCACCTCATCGAGAGCGGTCGCCGAGACGGGCGATACGGTCGCCGCGAGCAGGACGGCGAGGGCGGTAACGAGCATGCAGACATTATCGCTTGTTATCCTTCGCCTCGTGCGCTCGCTCCGTCATGTTGCCGTGCTCGTGCTGTTTGCGATGGTGGCCTCGCCTCTCGCCACCCCGTGGGCTGCGGCTGCTGAACGGCCGCGCGTGGGTCTGGTGCTCTCCGGCGGTGGGGCGCGCGGTGCCGCACACGTCGGCGTTCTCAAGGTGCTCGAGGCCGAGCGCATTCCGATCGATGTCATCGCCGGTACCAGCATGGGTGCGTTGGTCGGCGGCTTGTACGCGAGTGGCTTGTCCGCTAAAGATATCGCCACGCTGGTCGAGTCTAGCGAGTGGCGACAAGCGTTTCGCGAGCCGGCGCCACGTGACCGCTTGAGTTTCAGGCGTAAAAGCGAAGATCAAAATTTTCTGGTGAATTTTCCAGTCGGGCTCAAGGGCGGTGCTTTCCGCCTGCCCAAGGGCTTGGTCTCGGGTCAGCGACTTACGCAGGCACTGCGCCGCGTCACGGGACCGGTCGCACGAATCGAAAACTTCGACCAACTGCCGACGTCGTTTCGCGCGGTGGCGACCGACCTCGAAACCGGGGATCCCATTGAGCTCGCCAGCGGTGATCTCGTCACCTCGATGCGCGCAAGTCTCGCGGCGCCGGGTTTGTTTGCACCAGTGGAGATCGCTGGCCGTCTGCTCGTCGATGGTGGACTCGCCAACAATTTGCCAGTCGAGATTGCGCGCAGTATGGGCGTCGATGTGCTCATCGTGGTCGATGTCGGCTTTCCGCTTCGCAAGCGCGACACGCTCGACTCCGTGGCGACCATCTCTAATCAGATGCTGTCGATACTTATCCGCCGTGGTAGTAATGCACAACTTCGTACGCTGCAGCCTGAAGATATTTTGCTCGCGCCGCAGCTCGGCGAGGCCTCGAGTTTTGATTTCGAGATCGTGTCGCGCGCGGTGGCGCTGGGTGAGGAGGCAGCGCATGGGGCCCTCGACAAGTTGGGTGCGCTGCGCCTCGAGGAACGTGAATACTCGAACTATCTCTCCGCACGCGCAGCGGTACGGGGTGGCGCGCCGCAGGTGACCGAGGTTCAGGTGGCCGCTGACTCGCTGCGCTATGAGCGGTTGTTGCGCTCCGGCTTCACGGACACCTCAAGTGCGCTCGGTTTGGATGCCGGGCTCCGGACCCTCTATGGTCGCGGTAACTTCGAGAGCGTCGACTACAGGCTGCGCGCCGGTCAGAACGGCGACACGCTGGAATTGAGCGCCAAGCGCAATTCCTGGGGGCCGAACTACATGCGGATCGGCCTCAATCTAGAGGACGATTTCAACGGTAACTCCAGTTACAACGCCGCGGCTCGCTTCGTGTTGGCCGATATCGGTCCGCTTGCCGCCGAGTGGGTTTGGGATCTGCAGGTGGGCTCCGAACCCAAGATCGCCACGGAGTTTCACCTCCCGCTCGGTGACTCGGCACACTGGTTTTTGCTGCCACAGGCGCGTTTCGAGTTGCGCAACGTGCCGCTACTCGAGGCCGGTGAGCGCCGTGCCGAATATCGGTTGCGCACCACGGAATACGGAGTCGATATCGGACGCGAGTTTTCCAACTGGGGCGAGTGGCGGGCGGGCTTGCGACGGATCACAGGGCGAACGCAGCTGCGGATTGGCGATCCTCTGGTGCCTGCCGTCCACGACTTCGATATACGCGAATATTTTGGTCGGCTGTCCTATGACGAGCTTGACAACCGCAACTTTCCGCGTCGCGGGCAATATTGGGTCGCCGAGTGGCGGGCTGAGGCTCCGAGCTTGGGTTCTGCGCAACGCTCCGATCTCGTCACCATCGATTGGCTTGCTGCGCGATCGAGTGGGCGCAACACGGGTGTGTTGTGGAGTTCTTTTGGTACCAACGTCGAGTCGGCGAGCGGCAACATTCGCACGCTCTTCCCGCTTGGCGGTTTCCTGAATCTGTCGGCGCTCGCGCCCGACTCGGTCAGTGGTCGTCACTACGCCATCGCGCGCGCCATGTATTACCGGCAGATCGGGCGGGGTGGCGAGGGGTTTTTGAACGTACCCGCTTACCTTGGAGTCTCGCTCGAGGCCGGCAATGTGTGGAATGAGCGCAGCGAGATCGGTTTCGGTTCGGCGCTCAAACAGGGTAGCGTTTTCTTTGGCTTCGATACCCTGCTCGGGCCCGTCTATTTGGGTTCGGGCTTTGGCGAGGGCGGCGAGAACACGTTCTACCTGTTCCTGGGCCGCACGTTTTAGTCGCGGCCACCCTAGGCCTGGTCGCGACGGCGCGAGGCGAGGTTCACGACCTTCTCGTAATGGAGCGCAGGGCGATCGCCCGGACGCGAATACTCGTGCTTGCGGCTCATCTCGGCGAGCGCCGCATCGCGCTCGAGCATCGTTTCAAACCAGTGCGTGCGACTCCAGTCGGCACCGAGCAGCTTACGGAAGGGGTCACCGGCGCGCAGCGAGACCCGCACGCCGTAGGGCTTGGGCGCGGCGCTCGCGGGCGCGCGCAAATTGTGGCTGTGACAGGTGGTCATGGCCGCAAAGGGTACGCAGCCCGGCCGACGATCACAACCGGCGCGACGTTTGTAACCGGGGAGCCGCTTGAAGCGGCGGCGCGCGCACCGCAGAATTCGCTTATGTCACTCTTCCGTCGCAAAACCGAACTCGTCAGCGCCGAGGATGCTCTTCCGGGGCGCAGCACTCCCTTGTCGATCAGCAATCGGCACTTCGTGAATGGCGCGCCTTTGCAGCCACCATTCCCCGCGGGGGCGGTCGAGGCCGTGTTCGGCATGGGTTGTTTTTGGGGTGCCGAGCGGCTCTTCTGGAAGCTCCCGGGTGTGATGTCGACCGCGGTCGGCTATGCCGGGGGCTACACCAACCATCCCACCTATGAAGAGGTTTGCAGCGGTCGCACCGGGCATGCAGAAGTGGTGCGAGTGATCTTTGACCCGGCCAAGCTGTCTTACGCTGCGCTCTTGCAGGCGTTTTGGGAGCGCCACGATCCGACGCAAGGTATGCGCCAGGGCAATGACATCGGTACCCAATACCGCTCGGCTATCTATTGCAGCAGCGAGGGACAACTCGCTGAGGCGCTTGCCAGTCGCGACCGTTACCAAGCCGGTTTGCAGGCGGGCGGTTTTGGTGCCATCACCACCGACATCCGTCTTGCGCCCGAATTCTTTTACGCCGAGGACTACCACCAGCAGTACCTCGCCAAAAATCCGGATGGCTATTGTGGGCTCGGCGGTACCGGGGTCCGCTGCGTGGCCTGAGTTTGACCGCGCGGTAATGAGGCCGCGACTCGCGTAGAGTGGACGAGGCATGATCGTCGACCCGCTTGCGCAAATTTTGCTGCTGCTCGCTGCTGCTGTACTCGTGGTCGCGGCTGCGCGCCGAGTCGGTTTGCCGGCAATTCTCGGCTACCTGATCGTCGGCACGATCTTTGGACCCTTCGCGCTCGGGCTCATGGACGAGACTGACACCACGCGCTTGCTGGCCGAGCTTGGTGTGGTGTTTCTGCTGTTCACCCTAGGGCTGGAATTCTCCTGGCCGCGCATGGTTGCCATGCGGCGCGAAGTATTCGGCGTCGGCAGCGCGCAGATGCTGCTGACGGCCGGTGCGGGCTCTGTCGTTTTTTGGGCCTTGGGTGTGGAGCTGCTCGCATCGATTGCCCTCGGCGGTGCGATCGCCGTCAGTTCCACGGCGATCATCATCCAGCAACTCACCGAGCAGTCCGAGATCAACCGCACGCACGGTCGTGTCGCCTTCAGTGTCTTGCTGTTCCAGGATCTCGCCTTTGTGCCTTTTCTGGTGCTTGCGGGTGCGTTGGCGGCGGGTAGTGTCGATTTCTCGCCGGCGCGCATCGGTGCGGCGGTGGGTGTCGGTACGATTGCGGTGGGTGTCGTGCTCTTGCTCGGCCGTTATGCGCTGCGACCCTTGCTCTATGAAATCGCCCACAGTCGATTGCGCGAACTATTTACTTTGGCGGTGTTGCTGGTGGCACTCGGTGCCGCCTGGATTTCGCACGCTGCGGGTGTGTCGATGGCGACCGGGGCGTTTCTGGCGGGCGTGATGCTGGCCGAGACCGAGTATCGTCATCAGGTCGAGGCGGTCATCAGGCCGTTCCGCGATATTTTGCTCGGCCTGTTTTTCATCTCGGTCGGCATGATGCTCGATTTGCGCGTGCTGCAAGCCGATTGGGCATTGATCATCGTCGTCTTGTTGGTAATGACGCTGCTCAAGCTCGCACTGATGACTGCTGCAGGGCGACTCTACGGCATGCCGCCCTTCAGAGCGGTGCGTACAGGCGTCGTGCTTTCGGTGGGCGGCGAATTCGGTATCGCGATTCTCACCATCCTCATGCAGGGCAACGTCGTCGAAGATCGTGTCACCCAGCCCTTGTTGGTCGCGATCGTGCTCAGCATGGTGACTGCGCCGGTGTTGTTGCGGCAGAACCGTCGAATCGCACGCTGGTTGCTGCGTGAGCAGGGTCCGCCCGGCAAGCCTGAGCCGACCGCCGAGGAGCGCGCGACCGCTGAGCTTGCAGCCCGCGAGCACCTCATTCTCTGTGGTTTTGGTCGTGTCGGTCAAAACCTCGCGCGTGTGCTCGAGTCGAATGGATTCGAGTTCATCGCGATGGATCTCGATCCGACGCGGGTGAGGTCTGCGCGCACCGCGGGCTTGCCGGTGATCTACGGTGACTCGTCCGATACTGACTTGTTGCGCGAGGTCGGGCTCGCGCACGCCAACACGGTGGTGATCACCTTTGCCGAACCTGCAGTGGCGCTTGGCATTGTCAAGGCTGTGCGTTCGCTGCGCGACGACGTCCCGGTGCTCGTCCGCACTGCCGACGATTCGCGGCTCGAAGAATTGATGGCTGCGGGGGCGACCGAAGTGGTGCCTGAGACTTTTGAGGCGAGCCTGATGCTCGCGTCGCACGCGTTGATGTTGCTCAAGCAACCCGTATCGCGCGTGGTGCGCACCATCGGCAATATCCGCAACGAGCGCTACGCCGCCTTGCGCGGGTTGCTGCGCGGCGAGACCTCACTGCCCGATGAGGACGACCTGTCGCGCGAAGAGCTCAAGACCGTGGTATTGCCGCCCGGTGCTTGGGCGATCGGGCGCAGCCTTGCCGAGTTGCAGGAGCGCGGTTACGCGGTCCGCACCGAGAGTTTGCTGCGACACGGGATCGTCGGTCGCAACCCTGAGGCGACCTTGCGCCTGCAGCAGGGCGATGAGCTGGTACTGGTCGGCAGTCCCGAAGCGGTCGAGCACGCCGAACAGGTGTTGCTCGCGGGCTGAACGGCAGACGCCTCAGCAGCGGCTACCGTGCGGCGGCGCGCAGTGACTCGCGCAAAATCTCGACCGCGCTGCGTACCTCGTCTGCGGTGGAAATGAACGGCGGCGCCAGCGCCAGCGTTTCGCCGGTGAAGCGCGGCATCAGCCCCCGGTTCATCGCCTCCTCGAACACCTGGTACGCGCGCAGCGCAGGCTTTCCGGGGACCGGCGTGACATCGACCGCCGCTGCCAAGCCGAGATTGCGGATGTCGGCAACCAGCGGCTCGCCACGCAGCGAATGCACGGCCTCTTCGAGCACCGGCGCGAGCGCAGCCGCACGGTCGATGAGTTTGCGCTGCTGCATGTCATCGAGCGTGGCGTGGGCGGCCGCCACCCCGAGTGGATGGGCCGAGTAGGTGTAGCCGTGAAAGAACTCGATCAGATGCTCGGGCCCTGTCATGAACGCATCGTAGATTGCCGCCGAGGCGATCACGCCGCCGAGCGGCACCGCTGCGTTATTGACTGCTTTGGCAAAGGTGATCAGGTCAGGCTCGACATCAAAGAATTTGTTCGAGAAGGGTGTACCGAGGCGGCCGATGCCGGTGATGACCTCGTCAAAAATCAGCAGAATGCCGTGCTTGGTGCAAATCTCGCGCAGCCGCTTGAGATAGCCCTTGGGAGGCACGATGACGCCGGTCGAGCCCTGCATGGGTTCGACGATGACCGCCGCAATATTGCTGGCATCGTGTAGCGCGACGATACGCTCGAGTTCGTCCGCCAGATGCAGGCCCCACTCCGGCTGACCCCGCGAATAGCCCATTTTCGCGGGCTCGAACGTGTGGGGCAGGTGATCGACGCCCGGAATCATCAATGGCGCGAACATTTTGCGATTGGCTGGAATGCCGCCCACCGAAATCCCGCCCATGCCGACGCCGTGATACCCGCGCTCGCGACCAATGATGCGAGTGCGCGAACTGTCACCACGCGCGCGATGGTAGGCGACGGCAATTTTGAGGGCGGTATCGACGGCTTCGGAGCCCGAATTGACAAAGAAAACCTTGTCGTTGGGGCGTCCGGCGAACTCGGCGATACGGCTCGCGAGCGTGAACGCTGCCGGATGACCCATCTGGAAGCTCGGGCTGAAGTCGAGCGTGGCGACCTGTTGCTGCACGGCCTCGACCACGCGATCGGGGGAGTGACCGAGTGGGCAGCACCAGAGGCCCGAGAGACCGTCGAAAACGCGGCGGCCATCGACCAGCTTGTAGTACGCGCCCTTGCCCGAGGCGATGAGTCGCGGATTCGCCTTGAAATGCCGATTGTGGGTGAAGGGCATCCACCAGGCTTGCAGTGCGCTCTCGCCCCGCACCGCGGCATGATCCAGAGTTACGGCGTTCATTGTTTCATCACCTCGGCGAGGCCGGTAGCCACCCGCTCCACGTTCGCCGGACTGATACCCGCAATGTTGATGCGGCCATCGGGTGCCATGTAGATGTGGTGTACGTCGCGCGCCAGTATGACCTGCTCGGGCGCGAGCGGCAAACGCGAGAACATGCCGCGCTGTCGCTTAATCCAGCCGAAATCGCGGCCGCTGGCTGCGCTCAGCCGATCTGCAAGTAGCGTGCGCAAAAAATTGATGCGATGTGCCATGTGCTGCAGTTCGGTCATCCAGTCCTGGCGCAAATCAGGCTGCGACAGCAAGCGATCGACGACCGCTGCGCCATGATCCGGCGGCATCGACCAGAGCGTGCGCGCGAGCCTGCCGAGCTGACCGCTGACGATCGCGGCGGGTTCGCTGCCGGCCGCGAGTACAGCGAGCAGGCCGGTACGCTCGCGATAGATGCCGAAATTCTTTGAGCAGGATACCGCGACCAAAAGTTCGGGGACGGCGCGGGCGATGATACGGATCGAGGCGGCATCGCGATCGAGATCTTCGCCGAGTCCCTGATAAGCCATGTCGAGGAACGGCAGCAGGCGACGTCGCGCGAGCACCTCGGCGACCGCGGTCCACTGACCGACATCGAGATCTTGTCCGGTCGGGTTATGACAGCAGGCGTGCAACAACACCGGCGAGCCGGCAGGCAGCGCATCGAGTGTCGACAACATGCGCTCGAACTCGAGCGTATTGGTCGAGGCGTTGTAGTACGGATATTTTTCGATTTGCAGTCCGGCGTTACCGAGCAGCGGAATATGGTTGGCCCAAGTGGGGTCACTCACGTGAATGGCGGCACCGGGTTTCGCCGCCACCAGCAGCGCCGCGCCGAGGCGCAGCGCACCGCTACCGCCAGGGGTCTGCGCGAGCGCGAGATCGCTCTTGCGGCCCGCGAGATCACTGCCGAGGGTCAGTGCGGCGACCTGCGCATTGAAACCCGGGTTGCCGATCGGCGAGAGGTAGGTCTTGCTGCTCTGCGCCGCAAGCATTTCCTGTTCGGCGCGTTTGACGGCGCGCGGCACCGGGGTCTTGCCCGCTTCGTCTTTGTAGACGCCTACGCCGAGATCGACTTTGTCGGGCGACGCGTCTTTTTGAAAAGCAGCGGAAACACCGAGGATGGGATCGGGCGGGACTCGCGTGAGGGTCTCGAGCATGGCGGGCCTGTTTGACTGCGTGACGCGACCATTATCGCAGCCTGACTCAGCCCGCGCGACCTCCGGGCGGTGTGAAATTCGGAAAGAACAATTTACGGAAGTTCAGACGAATGTTGCGGCCCTGCGGATCGAGCAGATCGGGCTGGTAGTTCACCGGCACGGAGCCGTCGGCGGCGCGAACCTTTTGCCGTTCATTGAAGAGGTTGCCGATCACGAGGTTCAGCCGCGCGCCGCGCAGGAACTCGTGATTGCGCGCCCACGGTTGCAAGCCGAGATCGGCGAACAGGCGCAGGTTTACCGTAGTGAGTGCTGCGAAGTCGAGATCGCTCCGGTTGCTCGGGTTGGCGCCGCCAGCGACCGAGTTTCCTTTGATGGCGCTACCGCTGCGCCACTGCGTGATCACGCGCGCGCCAAAGCCGTTACGGTTGGCGCCGAACTGCGCTTCGAGCTCGCGTCGCGGATTACCGACGCTGTCGAACAGCGTATCGCCGTCGAGCAGATCGAGCGTCGGCAGATTGCGTGCGATCGTGATCTCGTCGGCCAGCCGTTCCGTGTAAGTGAGCGTGAGCTGTAAGCTGCCGCGCCGCGAGAAAGCGAGAAAGCGCTCGCCCATCTGCGCCATGCGTGCGCGCCGTGCGGCATCGTCTGCCGGAGCAGCGCCGGCGGGCGGCGCGTTGCCGGCTGGTGCAGTGATCACGATCGGGCCGCCCGCGTTTGGCGGGCCACCACGGCCGGAGTTGCCGCGAGTCGGGAGGCTCGGCGCTTCGGGCTGCGGTCCCCAGGGACGCGTCAGGTTGAGGGTGAAGCGCAGCTCATCACGATCGCGACCAAAGAAATTAACCGGGCGGGCGTCGATGGCTAGCAGTTTGCCGCTGGCATCGCGTTGGAAGCGATTGCGGAATGCGTGCTCGAGATCGGGCGTCGCCAGCGGCAAGCCGCTAATCACATCGCGCGAGCGAGTGCGGACGAAATCGACATTGAGATCGAGATCGATATCTTCGTAGGGACGCGACCCGATGCCGAGTTTGAGGACCTTACGACGATCGGTGGAAAGTAGCGCATTGCCACCGTCGATGCGCGTGATCTCCACCGTCTCACCGCGTACGAAGTCGAAGCTGCGCACGAACGGCGTGGTGATGATGGCACCGCCGAGTTGTTGCATCGATGGCGCGCCCTGTTCGTCGGTCATCGAGGCGATCACCCGCAGCAGGCGTCCCGTCGACCAGTTGAGACCAAACCCCGTAGTCTGCAGGCCGCCGATATCGGAGATGTCTTCGTAACTTTGGTTGAAGTTGGCGCCGAGTCGGGCCGCGCGTTCGCCGTCACCGTCGACGAAGCCACGCCACAACGGCAGGTCGACGTTGAGTTGCAGATCACGCTGGTCGCGTGACAGGCCGGTCACGACGCTGGAGGTAAAGCGTTGCGAGAAGCTGTCGATGCTCCGGGTGCCGGCGCTGCCCTTGAGCGTGATGCCAACTGCGCCAACGGGCAGCTCGAAAGCGGAGCCATTGAGTACAAGCTCGAGGTCTGCCGAGTCGGTACGCGAGGAGGTATTGTTGGCCCCGCTCGTGAGCGAGGTCCTCGAGTCGCTGCGATCAGCATTGACGGTGGCAGACCACCGCCAGCCGCGCCTTGCGCCCTGTACGATGCCGCCGAGGTGCGAGTCGAGCGTATTGGCGTCGCGCCGCAGCGGGGCAGGGCCGGTGGCACCCGGGCGCACACCGAGCAGAGATTCGCGGGCCGTGTCGTCGAGCGTGGCGTTCAGCGTGAAGGCGCTGCCCTCGGTGAGCGGCATGGCGAGTACGAAGTTGGCGGTGAGCTGGTCGGCCGCGGGTGCCAAGCTGCGCAGCGCCGCATCGGCGTTCGTCGTGCCCGTGGCACCCACGATATTGCGTTGCGATTCGAGTAGTTCTTCGTCGCGCCGCGCCTTGAGATCGACCTGCCAGCGATCATCGCGACGAATATCCAACCAACTGGCGTTGAGATCGGCGCCCTCGCGTCCACCCTCGGTGGTGCCGCGTGCACCGAACTCGCCCGTAAACGCTTTGAAGCGCGGCCGCAACACGATGTTGACCACGCGTTGATCGGCGCGATAGCCGTATCTAAGCGCGACTTCTTCTGGAAAAATGTCGGTGCGCAGGATCGCTTCGGTCGGTAAATCACGAATTTCACCGAAACCCGAGACGCGCACACCGTTGATCAGCACGATGGGTCGTCCGCCACCGCGACCACGACTGCTGCCGAGTTGCGGCCCCAGCGCCGTTAACAACTCGGCGACCGAACTCACACCGAAAGCGCGGATTTCTTCGGCCGAGAGTTGCGTTTCGGGCGGGATGTCGCCGATCACCAAACCGGGCTCGCGTCTGCCGGTGACCACCACTTCCTCCAGCGCCTCTTCAGTATCGACACTTTGGATGTTACTTGGCGCTTGTTGGGCTGCGGCGGGCAGGACACTGGTCAAAGAAACCCCGCTCGCCAGCATGGCAATACCTATCGATAAACGACGGCGTTTGGGCGAGGGCGGCGAGTTCCGGCTGATCATGAAACGTCCTCGCATATTCTTTGGGTGGCGTATTCGACACAATCATCTCGGTGGAGTTCAAGTCAAGTTTTGTTGCGTCGGCGCAGTAGCATCCACAGCCCGAGCAGCACACCTACCGTCAGCACGCCGGGCCACCACAACTCGGGCAGGATGACCCTGCGCAACGCATTCACGGCGACCTGATCGCGTGGCTCGTAGCCTGCGGGCAGGGGCAGAACACCGTCGGCGCGCTCGTACTCTTTGTACGCCGCGAGCAGGCGCGCATAGTCGCCAGGTTGACTCGCGCGCACATTACGGGTTTCGCCGGGGTCGCGCGCGATATCGTAGAGCTCCCAGTCACCCGTGCCGACGGGCGGCAGGTTGCGCACCAGCTTGAGATCTCCGGCAAACAGCGCGGCGTTACCGGCAAGCTCATACCCCAAGGTGTCGTTAGCGGTGCGCACGCTCGCGGTGGCGTCGCGGAGCATGCTGACCAAGCTGCGTCCGGTGAGCGGCTCAACACCGGACTTCTGGCCTGGGTGGGTAACGCCCGCGAGCTCAAGCAGGGTAGGGGTGACATCGGTAACGTGGGTGAAACCGCTGTGGATTGTGCCGCGGCCTGCGGGTCTGCGAATGATCAACGGCACGCGCAAACCGCCCTCTCCGGCGTAGAACTTGTGCGTCGCCAGCGGCGACACGGCCGCTGCAGCCCAGTTCCGACCCATGGTTGTATAGGCGCCCGGGCTGCCAAGGCGATCGGTGTCGCGGGTGTACTGCGTCGCGAGCCAGGCCTTGCCCGATAGATAGTCGTACGGGTCTGAGGGTTCGGCGCCATTGTCCGAGAGGAACACGAAGATGGTGTTGTCGTCGGCGCCCAAATCTTTGATCGCTGTACGCACCCGACCGATCTCACCATCCATGGTCTCTGCCATGGCGGCATACACCTCCATGCGGCGAGTCTCGTAGACCCTGCGAGTCGCGTCCAAAGTATTCCAGTCCTCCAGGCTGGGCCAGGCCGCAAGCTGCGTGCTCGGTGGCAGCAGTCCGAGCTCCTTGGTTCGTTGAAATCTTTGTTCGCGGATGGCTTGCCAGCCCCGGTCATAGCGACCGCGCTGTCGCGCAACCATGTCGGCAGGTGCTTGCAGCGGCGTGTGGTTGGCCTGAAAGGCGAGATAGAGAAAAAACGGCGGAGGCGAGTCGCCGCTGCTTGCGCGGCGCGTAGCCCAGTCGTTACGCAAGTAATCGATGGCGCGATCGGCGTAAAAACGCGAGGAATAATATTCTGCCGGCATCGTGGCCGGCTTACCGTCCTCGAACCAATAGACCCGATCGGTCAGCGCCAGGTAACGCTTGGTCGGCACCCAGTTGTCCGACCCGCTGTCGCCTTGAACGAACGAGTGGTCGAAGCCGCGCGCCGGCGGCAGGTTATAGGATTCCTTACCCACATGCCATTTACCCACGGCATAGGTTCGATAGCCGTTACGCTGCAGCAGGCTGCTGATCGTGAGCACATCGGGTTTGAGGACGGTGAGGTAGCCCGGCTTGCCCTCGAGTTCGCGCGGTACCGATTCATGCATCGCGCCCACGCCGGTCCGATGGCTGCGGACACCGGTCAACAGCATTGCGCGCGTTGGCGAACACTCGCCCGACACATGAAAGTTGGCAAAGCGTGTGCCTTCGGCAGCCAGCGCATCCAGATTGGGCGTACGGATTTCGCCGCCAAAGCTGCCAAGATCGCTGTATCCCAGATCGTCGGCGACGATCACCACGATGTTGGGGCGCTGTGGCGGCGCGGGTTCGTCTGCGATAACGACGGTGCCCGCAAGGACGAGTGCGACGCCGAGCAAAAAAATAGCGATATCGCGAGCGCTGACGCTCACCTTTGCGCCTTCGGCGTGTACTTGCCGAGTTCGAATTTAGCGATCGCATCGCGATGCACTTCGTCCGGGCCGTCAGCGAAGCGCAGAGTCCGTTGCCCCGCGTAGGCGTAGGCGAGCGGAAAGTCTTCGCTGACCCCGGCTGCGCCGTGGGCCTGAATCGCCCAATCGAGCACGCGCAGCGCCACGTTAGGCGCTACGACTTTGATCATCGCGATCTCGTTGCGCGCCGCCTTGTTACCAGCGACATCCATCATCCATGCGGCTTTCAGCGTCAGCAGCCGGGACTGTTCGATGAGCATGCGCGATTCGGCGATACGTTCGCGCCACACGCCTTGGGTGGCGATTGGTTCGCCGAAGGCGACCCGGCTCGCAAGTCGTTTGCACATGAGTTCGAGGGCGCGCTCCGCCATGCCGATCGAGCGCATGCAGTGGTGGATGCGACCGGGGCCGAGTCGGCCTTGGGCGATCTCAAAGCCGCGGCCCTCGCCGAGCAGCATATTCTCGGCCGGCACACGCACATCGGTGAGCGTGATCTCCATGTGACCATGCGGCGCATCGTCGTAACCGAATACCGGCAGCGCGCGCAATATTTTGATCCCTGGCGTATCGGCGGGCACGACGATCATGCTCTGCTGCGCGTGCGTCGAGTTTTTCGAGTTGCTGCGACCCATGATGATGTACACCTTACACCGAGGATCGCCCGCGCCTGAGCTCCACCATTTACGACCGTTGACCACATAGTGATCGCCATCGCGCTCGATACGCGCGGCGATGTTGGTCGCATCGGAGGAGGCTACCTCCGGCTCGGTCATCAGGAATGCCGATCGGATTTCGCCGCGCAGCAGCGGCGCGAGCCAACGATCTTTGAGGGCCTCGCTCGCGTAGCGTTCGAACACCTCCATGTTGCCGGTGTCGGGCGCCGAGCAATTGAAAATCTCCGGGGCGAAGGGCACGCGACCCATGATTTCGCACAGCGGTGCGTACTCGAGATTGGACAGGCCCTCGGCAGCGCGCTCGCTGCGTGGCAGGAAGAGGTTCCAAAGACCCGCACTGCGCGCTTTGGGCTTAAGTTCTTCGATGACCTTGCTCGGTACCCAGGCGTTGCCGGCAACGCGATTGGCGGCGATTTCTTCGTGCACTCGCCGCTCGTTCGGGTAGACATATTCGTCCATGAAAGCGAGCAGACGAGTCTGCCGGGCTTTGACCGTGTCGCTGTACTGGAACTCCATGGCGAAGCCTCGAGAGTTTTGTTGTCTGGATTGTCTGTAGCTTATCGAGCAGCGGCATTCAACGATGCGACGGGCTGCCGGTCTGCAGCGATTTTCCGAAGGCCTCGATCGCTGCCTCATCGTAGCCGAGTTCCTGCAGGATCTCGGCATTGTGTTCGCCGAGCACCGGCAAGCTGATCCGCGGGCGTGCGGGCTCTCGCAGAAACTTCACCGGTGCGCCGATGTGTTCGCGCCCCTGATCGTCCACAATCCGCATTCCACGTGCATTGACCTGCGGATCATCGAATGCCTCGCGCAGATCGTTCACCCAGGCAAAGCCGATATCTTTGCCGCGAAACCAGTCCACCCACTCGGCGCGCGTGCGAGTCGCAAACACCTCACGTAAGTAGTTGATCAGCGGCAACTGATGCGTCCCCGGGCCGCGCTCGCAAAGGTCAACGAATTCGGGACGTCCGAGTTCACCGAGTAGGTTACGTACGAACTTTAGTTCTTGCGCGCCGAGCACGACGTGCCGTCCGTCCCGCGTCCGATAGATGTTGTAAAACGCAGCGCCACCGAGGCTGCGCTCCTCGCGCGGTTTGGGAGGGCGCTTCAGCGCAAAGGTCGAACCAGTGATGTTAGGTGTCCAGGCAAGTGCCGAGTCGAGCATGGCGATATCGAGATAATCGCCCTGACCGGTTTTCTCTCGGCGGTAGAGCGCCATCAACACGCCGGAGAGGGCGTGCAGCGAGGCGGTGATGTCAGCGACCGGCACATGCGGCATCACCGGCTCGCCGTCACTACCCATATTCAGACTGACAATGCCGGCCAGAGCTTCGGTGGCCAGGTCGTGTGCCGGCACATCTCGATAAGGACCATTTTGTCCGAAGGCAGAGATCGAACAATAGATGATGCGGGGATTGCGCGTGGTAACGGCGGCGTAGCCCACGCCCAGTCGATCGACCGCGCCCGGTCTGAAGGCCTCGACGAAGACATCGGCGGTCTCGCACAGGCGCAGCAAGGCATCGCGACCCGCGCCAGTTTTCAGGTTGACGCAAAAACTTTTTTTGCCGCGCTGCGTATTGCGGAAGAACACGGTATGCCCGCCTTCGGCAAGCCCGATATGTCGTCCGGGCTCGCCCTCGCCGGGCGGCTCGATCTTGATCACCTCGGCGCCATGATCAGCCATGATGAGCGTGAGCTGTGGCCCGGGCAGAAACTGTGAGAGATCAACGACCCGGACTCCCTCGAGCTTCAAGTGATCCCCCGCACCCGCATTGAGTCGATCTCTTTCTCGGCATAACCGAGTTCGCGCAGTACGTCGTCGGTATCGGCTCCGAGGACCGGAGCGGTGCGCGTCGGCAGTCGCGCACCGTCAAGCTTGATGGGATTGGCGAAGCTGCGAAAATCGGGACGCAGCGGATGTGGTGTCGAGCGAATCATCCCGGTTGACAGCGGAAACGGATTCCGCAGTGCTTGCGCGAGGTCGTTGACGGCAGCCGCGGGGACGACGCCTTGCAGCTTGGCGAGCCAGTTCGCCGTGGTTTCTTTTTTGAACACCGCATCGAGTAGAGGCGTCAATGCTTCGCGGTGCTCGCGACGCAGCGACATACTCGCGAAGCGCGGGTCCGCGGCAAGATTAGGTGCGCTGACTACCCGCATCAGTTCGTGCCAGAACTTCTCGGTCATGCACATCAAAAAAATCCAACCATCGGCGGTACGGAAGAGTTGTACCGGCGTTGCGGTCGGGTGGGCGCTGCGTGGCATTTGGCCGGTGACGAGCCCGTCGTTGAGATACCAGGTGCCGGGATACGAGAGTTGATGCAGAGCAACATCAAATAAACTGACATCAATGTCGCGACCCTGGCCGCTGCGCGCCGTACCGAACAGCGCTGCGAGCAGCGCGAGCGCGGTGGTGATCCCGGTCATGAAATCGACGATCGAGAGCCCCATACGCGAGGGCGGCGATCCAGGTTCGCCCGTGACATGCAAGTAGCCGGCTTCCGCTTGCATAAGGTAGTCGTAGCCCGGCCAGGCCCGACGCTCGTTGTCGCGTCCATAGGCCGAGAGGTGCGCGCAGACGATACGCGGATTTGTCTCGCGCAGCGCCGCGTAGGTGAGCCTGAGTTTGTCGGGCTGATCGCCACGCAAGTTGTTGAGCACGGCATCGGATTTAGCGACCAGTCGGCGGAAGGCTTGCTGACCCTCGCTGGTTTTTAGATCGAGGCAGATGCTGCGCTTGTTGAAGTTGAAGGTCTGGAAGAAGTGCGAGTCATGTTCGCCGAGAAAATAGGGGCCCATGCCGCGGGTGGCATCGCCACCATGCGCACGGCTTTCGATCTTGATGACCTCGGCGCCGAGGTCGGCGAGATACATCGAGCCGAAGGGGCCAGCGCCAAAGGCTTCGAAGGTCAGCACCCGAACCCCGACGAGCGGCAGTGAAGGCGCAACGGGCGCGCTCATACCGGGTTCCTCTCGAGCAGCTGCCGCGCAATGATGATGCGCTGCATTTCGTTGGTGCCCTCACCGATGCACATGAGCGGTGCGTCGCGGTAATAGCGCTCGACGTCGAAGTCCGTGGAATAGCTGTAGCCGCCGAAAATACGCATGGCCTCGAGGCTGTTCTCGACGCCGGCCTCGGACGCGAACAGTTTCGCCATGCTCGATTCGAGATCGCAGCGCTCACCGGTGTCGTACTTGCGCGCCGCTTGTTCGATCAGTAGCCGCGCGGCTTCGACGCGGGTCGCCATGTCGGCGAGCTTGAGCTGAATCGCCTGGTGCTGTGCGATCGGTTTGCCGAAGGTTTGGCGTTCCTGCGCGTAGCGCAGGGCATCGCGCAGGGCGCCGGCAGCGATCCCAGCGCCGCGGGCTGCCACATTGATGCGCCCCAGCTCGAGTCCGCCTACGGCATGCTGAAAACCCTTGCCCTCGATGCCGCCGATCAGCTGCTCAGCGGGTACGCGGAAGTCAGTGAAGACGAGCTCTGCGCTGTCGATCGACTTATAGCCAAGCTTGCGGATTTTTTTCGCTGCGATGAAGCCTTCGCCTTTTTCGCACAAGAACATCGCCATGCCCTTGTGACGCGGCTCGGCTTCGGGATTGGTCTTGACGAGTACACCGAAGCAGCTGCCGTAGACGCCATTGGTGATCCAGGTTTTGGTGCCATTGATGATGTAGTGATCGCCTTCGCGTCGGGCGACGGCACGAATGGCTTGCAGGTCGGTACCGGCGTTCGGCTCGGTAAGACCAATGCCGCCGCGCAGCTCGCCACTCGCGAAGCGGGGCAACCATTTTTTCTTTTGCGCCTCGGTGCCGTGACGCTGCACGCAGGCGGCCATAATAAGATGCGAATTGAAAATACCGACTGGCGCCATCCACACCGAGGCGATACTCATTACGATACGGGCGTAGGTCGTGGCCGAAAGTCCGAGGCCGCCGTATTCCGGTAGGATCGTGGCGCCGAAGAGCCCGAGTTCTTTCATCTGTTCGACGATATCTTCGGGATACTCGTCGGCATGGTCAAATTTCTTTGCTATCGGCTTGAGCTCACGCTCGGCCCAGCGTTCGATGCTATCGAGAATCTGTTGATCGACAGTCGCGGTGTTTGTGTGATCGGTCATGACGTTTGCTCTGTGTGCCGCGTCAGTAGCCGACGCGATCTTCGATCGAGTGTCCACGCTTGGCCACGAGAATGGTACGTTCGAAGTCGCACACGACGGTACCGTGTTGATTTTTGCCCAAGGTACGGACCGTGACGAGCCCAGCCGTTGGTCGTGATTTCGATTCGCGTTTCTCGAGGACCGACGATTCGGCGTAGAGCGTGTCACCGGCGAACACGGGCGCTGTCATGCGGATATCGCGCCAACCGAGATTGGCGATCGCCTTTTGGCTGACGTCGGTGACGCTCATGCCGACGAGGATCGCGAGGGTCAGCGGCGAGGCCACGATGCAGCGACCGAACTCCGATGCCTTGCCGTACTCGGCATCAAAGTGCAGCGGGTGGGTGTTCATCGTCAGCAGCGTGAACCAGGTGTTGTCGGTTTCGCTGACGGTACGGCCCGGTCGGTGTTCATAGGTGTCGCCGACCACGAAATCCTCATAGTACCGACCAAAAGATTCACGGTAGCGTTGCGGCCCGATTTCGACGGGGTTGTGGCTCACGGCTGCGCTCCTTTTCAGGCCATGACTCAGGCCGTGAAGTATGCCATCGCGAGATCAGCGATTTCGGGTTTGCACGAGATCGAGCACCAGAATACCAAGCATGATCAGCGCCATGCCCGGCCATTGCCAGGCCGACAGTCGCTCACCTAGCAAGAAAAAGGCGAGTAACACCGTGGTCGGTGGCCCCACGGTTGATAACACCGAGCCGCGCTCAGCACCGATGCGGCGCACCCCTTCGGCCTGCAACGAGGCGGGCAGAAACATGCAGAACACGGCAACGCCGACGAGCAACAACCAACCGAGCGGGTCGATCGTACTGATCTCGGTGGTGCCGTGACGTAAGAAGTAATGCGGCACGAGACAAACCGTGGCCGCGGTCATGGCGATCAGCGTGAAGCGGGCGCTGCCGATGCTTCGGGTGTACTTCTCGCTGACCAAAAAATAAATTGCGTAGCTGAGTGCCGATCCGATCACCAGCAGGGCGCCGAATACATTGGCGCGCAATTCGACGAGATCGAATCCGCCCATAGTGAGGAAGATACCGAGGTAGGCGAGTGCGGTAGCCACCTGGATGCTGGCGGGCGGCCACCGTCGATCACGTACCGAGGTGAAGATGACGACCATTGCCGGGTAGCTGAAGATCAGCACGCGCTCGACACTGGCGTCGATCATGGTGAGCGCCAGAAAGTCGAGCAGCGCGCCAATGTAATAACAAAGCGCGCCGGCCATCGCCGCCATGAAGACCGCCGAGTGCGGGGTTTGTTTAATTTCTTGCCAACGCTCGCGGCGCAGCGCGAACCACCAAAAGAGTGGAAGCGCGATGATCGCGCGAAGTGCCACCACGCCCTCCGAGCTCAGCCCAAGTGCATAGAGCTGTTTCGCAAAAATTCCCTTGGCGGCAAACAACATTGCGGCGGCCGCGCAGGCGACGGCACCCCACAGGTCGATGAGACCCGATCGCTCGTTGTTCGTCGTATTCACGGTGCTGGCTTGCTGCGCACGTAACGGGCGTCGACGCGATCGTAAGCAAAATGCGCGATCGCCCAGATGCAACCGCCCGCGATGAGGATCCCGCCGAAGTTATCGAGTTTGAAGTCCCGCAGCGGCGGCATCGCGGAAGCGAGCATGATCACGCCGCCCGCGAACATCCACGGGAAACGACGGCGGAGCATTAGAATCGCCCCGCTGATCATCACCACGGAACAAGTGATGATTGAAGCCAGCGGCGGTGCGGCACGTACGACCTGCTGCTCGGGATAACAAAGATTATCCGCCGACACTGCAGTTGAATAGCGAACGAGATCGAACTCGCATACGGGGTGCAGGCTGTGACGCCAAAAGTGCGGCAGGTCGAACATCATGAGTGCGAGGGTGAGCGAGCAGAACAGCAGCATCGGGCGCGTGCCGCGCATAAACTCGATGTTGGCGAGTCGCAGGGCGACCCCGGCGCCGACAATCAGCCAAGTGCCGAAAAGCCAGTGCAGCCAGAATCGAGGCCACGAGACGGCCTCGAGCAGCGGCGAAAAACCGATGAATCGACCGACGCCGACGATCAGGTTGTTCCAAACCAGACCGAACTGCGGCACCAGCAGCAGCGCCGCGATCAGCAAGCCGGTCGATCTCCAGATCCGCCACAGCCAGACGAGTAAGACAGCCTGCAGGACGGTTTGCACGAGAAAAAGTTCGGAATACATCAGCTGAGCGTATCATCGAAATTCAGTGGAATAGGGTGGGAGCTGACGGATGAGCGGACCGTTGCATGGGATCAAGGTCGTCGAGATGACGAGCGTGGTGCTCGGGCCTTGGGCGTGCCAGATGTTGGCGGATATGGGGGCCGAGGTCATCAAAATCGAACAGCCGCTTGGCGACAGCAACCGATCTTTGGGGGCGTCTAATAACCCCGGCATGGCGGCGCTCTATCTCACCTGTAATCGTAACAAGCGCAGTATTGTGCTCGATCTGCGTGTGCCCGGCGCGCGTGAGGCCGCACTCGCCCTCGGCAAAGATGCCGACGTATTCATCCACAACAATCGACCGCAAGTGATGACCAAGCTCGGTCTAGATTACATCGATCTACGCAAAGTCAACCCGCGTATCATTTATTGCGGTGCCTATGGTTACTCAAAGAAAGGGCCCTATGGCAAGCTCGGCGCCCTCGATGACTCGATTCAGGCAGTAAGCGGCATCGCCATGCTCAATGAAATGGTGCTGGGTGAGCCACGCTACCTACCCACCATCGTCGCCGATAAAACCACTGCTATTACCGTGGTCTACGGCGTGCTCGCGGCACTTTTTCATCGTGAACGCACCGGCGAGGGACAGGAGCTCGAGGTGCCGATGTTCGAGACCATGGTCAACTGGGTCATGGCCGAGCACCTGTGGGGTATGACTTTCGATCCCCCCAAGGGCAAGCCGGGCTACACGCGGCTCATGAGCAAAGATCGCAAACCTTACAAGACCCGAGACGGCTACATCGCGGTGCTGCCGTATCTCGATGCCCATTGGGTGAAATTTTGCGAGCTCACCGGATATCCGCAATTCATTGACGATGAGCGTTTTCGTACGCTCGCGGATCGGGTGTGCAACATCGATTCCACCAATCAAACCACTGCAATGATCATGGCGACACGCACCACGGCCGAGTGGCTGGCGGTGCTCTCGCAATCCGGTATTCCGCACATCGTGGTTAACACGCTCGAGGAACTTACGACCGACCCGCACCTTGAGGCGACGGGGTTCTGGCAGTCCTTCGATCACCCGACCGAGGGCAAACTGCGGTTGCCCTCGTTCCCAGTGAACTTTGGCAACACGCCGGCCTCGATCCGCCGGCCGGCACCACGCCTCGGCGAACACACGGTTGAGATTTTGCGCGAGGCGGGGGTCGATGCGGCCACCATCGACTTACTCATTGCGAGTGGCGCCGCAATGACCGCAGAGCAGGCAGCCAAATCGTTGCGTAAGGGTGGTGACTGAGATCCGCTCGGTGCGGAAAGCGGAGATCGGCGATTATTTGATCGCGTATACGCGTAGCGCGTTGTCGCGCAGAAATTTACGCAGCGGGTCTGTCCTCAGGCCGAGCGCTAGCACCTCGTCCATCGTGCGCTTGAAGCCGAGCACGGGGAAATCAGTGCCAAACAATACTTTGTCCTGACCATAACTGTTGATGTAGCTCACGAACGACGGCGGCCAGTACTTTGGGCTGTGCGCATCGGAGCCGATGAACACGTTTTCGTGCTTCCAGGCCATCGCGATCATCTCGTCGGTCCACGGAATGCCCACGTGAATGCCGATCAGTTTGAGCTCGGGAAAATCGCAAGCGATGCCATCGAGCAGAATTGGTCGCCCGACGCTGCGCATTGGTTGCTCCTTTGCGTACACCATCGATTGGCCGACTTGCATCTGGATTGGCACGCCGAGTTCGCAGCACTTGGCGTAGAACGGGTAGTACTTGGCGTGATCGGGCGGCAGATCGAACCAGTGCGGATAAAGATGTGCGCCGATGAAGCCCATATTTTTGACGGCATCTTCGAGTGCGCGGACTCCGCTCATGCCTTCGTAGGGGTCGAGTCCCGCCAGCCCGTAAAAGCGTCCTGGATATTTTTCGAGCGCGCGGGCAACCACTTCGTAGGGCAGGTGGAATGAACCGGGCAGCCCCTGGCGACCGGCTTTGGGCGCAAACAGAAATGCCCGTTCGATGCCCGCTTCGGCCATCAGCGCGAGTTGGTCATCGAGCGCCACGCCCTTCATGTTGGTCTTCGACTTCATCTTCCCTGCGAAGAATTGCTCCTGCCAGCCGGGGCGATGGGCGAGGGCTTCCTCGGTCCAAATGCCGCTGACGATGTCGATGGCGGTTACGGGTGGGGTGCTGCTCACGGTCAAATCCTCGGCTCTATAGAGGTTCCTTATGATGCCGCAGGCGGCTTCCGGGGTGGCCGCTTGTCCGCCCCCGCCCGGCGGTTTTCTGCCTTTTTCCTTGTTGTTAAATAGCAACATTTATACGTTCACGCACGCAAATGACGTTGCTTGCCTTGGGCAAGGCGGCATAAACTTACGGTTTATTTAGCCGAACTCGTTTCATGGATCGATCTGGAGGATGAATGCCCAACCGCAATCGTAGGCTCTCGCTGATTGGCGCGAGCGTTGTAGCCGCTGTTGCCGCCGCTCAGGCGGGTGCGCAGGAAGCGCAACTTGAGGAGATCGTGGTCACCGCTCGTCAGCGCGCCGAGCGCATTCAGGACGTGCCAGCCACGGTGCAAGCTTTCACTGCGACCGAGATCGCCTCCGCAGGCATCGAGCGGCCGCAGGACTTCATCGCGCTTACGCCAGGTGTTGCCCAGGTGCAGACGGCTGAAGCTGGTGACATGCAGGTCACCATCCGAGGTATCAACACGGGCCGCGATGCCGAGACCAACTTTGCGTTGGTGGTGGACGGCGTGTTGCAGACCAACCCGAACGCGCTAAATCAGGAGCTTGCTAACGTCTCGCAGATCGAAATCCTGAAAGGCCCCCAGGGCGCGCTCTACGGGCGGAATGCTGTCGCGGGCGCCCTCATCGTCTCGACGCGTAAGCCGGGCGACGTTCTCGAGGCCGACCTCGGCGCGGGTTATGGCGATTACGGTAGTTATAAGTTGAGTGCGTACGTCGGCGGCCCGATCGGCGGCGATTACAAAGGATCATTATCGGCGTACACGCGCTACACAGACGGTCAGTGGAGGAACGATTTTCTCAAGTGCGACGACTGCGTCGATTTTTTCGAAGAAAGTGGTATCAATGCGCGTCTCATGGGCGCGGTGGGCGAGTCAGGGAACTTCGACATTAAGGCGAAGTACTCTAAAATCGATGCCGGTGCCATCAACTTCAATGCTTCCTTCGCCCTTCAAGAGGCGGCAGCAGCGGGTTTTGGCGCGCTTTTTTACGCCGACCCGAATACGCACGTTTTCAAATATTTAAACAACCTAAAGCCAGAAAATAAGCAAGAAAATACGAATCTGTCCGTTAAGGGTGATTGGGAGGTGTCTTCCGGTACACTCACCGCTGTCGCGGCGTTCAATGACCAGACCAACTACTTCCTCACGGATGGTACGAGCGCAGCGTTCGGACTTTATTCGCCGACGGCGTCTTGCAAGGGCACCTTGGATGCGCGAACAAAAGATACGCCTATCCCGGCGCCGTTCTTTTACCCCGGTCTTTTGCCCCCCTACAGTCCGACCTCGTGCGACGGCTATCAGTATCAGCAGCGAGACCAGCAGGATTCAAGTCTCGAAATTCGTCTAACCTCGCCAGGCGATCAGCAGCTACGGTGGGTCGCGGGTACTTACCTTGCTGACATCGCCCGTCGCGTGGTGGTTTCGCAGGGGTCAGATAACGGCCAACGGCTCCTCGCGCAGGCGCTGGTGCGCACCGGCGGACCGAATCCGACGGACCTCTTATATGACGACGATCTCGACAGTTCCGTGATCGCCGCCTTTGGTCAGCTCGCCTACGATGTGCGCGATGACATCGAGCTTGCGGTCGCGCTTCGGTATGACCGCGAAAAGCGCGACGTGAGCAATAACGTCCCAAAAATTGCTCCGCAAACACCGGGGTTCACTGGCTCTGCAAGTTTCATCAACCCGGCTTATTCAACGAACGCTGCGCTTGCAGCAATTCCCGGTCGTTCGCGCACGTTTTCGCAGCTCCAGCCAAAGTTTTCATTGAAGTGGGATGCTGCCGAGAACGTCTCGTTCTTCACGTCTTACGGGGTGGGATTCCGGTCGGGTGGATTCAATTCGACCGGTGTACGTGCCACGGTCGAGGGTAATTATGCGGGTCTGTGCGAGGGTGCTAGCCGTCCCGGGACAGTCCCGGAGTGCAACGCTAACTTTTCGGATCGCTCCGTTAGAAATGTTAACGATAGCTACGAGAAGGAAGTCTCCAAGGCGTTCGAGGCAGGCGTGAAGGCAACCTTGCTCGATGGAGCATTGGCAACCAACTTTGCCGTGTACTCGACCAAACTCGAGAACATGCAGTTCTTCAACTTCTTTGCTGGTCCCTTCGGCTTGCTCCGCGTGGTGACTAACGCCGAAGAGGCGAAGATCAAGGGCTACGAGTTGGATGCACGCTGGCGCGCGACAGACACCATTACACTGTTCGCTGGAGAAGCCGGTACAGACACCGAGATCGTTCGCTACAACGGGCGGCCGTATACTGCAGGAAACAAAGTCCCGTATGCGCCGAAGTTCACGGGAAATGCGGGTGCTGACTTCAAGACGCCAATTGGCTCAGGTGATTGGACGCTGAACGCGCGGGTTGATGCGTCGTTTGTGGGCGAGACCTACTTTAGCACCGTGCAAAATAATCTCGTGCCAAACCTTTTCACGTATTTTGGCTTTGGTCAGGGACGATTCGCAAAGCAGAAGCGTGATTCATTCCATACCGTTAACGCGCGTCTTGGCGTGACCAACGGCACCATCGGCATCACGGCGTGGGGCCGTAACGTGACCGACGAGGACTACCTCGCCGAGATCATCCCGGCGCCAGAGTTCGGTGGTTCGTTTATCCACGATGCGCCGGGCAAGACCTGGGGCGTCGATTTCTCCTATTCGGTCCGCTAATCGCGATCGCGACATGATAAGGGCCGGAGGGAGTGATCTCTCCGGCCCTTTGCTTTTGGCGGTGTAAACTTCGCACCGTGAATCGTACCGAGATCGAGTTTCCGGCCAAGCACGCGGCGTTGCGCGATGACGTGCATATGCTCGGTGCACTCGTCGGCGAGGTGCTCCGCGATCAGGGCGGAGACGAACTATTCAAAGTCGTCGAGGGAGATCGGCGGCTGTCGATCGCGCGTCGCAATGGTGATGCCAATGCAGCGAGTGAGCTTGAGCAGCGTGTAGATGGGCGCGAGCCTGCTCTCGCGCGCGATCTCGAGCGAGCGTTTTCCACCTGGTTTCAGGCCGTTAATCTAGCCGAGCAGGTGCACCGGATCCGCAGACGGCGAGCCTACCTTCAAGACGATACCGAGTGTCCGCAGCCGGGCGGCGTCAGTGATGCCATCGCGAGACTCAAGGCGCAGGGGCTGACGCTCGAAGAATTGTTGTCGCTGATCGGCTCGTTGCATATCGCGCCCGTGTTCATGGCGCATCCGACGGAGTCGACACGTCGCACCATCCTGCGCAAGCAGTTGCGTCTCGCACAACTGCTCTACGACCGGTTGAACCCGACTCTCGCACCTGCCGAGCAACGCGCCTCCGTGGGTCGCATCCGCGTCGAGCTCACCACGCTCTGGCAAACTGAGGATCATCCGCGTCAGCTACTCACGGTCGCCGACGAATGCGAACACGTAATGTTTTTTTTAGTAGAGGTGCTCTATCGCGTCATCCCTAATTTCTATGAGGAAATCGCCGAAGCGATCGGTAAGCACTACGGAGTTGATCCCGATCAGCTCGAGTTGCCGACCATCATTCGCTTCGGCAGTTGGGTGGGCGGCGACATGGACGGCAATCCCGACGTGCACGCCAAAAGTTTGCGTGACACGCTGACACGACAACAGCAGACCATCGTCAACGCCTACTTTCGCGAGGTACAGGAACTTGCGCGGCTGTTGTCGCAAAGCAGCAGTCGCAGCGGAGTCAGCGCAGCGCTACAACAACGCAGCGACGACTATTCGGCTCGTTTCCCTGGTGCGCGCGCCTCAGCGGCGTCACGCCACCATCGCATGCCTTACCGGGTATTTCTCGGGCAGGTGGCCGAACGTCTGCGGGCGACCTATGAGGTACGCCCGACGGGTTACGACAGCCCCGGACAATTTCAACGCGATATCGACCTGGTTGCTGAGAGTCTCGCTGCGCATCGTGGTCGGCATGCCGGACTTTTTCCGCTGCGTCGGTTACAGCGTCGGATCGCCACTTTCGGCTTTCATCTGGCAACGTTAGAAGTTCGTCAGCACAGCGGCATCCATCATGCCGTGCTCGCGCAGGCGCTAGCCGTGCCCGATTGGCTGTCGATGAGTCCGGCGGCGCGACACGCGCGACTGAGTGATCTGATCTCGCGCGATATCGGCCCGCGAGTCGAACTCGATGCCACGGGCAAGCGTACGCTCGCGGTCTTTGAGGCCATGCTGCAGTGCCGGCGTCGTCATGGTGCCGAGGCAATCGGTAGTTACGTCGTCACTGGTACCGAGGGTGCAGATGATGTACTCGCCGTGCTGCTGCTTGCGCGCTGGGCCGACGCCTTTGACAAGCGCAGCAACGAGGTGGCGATCGACATTGCGCCGATGTTCGTCTCGCCGCAGGCCTTGGCACAAAGCGGTGACATCGTTGCTGAACTGCTTGCCGATCCGCTTTATCGCGCACATCTCGATGCTCGCGGTAAACGGCAGATTGCACTCGTCGGTTATTCCGAGAGCAATAAGCGCGAGGGTATCGCAGCGTCGCGTTATGCGGCGTATCGTGCGCAAGCGGCGATCGCAGCAGCGCTTGGGGCGGCGGGCGAAGATCACCAACTTGTGCACGCGCGCGGTGGTAGCATCCCCCGCGGCGGTGGCCGCATCGATGCCATTGTTTCGTCAACGCCGCCCTCTATCGTCAACGGTTGGTTGAGCCTAACCGAGCAGGGCGAGGGCATCAATCAGCATTACGGTCTCGGACCGATTGCGCTGCGAACCTTGGAGCGCGCCTTCGGTGCCTTATCCCTCGTTTGCGGGGCGGTGCGTGGGGGACGCCTTGCCGATCCCGACACCGAAATGCTCTCCATCGCGGCGCGTCTCGCCCATGTCAGCGCCGAACGCTATGGAGGCTTGGTCAAAGATTCAGCAGAATTTCAGGTGTGGTTTCAACAAGTCACGCCGATCGATGTCATCGAGCGTATGCAGATCGGCGGCCGACCTCTGGTTCGCGAAAGTTTCGAGGGCTTCGGTGGCTTGCGCGCGGTACCTTGGGTGTTTGCTTGGACGCAGAATCGCATGATGCTGCCCGGCTGGTTCGGAGCCGGCACCGGTTTGCAGTCCGCCATCGATACCCATGGGTTACCGGCCCTACGTCGGACGGTGCGCGAATGGCCTTTCTTGCGTACGCTGATCGACGATATTGAAGTAATGCTGGCGCGTGCCGATCTCGATATCGCCGCGTACTATGCCGCGCTTCAACTTAATCAGCAGGGCCCTGATTTCTTTGCCGAAGTTGGTCGCGAATATCGGCTGACGCGTGAGCTGCTGCTGCGTATCAAAGAGCAGCAGGACTTGCTCGACGGCGATCGTACTCAACAGCGCGCACTCGCTTTGCGTAATCCCTACGTCGACCCCATGAATCTCATGCAGGTCGATTTGCTGCGTCGCTGGCGCGCGGGCGGTCGCGGCGATCGTGAACTGTTCGAGGCCTTGCTCGCGAGCGTGAATGGCATTGCGCAGGGTTTGCAAAACACAGGCTGAGTTTTTCGGTGGCTCGCGAGGCGAGGGGGATGCCTATGAAAATTGCAAACTGCGGGTTTGCCGCCTTCGGCCTGATCGTCATCGTGTCCATCGCGGGGTCTGGTGTCGCGATGGCGGTATCGCCCATGGTGGTCGATCTCGAGCTGCTCGCTGCGTCACAGAACAAAAATCAGGTACAGGTACCGAACACCGCGCAAGGAACGCGTTTTTCTTTGCAGTCGCTTACCGGCAGCGGCCCTTATTTTGCGCCACGATTGCAGGTCTCAAGGGCTGCAGGCGAGCGCTCCGAATGGCGCGTGTTGCTGGCGCCGCTGGCTTTGTCGGAAGACGGGCGCAGCGAGAAAGCCATTCGTTTTCAGGGCGCCAGTTTTGCAGCGGGTCCGATCGCTGCGCGCTATCAGTTCAACTCATGGCGCGCGACGTGGCGCTGGCGCTGGGTCGATCGCGAGGATCTGGTGTTCAAAGTGGGCGTTACGGTAAAGATTCGGGACGCCAGCATCCGTTTGCGACAAGGCGCGCTCAGCGCCGAAAAAGACAATACTGGCTTCGTGCCCTTGCTGCATGCCGCGGTCGCGCGTCCGTTGAGCGATAAGTGGATGTTGGAAGCTGATATCGATGCACTTGCGGGCGGTCCGGGATATGCCGTCGATGCGGGTATACGGCTGTCGCGCGAGCTTGCGCCGGGCTGGTCGCTGGGCGCGACCGCACGCTTTCTCGATGGCGGCGCCGACAACGACGAGGTCTATGCTTTCGCCCGATTCACGAGTGTGGGTCTCGCGCTGCGTTGGCACCCGCAGTAAGCCTTACCGATCCGGCCGGTGTGTGTGCGTCATCCTGCTGGTTTGCGAAGCCGTCCAGCCCTCGCTAGGCTGGGCAGCATGAAGCACATCCATCTGCAAAGAACCGGCGTCCTTTCCCTGGTTCCGCTCGCTGTTGCTGCGGTCGGCGCGTTGGCCTACGCGGCCGCGCCACGTACCTTCACCGCCGAGGACGAGGCGCTTTATCAGCAGCGCTTCGAAAAGTTGGTCGCTGGGATGCGCTACGGACTCGGACTCGAGACCTACGACCCTCTCGAAAAGGTCGAGGGTGATACGCGCAGTCGGCCGTTGCCCACCGTGACGCCGGGGCAGGGCAGCATCGAGGCGTCTGCGCTCGAGCAGGCCCGCGACTATGCGCGCAACAACAACTCCAGTGCTTTCATGGTCTGGCGCAATGGTCGCATCGAGACTGCCGTTTACTTCAAAGATATGAAGCCGGGCGATACTTTGGCCTCCCGTTCGCTCGCCAAACCCATGACCGCTGTCGCCGTGGGTCGGGCGATTGCGCTTGGCAAGATTCGCTCGCTCGATCAGCCGGTCGCCGACTTCGTCACCGAATGGCAGGGCGACCCTCGTCGCTCGAAGATTTTGGTACGGCATCTGCTCGACATGCGCTCCGGCTTTCTGCCGCAGGCGCCGGCGACCACCCAGGAAGACATGCTAAATCGGGCCTACCTGCATCCGCGGCACGACGAGATCATCATCCACGATTATCCGGTCGTCGATGAGCCTGGCACGATCTATGAATACAACAACGCGACCTCCGAACTCGTGGCGGTGCTCATCGAACGCGCGACCGGCGCGCGTTACGGCGAGTTTCTCTCGCGCGAGGTCCTCAAAAAAATTGGCTCGCCGGGTGGCGAGATCTGGGTCAATCGACCCGGTGGAGTGGCGCACGCCGGCTGCTGCCTGATGCTGCCGCCCGAGGCCTGGCTGCGGCTCGGCATCCTCGTGATGCAGGACGGTCGTTGGCAGGGCAAGCGTCTGTTGCCCGAAGGCTACGTCAATGAAATGCGCCGCGGAACGATGCATAACCCCTATTACGGCCTCGGTGTTTACGTGGCCGGGCGTTACACGGCTCGCCGCGGTTTCGCGAATCCCGCGCGCGAACCGGAGGCCCGGCGCGTGCTGCACTCCGAACCCTACCTGGCTGAAGATCTCTTTCTGTTCGACGGTAACGCTAACCAGGTCGTCTATGTCATTCCCTCTGAAAAAATGGTGGTTCTTAGGGTCGGCAATAACCCGCCGCGAGCTGCCGGGCAGGAGTGGGATAACGCCTTCTTGCCGAATACGCTGATGCGCGGCATCCGCCGCACTGCGGGCGAGACCGCACCGAAACCGCAGCCGCGGGATTGAGTCTGTTATACTGTTGTAGTGTAATAAAACACGTTGGATGACTCGCCGCGTGTCCTAAGCGGCGGTTCACTTCTTGGAAGTCATTTTTCGGGAGTCATCGATGTCCCGTTTTTCTCTCGCCCAAGTTCCCCGCGGCATCCTTTGGACTGTGAGCGGCATTGGGCTGCTCGCAGTTTTTGGTCTGCTGCGCACCTTCTTGTTTTCGGGCGCCGGCAAGAGCGAGGCGAGTCCGCCGCCGCTGGTGTCGGTCGTCGCTGTCGCACCGGTAGAGCTTGCCGATGTGGTGACGTTCTCCGGGGCCATCGCTGCGCGTGACGAGGCAGCGCTCAGTGCCGAAGGCGAGAGCGCGCGCGTTGCCGCACTCTTTGCCGAGGTGGGCGATCGCGTGAAAGCGGGTGCCGTGCTCGCCAAACTCGACACCGCGCTCGTTGCGCCGCAGGTCTCGAGTCTCGAGGCTTCGCTGCAAGAATCAAAAGCCAACGCAGCCGTTGCCGAAGCAGACTTTCGGCGCGCCCAGGCTGTGGCCAATATCGGCGCGCTGTCGGCCCAGGAAATCGAACGTCGCCAAGCGGCGTCGATCGCCGCGGAGGCGCGAGTCAAAGTCGTTTCTTCGCAGCTCACTGAGGCGCAGGCCAGGCTACGGCGCAACGAGATCCGCGCGCCCTTCGATGGCATCGTGCTCACGCGTGCGGCCGAAGTCGGGCAGTTGGCAGGGCCGGGCGGGGCGCCGCTGTTTAGGATCGGTCGTGCAGGCGGTATCGAGATGCGAGGTAATATTGCCGAGCGTGATTTGCCGCGAGTGAGCGTCGGTCAGGCCGCTAAGGTGAGCGTGACCGGCGTCGATCGCCCATTCATCGGTAAGGTGCGTTTGATCGGTGCTGTGATCGACACCCAGACACGGCTAGGCAGCGTGCGTATCGATCTACCCACCGATCGCGACCTGCGGCCTGGGGCTTTTGCCCGCGGCGAAATTTCTGTGGGCTCTGGTCGTCGTCCGTTGCTGCCGCAAACTGCGGTGATGAGCGATGCCGAAGGTAACTACGTTTTCATTGTCGACGCGACTAGCAAAGTCCAGCGCCGCAGCGTGCGCGTCGAAGGCGCGCGCGCCGAGGGCGTGGTGATTGAGTCGGGTCTCACGAGCGGTGATCGCGTGGTTACCACCGCAGGGCCCTATCTACGCACGGGCGAGTCGGTCCGAGTCGCGCAATGAAAAATATGTCTGCATGGGCAATTCGGCATCCCACTCTGCCGATCGTGCTTTTCATGGTGCTCACCTTTATTGGCTTCGTGAGCTTTTCTCGTTTGCCGATCAATCTCACGCCTGATCTGAGTTTTCCGATCGTTTCGGTGTCGGTATCGCAGCCTGGCGCCGCGCCCTCCGAAATCGAAACCCAGATCACGCAGAAGGTCGAAGGCGCGGTACGCAGCGTCGCCGATGTCCGCAACATCAGTTCGCGCGCCCGCGAGGGGGCGTCGGCCACTTCGGTCGAATTCCAGATCGGTACACCCATCGATCGCGCGCTCAATGATGTGCGCGATGCCGTCAGTAAGATCCGCGCGGATCTGCCTGATGGCATCGATGAACCGCAGGTCAACCGCGTCGAGATCGAAGGCGGAGCCATCGGCTGGTACGCGGTATCGACTACGGGAAGATCGCCCGAGCAGCTCAGTTGGTATGTCGATAATACTTTGAGCAAGCGCTTGCTTGCCATTCAAGGCGTGGCGCAGGTGTCGCGGGGTGGTGGCGTGAATCGCGAGATTCGTGTCGAGCTCGACCCCGCTCGCATGCAGGCGCTCGGGCTTACGGCCTCCGAGGTCAATCAGCAACTGCGCGTGCTCAATGTGAATGCGCCGGGCGGCCGCGCCCAGTTGGGCGGCGGTGAGCAATCAATCCGAGTTCTCGGCGCAGCTGCGACCGCGCTCGAGCTCGGTGCGACCCGCATTCGACTTGCTAATGGCACCAACGTGCGCTTACAGGATGTCGCCGAGGTGAGCGACGCCGTCGGCGAGCGACGCTCGTTATCGCGGGTCAATGGTCGACAGGCGACCAGTTTTGGTGTGTTCAAGGCCCGCGGTGCCTCCGAGGTCGCCGTGATGGACGCTATCGAAGCCGAGCTCGCGACGCTCGCTAAAGAATCGCCCGACATCACCGTCAAGCGGGTGTTCACGACAGTCGAGTTCACCCGTGAGACCTACCGCTCGGCGCTGATGGCGATGATCGAGGGCTCGATTCTCGCAGTGCTGGTGGTCTTCATCTTCCTGCGCGACTGGCGGGCGACGGTGATCTCTGCGCTCGCCATCCCGCTCTCGGCGATCCCGACGTTTGCCTTCATGTATTGGCAGGAATTCACGCTCAACAATATCAGCCTGCTGGCGCTTTCTTTGGTGGCGGGCGTGCTGGTCGATGACGCGATCGTCGAAATCGAGAACATCGTGCGCCACATGCGGATGGGCAAGAGTGGCTATCAGGCTGCGCTCGATGCCGCAGACGAGATCGGTCTTGCGGTGGTGGCAACCTCTGCAACCATCATTGCGGTGTTTGTGCCGGTGAGTTTCATGGGCGGCTTCACGGGTCAATACTTCAAGCAATTCGGGTTAACCGTCGCCGCGGCGGTGTTTTTCTCTCTTTTGGTAGCGCGGCTCATCACGCCCTTGATCGCGGCCCATACTCTCAAGCTGCATGACGAGATCCGCTCAGCGGACGGCCCACTGATGAGCGCCTACCTCGATGCGTTACGTTGGTCGCTGCAGCACCGGCGCGCCACGCTGATCGGCGGCACGTTGTTTTTCCTGTTCTCGATTGGTTTGCTGATTGCCGTACCCAAATCATTGCTGCCGTCGCAGGATTTTGGCGCGGCGCAGGTCGACATCGAGTTGCCGCCAGGGGTGCGTCTCGAGCAGACGGCAGAGATTTCTGGCAGGGTTCGCGAGCTGCTTGCCAAGCAGCCCGAGGTATCGGACGTCATCGAGGAGATCGGTGGCGGCGACGTGCGTACCGCGCAGCTCTACGTCACCTTGGCACCGCGTGAGCAGAGAAAAATGTCGCAGAAGGTCTGGCAGGAAGGAGTGACGCCTCTTTTCGCCGAGATTCCTGACGCGCGCGTCACTTTCGTAGACAACGATGGTCCGGGTGGCTTGCCGATCACGCTGTATCTCACGGGCGAAGACCCCGCCAAGCTCGAAGTGACGGCGCGACGCGCCGTCGCCGCGATGCGTGCCTTACCCGAATTGCGCGATCCACGCATCAACGGCGATCTGCAGCGACCCGAGATCCTGATCCGACCGCGTCTTGATCTTGCCGCCGAACTCGGCGTCTCGGTGGCAGCGATCAGTCAAACCATTCGTATCGCCACGCTCGGTGATCTACCGCAGAACGCAGCGCAGTTCTCAGCCACCGATCGCCAGGTACCCATCCGTGTCAGTCTGATCGAAGAGTCGCGGCGCGATCTCGGTACCCTCGAGAATCTGCCAGTGCGCACGGCCGGTGGCGCCACCGTGCCGCTCAAGGCCGTGGGCGACATCAGTTTTGGTGAGGGCCCGTCGGTCATCCGCCGCTACAACCAGAGCAGGCGCGTGGTGCTGGAGTCTGAACTTGCCAAGGGTGTCGAGCTCGGACCCGCACTCGCCAAGGTTTATGCGCTGCCCGAAATCAAGAATTTGCCTGAGGGCGTGCGGCTGGTCGAGGTCGGGCAGGTGGAAGTTCTTGAAGAATTACTCGAGAACTTCGCGTTCGCAATTGCCGCCGGTGTATTGCTCGTATTTGCCGTGCTCGTGATTCTCTTCGCGCGCGTGTTCCAGCCGATCACCATTCTGTCAGCTCTGCCGCTATCGGTCGGTGGAGCGGTGATCGCACTCATGATTGCGGGTATGCCGTTCTCGATGCCGGTGGTGATCGGATTTTTGATGCTGATGGGCATCGTCGGTAAAAACTCGATCCTGCTGGTCGATTTGGCTATCGAAGAAATGCGTGCGGGCAAGCCGCGACTCGAGGCTCTGGTCGAGGCAGGCCACAAACGTGCGCGACCGATCATCATGACCACGGTCGCGATGGTCGCTGGCATGCTGCCCGTGGCCATCAGCACGGCGGCTGCAGGGTTTAGGGCGCCGATGGGTGTCGCGGTGATCGGTGGGCTCATCACCTCGACGCTGCTGACGCTAGTAATCGTGCCCTCAATGTTTTCTTTGGTGGACGACATCGAAGACTGGTTTGAACCGCGCGTAGCGAGACTGCTCACGTCCTCGGGCGAGAGCAAAACCGCAGCTTGATCGCAGCGCTGCAGGCGCGTTATGGCTGCCAGCTATGGCTGCCAGAGCAAGGCGAGGGCAAGGGTGCTCGAGGCGATGAAGATCGTGGCCGCTGCGCCGAGCGCGAGCGGTTGCCAGCCCTGTGCGATCAGCTTGCGCAAATCGGTTTCGAGTCCGACTGCAGCCAGCGCCAGTGCGAGCAGCCCTTGCGAGAGTACATTAGCCAAGGCGCGCAGCTCTGCAGGCACCCAGCCCGTGCCCGCTAGCAACACCATCCCCAAAAATCCGAATACGAACCAGGGCATAGGCACTTTGCCGCGCACAGCGGAGTTACCGGATGTGGTTTCTTTGGCAAGACGATGCTGCATCCAGAGTCCCATGCCGATTACGAGTGGCGCGAGCATCAAAACGCGCGCGAGCTTGGCGACAGTCGCGAATTCGCCGGTCGCTTGACCGCGGGCAAACCCGGCAGCGACCACCTGCGCCACTTCGTGTACCGAGGCGCCGGTCCAAAGGCCGTACGCGCGTTCATCGAGTGGCAGCATACCGCCGAGCACGGGGTAACTGAGCATCCCGATTGTGCCGAACAAGGTCACTGCGGCGAGCGCATAGGCGACCGCCTCTTCGTTGTCGCGCACCACCGTGTTGGCCGCAACAATCGCTGAGGCGCCGCAGATGCCTGTGCCGGCGGCGATCAGCACCCTGAGCCCACTGCGTACGCCAAGACGCTCGCCCAGCCACAGAGTGAAAAAGAACGTCCCGAGCAGCGCGAAAGTCAAGATGGTGAGCCCGGCTACACCGATCCCAAGGATCTCGGCGAGCGTCACTTGCAGGCCGAGTAGCACAATACCGGTGCGCAGCGGCGCGCGTAGGCAGAGGGCGATTCCCGCTCGCGCGACCTCTGGGCGACCGAGGAAGTTGCGAACCAGTAAGCCAAGCAGGATGGCGAGCATCAGCGGGCTGATGCGCGAGATGCCCGGGAGACTCAGCGCCTTGAGACCGAAGGCCGCGGCGGCGATTGCGCCCGTGAGCAGCAGGCCGGGTAGCGGGGCGCGCGCGGCGGCCGGTACGGGGTCAGGGGCAGGCAATACCCGGCTCCTCGGTGTGCAACCGTTGTTATGGCGCAACAAAAAGGCCCCTTTTGGGCGCGTTACAGTATACGTGTAAATATTTCTGTTGTAGAGATCTCTTAGTGTTAGACTCAGAGGGAATCGCGTCTTTTCCATCTGCATCTCTGGGCGTCCGAACGCCGGTCTGCATTGCTGAATCGACATCGATCGGGAGCCAAAAGGGCGTTCTTTGTCGCAAGGAACAGCACCCAAGCGGCGTTTGTAGTGTGTTATCGGAGAGTGTTTCCAGAGATGGCTAAAATCTATGTAGGCAACCTGCCTTTTACGGCAGACGAGGCAGCGGTTCGCACGCTGTTCTCGCAGCACGGCGCGGTGACTTCGGTCGCCCTGCCCGTTGATCGTGATACCGGTCGTCCGCGCGGCTTCGGCTTCGTCGAAATGGCGCAGGAAGATGCGGCGCGCGCTATTCAGGCGTTGAACGGTTATTCCATGGGTGGACGCCCGCTGCGCGTCAATGAAGCGCAGGATCGGCCGCGCACTGGTGGCGGCGGTCGCTGGTAAGCGATCAACACGACCGTCCCCTCCAACAGTCGACCGAAAAAGGCCGGATTTTTCCCGGCCTTTTTTATTTCACGTGCTTTCTCGCGAGATTTGCTTATTGCGCACCGGGTAGTACGCGCACCAGTTGCTTGCCGAGGTTGCGTCCTTCGAAGAGGCGGATTAAGGCGGCGGGCATCTGCGCTAGCCCCTCGAGAACGTCCTCCTGATAGTGCAGCTGGCCCGCGGCAATCCACTCGGCCATCTGCGCCTCGGCGCGTTCGAAGTGCTCGCCCATTTCATAGATGAAGAACGCTTCCATTCGCGCCATTTTCTTAAAGATAGCGAAGGCGTTTCGCAGCGGTCGCGGCTGTTCGACGCCGTCGATGTACTGCGAGATCGCCCCGCAGAGCACGACTCGCGCATGTCGCCGCAGGTGGGCGAGACCCGCATCCAGAATCTCGCCGCCGACGTTATCAAAGAA
>Ga0163212_1000078_pt1 | contig 37976 bp, 34 predicted proteins | sample Malawi_45m_30L_FD_113532 | JGI IMG/M metagenome (GOLD analysis project Ga0163212, IMG submission 113532) | Freshwater microbial communities from Lake Malawi, Central Region, Malawi to study Microbial Dark Matter (Phase II) - Malawi_45m_30L | ecosystem: Environmental > Aquatic > Freshwater > Lake...
CCGCCGGCACCGCCTCGAGGTTTGGCAAAAAGCCGTTCTCGGCAGGAGTATCGATGAAATAGGGCTCGGCACCGGCGAGCAGCGCCGCACCTTCATAGATTTGGTAGAAAGGGTTCGGCATTGCGACTAAAGGTCGGGCACCGCTGCCGCGATCGACTACCGCCTGCGCGATGGCAAAGAGGGCCTCGCGTGTGCCGTTGACCGGCAACACCTGGGCGGGATCCATACTCGCTGCCGAAAGAGCAAACCTTCGCTCTAGCCACTGTCCGCAAGTCGCTTTCAGCTCCAGCGTACCGGCGGTCGCCGGATACGCGCCGAGCCCGCTCAAAGAATGATACAGGGTGTCGAGCACGAAGGGCGGCGGGGCGTGCTTCGGTTCGCCGATCGAGAGCGCAATGTGGGCGAGTGTCGCGGGCGGCGTCGCGCCCGTTTTAAGTGCGGCCAGGCGCTCGAACGGATAGGCCTGCAGGCGCGACAGATCCGAATTCATACGCAGTCGTGTCAGGCCGCGCGGCGCTGGTCGAGCGCCTCGGTGAGGCGGGTAACGAGGCGCTGCGCGCGTTCTTCTGCGAGTGGGCCCCGGTGTGCATCACTCACATAAAAAACGTCTTCGGCGCGCTCACCTAGGGTCATGATCTTGGCGCCGAGCAGATCGATGCGCTCATCCATCATCACTTTGCCGATATCGCAGAGCAGCCCCGGGCGGTCCGCCGCGATGATCTCGAGCACGGAGCGATGATTACGCTCATCGGTCGTGATCACAATCTGGGTACGCGTGTTGAAGAGCCGCACCTGACGCGGGGCGCGGCGTGAGACGCCCATCGCCGAATCGCGTGGGGCCGCGAGCGAGCGGCGCAGCGCGAGCTCGATTTCTTCGTGGCGCTCTGCATCGGAGATCGGTGTACCGTCCTCTTCGAGCACGTGGTAAAGGTCGATGCTGTTGCCATCGCCGGTCGGCGTGATGCGCGCATCGACAATATTGAAGCCGAGCTGATCGAGTACGGCAGTTGTGCGTGCGAAGCCATGTTGTCGATGCGGAGCAAATGTCATGACCGAGGTCGTGCCGCGCTCGCTCTCAGCCTGCACCGAGACCACGGGGTCATCGGCCTCCTCATCGCGCTCGGCGAGCACGCGCGTATGCCAGGCAATCTCTCGCGGCGTATGCCGCAGAAAGTAGGCGTCGGAGAACATCGCCCACACCGGATTGACACTGTCTTCGGTGACACCCGTTGCGGCGAGCAACTCGCGAGCCTGCGTCTGATTTTCGTGTTTGAGCTCTTCCTGGTCGACCGGCGTCTCGAGACCGCGACGCAGCGCGCGCTTCACCCGGTCGTGGAATTCGCTGAACAGCGAGGCCTTCCAGGAGTTCCAGAGCCGCGGATTGGTGGCGCGGACGTCGGCGGCCGTCAGCACATAAAGATAATCGAGGTGTGTTTCATCACCGACAAAACGGGCGAATTCGTTGACCACTTTCGGATCGGCGATATCCAGCTTTTGCGAAGTCAGCGAAAGCCGCAAGTGATTACGTACGAGCCAGGCGACAAGTCGCGCGTCGTAGCGTGAGAATCCTTGTTCGAGACAGAACGACTCGGCATCGACCGAGCCAAGCTCAGAGTGATCGCCACCGCGCCCTTTGGCGATGTCGTGAAAGAGCGCCGCGAGATAGGCTACCTCGGGGCGTGGCAGCGACTGCATGATCTGCGAGAGGTTTGGCAGCTCGTGATTGAAGCGCGGCAGCGCGAGACGCCGTAGATTACTGACCACGAACAAGGTATGTGCATCGACTGTGTAGGCGTGGAAGAGGTCGTACTGCATACGACCGACGATGCGCCCGAAGGAGGGGATGTAGCGCCCGAGCACGCCATAGTTGTTCATGCGGCGCAGTTCGTTGGTGACACCCGCCGGCGCGCGCAGTATTTCAAGAAATAACCGATGGTTACGCGGATTCTGCCGAAACTCCTCGTCGATCAACCAAAGATTTTGCACGATGGCGCGGATGGTATGCGCGCGCACGCCGCGGATCTCGGGGTTTTGCTGCAGCAACGCGAACACTTCGAGCAGTGTCGAGGGTTGGCGCACGAAAATATCGTCGTGTAGGGCCTCGAGGTAGCCGTTGGTGAGTTGAAAGCGCGGGTTGAGCGGCTGCGGCGCTGCGCTCTCATCGAGGATGGCTTCGCGAAAGAGCTGCAGTAGCAGCTCGTTGAGTAGGGTGACATCGAGCACCGTACGGTAATAGCGCTGCATGAACTGCTCGACCGCCAGCGTGAAGGTCGCATCCTCATAACCGAAGAGGCGTGCGAGCTTCATTTGATGATCGAACAGCAGGCGATCTTCACGTCGCCCCGTCAGCGTATGCAGGGCGAAGCGGACTTTCCAAAGAATAGCCTGGGCCGCCTGCAGGCGCCGCGCTTCGCCGACCGTCAAAAAACCTTGGGTGGCGAGCTCTTCGAGGGTCTCGGCGCCGAAGTGACGCTTGGCGACCCAGGCGATGGTCTGGATGTCGCGCAGGCCGCCGGGGCCAGTTTTAACGTTGGGCTCAAGGTTATAGGCGGTGTCGTTGGCCTTGGCGTGACGGTCCGCCTGCTCGCGTACCTTGGCTTCAAAGAAAGATTTGACTGGCCACAGGTGCGCGGGAGCCAGCGCCTCGAGCATGGTCTCGACCAAAGGCGCCGAGCCTGCCAGCCGTCGCGCCTCGATCAGCGTGGTCATGATGCTGACATCGGCGGCGGCTTCGCTGCGGCACTCATCGATGGTGCGTACGCTGTGACCGATTTCGACGCCGATATCCCAAAGAAAAGTCACGAAGCCTTCGAGCGCGGCGCGACCGGCGTCATCGAGTATCGCCGGCACCAGCGTGAGGATGTCGACATCGGAGCAGGGTTGCAGTTCGCCGCGACCGTAGCCGCCTACCGCGACGAGCGCCCAGTCGTTATCATGACCGGGTAGCCGCGCACGCCAGATTTCGCGCAGCACCGCATCGACGAGCTGGGCGCGGGCATGTACCAAAGATTCGATCGACTCTTCGGCCTCGAAGCGTGCCTTGAGCTCTGCTTGGCCGTCGCGCAGCGCCTGGGCGTAGGCGGCAGCGGTGTGCCCCGCGGCCGCGAGACGAGCTGGCAATTCCTCGATCAGTGCTTGCGCTGGCATCAGGCCGCACCCTCGAACAGCCCGGGTTCGCGCGAGCGGGTACCGAGGGTGAGCACTTCGTACCCGGTGTCGGTGACGAGTACCGTGTGCTCCCACTGCGCGGAGAGCGAATGATCTTTGGTGACGACCGTCCAACCATCGGGCAGCAGCTTCACATGACGCTTACCGGCGTTGACCATGGGCTCAATGGTGAAGGTCATGCCGGTCTGAAGTTTGAGTCCGGTGCCTGGCTCGCCGTAATGCAGCACTTGCGGGTCTTCGTGATAGATGCGGCCGATGCCGTGACCGCAGTATTCCCGCACGACGGAAAATCCTCTGGCTTCGACCCAAGTCTGGATGGCGTGACCGATGTCGCCGAGCGTCGCACCCGGGCGCACCATGCGGATGCCGCGCCACATACCCTCGAAGCAGACATCGACCAGCCGCTGAGCCTGGACCATCGGTTTGCCTACGTAAAACATGCGGCTGGTGTCGCCATGAAAACCGTCGCGGATAACCGTGACATCGATGTTGACGATGTCGCCGTCCTTGACCTTCTTGTCGCCCGGAATGCCGTGGCAGACCACGTGATTGACCGAGGCGCAGATGGTCTTGGGGAAGCCGCGGTAGTTGAGATTGGCCGGTATGGCGCGCTGCACCCGCGTGATTTGCTCGTGGCAGAGCCGATCGAGCTCACCGGTCGTGACCCCGGGGCGCACGTAATCGCCGATCATGTCGAGCACTTCGGCGGCCAGACGGCCCGCCTCGCGCATTTTTTCTTGTTCGGGGAGGCTCTTGAGGGTAACGGGCATGGTATCCAGAGGGCCGTAAAGCGTTGTTTTTACGGGAGGTGCATGGTATAAAGCGCCGCTTTTTTTGGCAATGTAAACAACCCACACGCACATCGTTGCATCGGTTGCTGGGTGTCCCAAGACCTTCGGGTGGCGGGATGGCAGCTGAGGATGTGCGGAGGCCCAACCCGACACGGAGTACTGTATGGCCAGCGTGTCCATGAGACAGATGCTGGAAGCGGGTGTCCACTTCGGACATCAGACCCGCTTCTGGAACCCGAAAATGGCTGAGTTTATTTTCGGTGAACGTAACAAGATCCACATCATCAACCTCGAAAAGACGCAGCCGATGTTCGCAGAAGCGGCCAAGTTCGTTCACGGGGTGGCCTCTGATGGCGGTACGGTGCTGTTCGTCGGCACCAAGCGTTCGGCCCGCGAGCCGATCGAAAAAGAAGCCGTGCGCGCCGGCATGCCCTTTGTGACCCAGCGTTGGCTCGGTGGCATGCTCACCAACTTCAAGACGGTGAGACAGTCGGTCAAGCGGCTCGCTGATCTCGCCGAAATGAAGGCGAACGGTTCACTCGACAAACGCGGCAAGAAAGAAGGCACGATGCTACGTCGCGAACTCGAAAAGCTCGAGCGTTCGCTCGGTGGCATCAAGGCCATAGAATCTTTGCCTGATGCGATCTTCGTGGTCGATGTCGGTCACGAAAAGATCGCCGTGCATGAGGCCAACAAGCTGGGTATCCCGGTTGTCGCCATCGTTGACACCAACTGCACGCCCGATGGCGTCGATTACGTCGTCCCGGGCAATGATGACGCCACGCGCGCCATCCAGTTGTACGCGGGCGGTATTGCCGATGCCGTGATCGAAGGTCGCTCAACGGCACCGGCGCTTGCCGTCACTGAGGACGAATTCGTCGAGCTCGATGAGCAGGGCAACCCGAAGCCGAAGTCAGCGCGTGGCAAGCCGCGTCGCGAGGCGGCGGTGCGTGCGGCGCGTCGTAGCCCGGCTGCGGCAGCTCGTGCCCGTCGTCGACCGCAGCCGTCGGTTGCGACATCGATCGAAACCGAAGAGATTGGGGGCGTCGATGTACCCGAGGCAGTCGAGGGTGAAGTGGCTCCGGCCACCAGCGCATCGGCCCCCCGTCGCAAGGCCGCCAGCACGCCGCCGCGCCGTCGTGGTTGATCAGCGCGGTCCCGTGGCGCGTGTGATCCAAGGAGACTCTTTGATGAGCATTTCTGCCCAAGCGGTCAAACAGCTACGAGAGCGTACGGGCGCCGGTATGATGGAGTGCAAAAAAGCACTCGTAGAAACGCAGGGTGATCTCGACGCCGCGGCCGAACTCATGCGCAAGCAGGGGCTCGCCAAGGCCGACACGAAAGCCGCGCGCGTGGCGGCCGAGGGGGTAATCGCGCTCGAGAAATCGGCCGACGGCAAGTCAGCAGTGATGGCCGAGATTAACTGCGAGACCGACTTCGTTGCGCGCGAGGCTGATTTCCAAGGGTTCTCGAGCGAAGTTGCCAAAGTGGCGCTGGCGGCAAACCCGGTCGATCTCAAGGCGCTCAACGCGCTTAAGCTCGCGTCCGGCGAGACCGTCGATGAGCGTCGTCGTGCCCTCATCGCCAAGATCGGCGAGAACATCTCGGTTCGTCGCCATGCGTCGCTGGCTTCGACGGGTTTTCTCGGCGCGTATCGTCACGGCATGCGTATCGGTGCGCTGGTCGCGATCGAGGGCGGCTCGGCCGACCTCGCGCACGATCTCGCCATGCACGTGGCGGCGAGTAATCCCGACTACCTGTCGGCAGCCGACGTGCCAACCGATGTAGTCGCCAAAGAATACGAGATCGAATCCGAAAAAGCGCTCGCCGAGGGCAAGCCCGCCGAAATCATCGCCAAGATGGTCGAGGGTCGTCTGCGTAAGACCTTTAATGCAAAAGCGCTGCTCGGACAGGCCTTCGTCAAAGATCCGGACCAGACCATCGAAAAGCTGCTGAAGGCCGCCAAGGCTGAGGTGAAGGCGTTCCGCCGTTTCGAGGTTGGCGCCGGCATCGAAAAGAAGCAGGATGACTTCGTCGGCGAAGTCATGGCACAGGTCAAGGCAAGCAGCGGTAAGTAAGCCGTCGCAGAGAAGAGAGCCAATGAAAACCCCGCCCCGGCGGGGTTTTTTTCAAGAGGAGACGGGCAATGGCTGAAGCGAACGTGCGGTACAAGCGCATCCTCGTGAAACTATCGGGCGAAGGCCTAATGGGCAGCACCGATTACGGGATCGATCCAACGGTGATCAAGCGTATCGCCCTCCAGATTCAGGAGCTCACCGCGCTCGGGGTGCAGGTGGCGGTCGTCATCGGTGGCGGCAATATTTTTCGTGGCGCGGGGCTTGCACGGGCCGGCATGGATCGGGTCACCGGCGATCATATGGGCATGCTGGCGACAGTGATGAATTGCCTCGCGATGCAGGACGCTCTCGAGAGCATCGGCGGCTACGCGCGGGTGATGTCGGCGATCCGCATCAACGAGGTCTGCGAGGAATACATTCGGCGTCGTGCCGTCCGCCACCTCGAAAAGGGACGCGTGGTGCTGTTTGCAGCCGGGACGGGCAATCCGTTTTTCACCACCGACACCGCCGCCTCGCTGCGTGCGATCGAGGTCGGTGCGGAGCTGCTCGTCAAGGCCACCAAGGTCAACGGCATCTATTCGGCCGATCCAATGAAAGATCCCAAGGCCGTGCGCTATCCTCGGCTGACTTTTGATCGGGTGCTTGATGAGCGGCTCAACGTGATGGATGCCACCGCAATTGTCATGTGCCGCGATAATCACCTGCCGCTGCAGGTCTATAACCTGACCAATGACGGTGATCTGCTGCGCATCGTGCGGGGCGAGGATATCGGTACCGTGGTGACCAACTTCTGAGGTAGACGAAGATGCTCGAAAATTTCAAGAAAGACGCTACAGTACGTATGGCAAAGTGCGTGCAGCAGTTCCAGACGGACCTCAAAAAATTGCGCACGGGTCGTGCCAGCCCGAGCCTAGTCGAGAACTTGAAGGTTGATTACTACGGCACAGAGACACCGCTATCGCAGCTCGCCAATATCGGCGTCGAAGATGCGCGCACCATCGTCATCACGCCGTGGGATAAGAGCGCAATTCAAGCGGTCGAAAAGACCATCTACAAATCCGATCTCGGGCTGACGCCAAACACTGCGGGGGCAGTCATCCGTGTGCCCTTGCCGCCGCTAACCGAGGAGCGCCGTCGCGATCTCACTAAGGTCGTACGTGGCGATGCCGAGGGCGCACGGGTCTCGGTGCGTAATGTTCGTCGCGACGTGTTGCAAGAAGTCAAAGAAGCGCTTAAAGAAAAGATGATCAGCCAGGACGAGGAGAAGAAGGCGCAGGAAGAGATTCAGAAGCTTACCGACAAGCACGTGGCAGAGATTGATGCGGTTCTCGCAGTCAAAGAAAAAGAGATCATGCAGGTCTGAGGTCGCGAGTACAGCTCTTGACCCTGCCCAAGCACATCGCGATCGTCATGGACGGCAACGGCCGCTGGGCCGAAGCCCGCGGCGAGCAGCGCGCTGCCGGGCATCGGGCGGGCATCGAGCCTGTGCGCCAGGTGATCCGCGAATGCGTGCAGCTAGGCGTCCGTGCACTGACCCTGTTCGCGTTCTCCAGCGAAAACTGGCGTCGACCCGAGACTGAGGTTGCAACGCTCATGAGCCTCTTCATGGAAGCGCTCGATCGCGAGGTCGAAGAACTACACGCCAATCGGGTACGGTTGCGCGTGATCGGCAATCGGCAGCGGCTCGCGGTGCGTTTGCAACAGCTCATCGCCGAGGCCGAAGCCAAGACTGCAGGCAATGAGGGGTTGTGCTTGCAGGTCGCGGTGAGTTACGGCGGTCGCTGGGACGTGGTCGAGGCCGCCAAGCGGCTTGCGGCACAGGTGGCAAGTGGCGCCATCCGCGCTAATGATATCGATGAGGAGTTGTTCGCGGCCGAGTTGCAGCTTGTCGATTTGCCCGACCCGGATCTGTTCATTCGTACGGGCGGTGATCATCGCGTGAGCAATTTCTTGCTGTGGAATATCGCTTATGCTGAGCTCTACTTCACCGACTTGCTGTGGCCCGACTTCGATGCGACCGAGCTGCAGCGCGCGATCGAAGATTTCACTAGTCGTGAGCGGCGTTTCGGGCTGACCGGCGCGCAAATGAGCGCCACTAAACTGAGCGGGGCAACAGTGGGCGGGCCAAAAAATGAGTCGCTACGCAGGTCTGAGTGAGCGGGCGCTGACAGCGATCGTACTCGCGGTGGCGCTGCTGCTCGTGCTCTTCGCCTTGCCTGTAAGTTTCACGACTATGCTGGTCGCGCTGGTTGTTTTGAGCGGCGCGTGGGAGTGGTCGGCGTTCCTCAAGGTGCGGCAGCCGCTCTGGCGCTATGCCTATATGCTGCTGGTCGGCCTTGGTTATCTCGTGGCGTGGCAATTCACCCAAACGCCCGGTGCGCTTTTTTTGCTGATGGGTGTTGCGGCGATCTGGTGGTTTGTGGCGCTCGCTTGGGTGATGTTTGCGCCGGCGCGCGGCGGGCGCGCGGCAACGGCCGTTGCCGGGCTGTTCTTCATGGTTCCCGCCGGTGTCGCGCTGCAGCATTTGCGTCTCGAAGAAAACGGCGCTTGGCTTTTGCTCTTTGCGTTAGTTGTGGTGATGGCGGCGGATATCGGGGCGTACTTTGTAGGTAACCGCTTTGGCCGGCTACGACTCGCACCCAAAGTGTCGCCGGGCAAGAGCTGGGAAGGCGTAATCGGCGGGGTGATCGCCTCCCTGTTGGTGGCCGCTACCGGTGCGTATTTTTTTCGCTGGCCACTCACCGCCGTCTTGTTGATGGCCGCCGCTGCGGCGGCATTCTCCGTAGTTGGCGATCTGACCGAGAGTCTAATGAAGCGACACTCGGGGCTCAAAGATAGCGGCGGACTGTTCCCGGGTCATGGTGGCGTGCTTGATCGTTTCGACAGTCTATCGGCGGGCATACCCATCTTCGTGCTCGGTCTGCTCGAAGCCGGTTTGATCGGAGGCGCAGGCTGATGACGGTTCGCGCGGGCGAGCCGATTGGCGTCGCGGTACTCGGCTCTACGGGCACGATTGGCGACAGTACGCTCGATGTAATCTCGCGTCATCCCGAACGTTTTCGCGTGATTGCGCTCGGTGCGCGGCGCGATCACGCCAAGCTGCTCGCGCAATGCCTGCGGTTTCGGCCCGAGGTCGCTGCGCTCGTCGAACCCGAGGCGGCGCTGGTGCTGGAGCGCGGCTTGCGCGCGGCAGGTTTGCCCACACGCGTGCTCGTCGGCGAGTCGACGCTCGAGGAGATCGCCGCAATGCCGCAGGCGCCCTATGTGATGGCGGGTATTGTGGGCGCGGCGGGTTTGTCGTCATCGCTGGCCGCCGCGCGGGCCGGCAAGCGGCTGATGATCGCCAACAAAGAGCCGCTGGTCATGGCCGGACCCATCCTCATCGAGGCGGCGCGCGCGGGTGGGGCAACCCTGTTGCCAATCGACAGCGAACACAATGCCATTTTTCAGTGCTGGCCGGCGGGCGCCGAAACCGGTCGCGCCCCGCCCGGCGTCCGGCGTATTTTGCTGACAGCCTCGGGCGGACCCTTTGTTGAATGGAGCGCCGAGGCCATCGCGATGGCAACGCCTGAGCAGGCCTGCAAGCACCCAAAGTGGGTCATGGGTCGGAAAATCTCGGTCGATGCGGCAACGCTTATGAACAAGGGGCTCGAGGTTATCGAGGCCTGCATCCTCTATGGGCTGCCGATCGCGCAGGTCGAGGTGGTGGTGCACCGGCAGAGTCTGGTGCATTCGCTGGTGGAATACGTCGATGGCTCGATGCTTGCGCAGCTCGGTTCGCCCGATATGCGCACCCCCATTGCCCATGCACTCGGTTGGCCGGACCGTATCGACTCCGGTGTACAATTCCTCGACCTGGCGCGGGCCGGAGTGCTGCAGTTCGAGCCACCGGACACCGGTCGATTTCCCTGCCTGGCCTTGGCTCGGCAGGCGGCGGTGGCGGGAGGGCTTGCGCCCGCCATCCTGAATGCGGCCAATGAGGTCGCTGTGGCAGCCTTCCTGGAGGGGCGTTTGAACTTCAGCGGTATCCCCGCAGTCATTGACAACGTTATGAATGCCGTGCCGGCCGGTTCCGTTAAGGACTTGGACAGCGTGCTCGCGGCCGATGGCGCGGCGCGCGGTGCGGCGCTTCAGGTGATCAGCGAGCCGCCCGCGGTGAGGGCGCTCTGATGGGTTTTCTCTGGACGATCGCCGGCTTTGTCGTGGCCGTGAGTTTGCTAGTCACCGTGCACGAGTACGGGCACTTCTGGGTGGCGCGTAAACTCGGCTTCAAGGTACTGCGCTTCTCGGTCGGTTTTGGTCCCGCGCTCTGGAAGCGCGTCGGTCGTCGCGACGGCACCGAATACGTTTTAGCCGCGCTGCCGCTCGGTGGCTACGTTAAGCTGCTTGATGAGCGCGAGGGGCCGGTGCCACCGGAAGATCTCGCGAGTGCCTTCACGCGCAAGGCGCCTTGGCAGCGCATTCTCGTGCTGCTGGCCGGGCCCGCCTTTAACATCATTTTCGCCATTCTCGTACTCTGGGCAATTCTTTGGGTTAGTGGCGAGCCGCAGGTGAAGCCGGTCGTTGGCAAGGTGGTTCCCGACTCGCTCTCGGCGCGCGCGGATCTGCGTACCAACGATCAATTCCTGCGCATCGAAAATCGCGACGTCGCCACCCACTCCGATGTGGTGCTCGGACTTGTCGAAGCGATCAGTGACGATGGCCAGATCGAGATCGAAGTCGAGCGTCCAGGTTCGGGCGCGCGCACGCTCGCGCTTCGTATCGACGATCCTGAAGTACGCCGCGCGCTCACGGAGCCCTCGGCGTTGCTGCGCGGTTTGGGGATGCGGTTCTGGACGCCGCCCGTCCCCGCGGAATTCGGCAAGGTCGATGCGGGTGGGCCTGCAGCGCTTGCAGGGTTGCAGGCGGGCGATCGGGTGATCGCGATCGATGGTGAGCCAGTCGCAGATTTTCTGGCACTGGTCGAGATGATCTCGGTGCGGCCGAATCGCGAGATCGTCGTCAGCTATGTGCGTGCGGGGCAGGCGGCACAGGTTACCGTGCGCAGCACGGCAGATTTGATCGATGGCAAAGAAATCGGCCGAATTCGGGTCGGGACCCCGCCATCGCCGCCATGGCCCGCCGAGCTCGTCAACCAACGCGAGTACGGTCCGCTCGCGTCGCTGACGGCCGCCACGCAGCGCGCCTGGTACATGACCGTGCTGCAGGCGAAGATGTTCGCCCGCATGTTGTTTGGTCAGGTGTCGCTAAAAAATTTATCGGGGCCGCTGTCGATCGCCGAATTCGCAGGTGAGTCTGCGCAGAGTGGGCTGACCGAATTCCTCGGCTTTTTGGTCGTCATTTCCCTCAGTCTCGGCTTTCTGAATCTTTTGCCCGTTCCTATCCTCGATGGCGGTCAGATCGTGTACCAGCTCATTGAGTGGTTCCGCGGCTCGCCAATTCCCGATCGGGTGCAGGCGCTCGGCCAGCAGGTGGGTATCGCGTTGCTGCTCCTGCTCATGGGCATCGCGCTTTTCAATGATTTTACGAGGCAGCTCGGTTGATTACACGGATTCGGTTCGTTCTGGGTGCAGTGCTGCTCCTCGCATCGTCTTTTCATGTCGCCTCGGTGCTCGCCCAGGTACCGCCGGTGCTGCGCGTCGACAACATTCGGGTCGAGGGTTTGCAGCGTGTCTCCGAAGGCACGGTGTACAACTATCTACCGGTCAACATCGGCGATCGCCTGACGCAGCAGCGGGTGCGCGAGGCCATCCGTGCGCTCTACGACACGGGCTTCTTTCGCGATGTCGAGCTGCGCTGGGAAGCGGGTACGCTGATCGTCGCAGTGCTCGAGCGTCCTTCGATCGAGAGTTTTGAGATCAAGGGCAACAAGGACATCAAGACCGAGGATCTCAACAAGAGCCTTCGCAACGTGGGTCTCGCCACCGGCAAGACCTTCGATCGCTCGGTGCTCGAGGACGTAAAGCAGTTTCTCACCGACCAATATTTCAGCCGCGGCAAATACGCGGTGCGTATCGACACTCAGATCGAAGCAGTCTCCGATAACCGGGTGCGCGTGAAGATCGACATCAAGGAAGGTAAGCGCGCGCGGATTCGGCAGGTCAATCTCGTCGGCAACGAGCGCTTCGAGCAAAAAGACGTGCTCGAAGATTTTGAACTCAAGACGCCGAATTGGCTCTCTTGGTACAAACAAGACGATCGCTATTCGCGCGAGTCACTGCAGGGCGATCTCGAGAAGCTGCGTTCGTTCTACATGGATCGCGGTTACGCTAACTTCGAGATCGAGTCGACGCAGGTGGCGATCGCGCCCGAAAAAGACGATATCTTCATCACCGTCAATGTGAGTGAGGGCGAAGTCTTCAAGCTGAGTACGGTCAAGCTCGCCGGTACCTTCGTGGTCGCCGAAGAAGAGCTGAAAAATTATTTGCTGGTGAAGACTGGCGATACTTACTCGAAGAAAGACATCACGGCGACGCAGGAGCTGATCCAGAATCGGCTCGGTCTCGAGGGCTATGCATTCGCGAAAGTAGATCCGGTACCGACGCCCGATGATGGTAAGAAAGAGGTGGGTATCACCTTTTTCATTGATCCGGGTAATCGTGTCTACGTACGGCACATCGTGTTTAATAAGGTGACCAAGATTAACGACGATGTGCTACGTCGCGAGATGCGCCAGCTCGAGGGCGCGTGGCTTTCCAATGTGCTTGTCGAGCGCTCGAAGCAGCGTATTCAACGTCTGCCGTTCGTCGAGAAAGTCGAGTCAGAAACCAAGCCGGTAACGGGAACGGCCGATCTGGTCGATGTCGAGTTCGAAATTAAGGAAGGACCATCGGCGCAGCTCGGCGGCGGTGTCGGCTATTCCGAGTCGCAGTCGTTCATTCTCAATGGCAATTACGCTGACAGCAATTTCATGGGGTCGGGTGAGCGTGTCGCCATCGATTTGAATTCCGGCCGCTACTCAAAAGTTTATGGCGTCTCGCACACCAATCCCTACACTAACATCGATGGGGTCGCGCGTACACTCTCGTTCACTTATCGCGATGTCACGCAGTTCGTGTCGGCGTCGTCGGACTTTTCTTCGGAGTCGCTCGCGCTCGGTGTCGACTATGGTTATCCGATCACCGAGTTCCAGGGTCTGCGCGTCGGGCTCTCGATTCAGCGCTCGTCACTGATCACCGGCGAGGGCAGCGCTGAGCAAGCTCGCAGCTGGGTGCGCGCCAACGGCGACTATCGCGTGAAGATCGTGCCCGAACAGGATTATGGTGGCGGCTTCATCATTCCGGCGACTACGCTCGACACCACGCAGTTCGATTCCTTCGAGCTTGCCGTGGGCTGGAGCTACGATAGTCGCAACCGCGCGCTCTTTGCCGACCGCGGCATGCGCCACACGTTTTCGCTCAGCTATGCACTGCCCCTCAGCGACGTGCAGTACGCCACTGCGGCGTACGAGTTTCTCCAGTTCGTCCCGCTCTTCGGCCGCTGGACGTTGGCGCTCGGCGGGGATGTGGGTTACAGCCAGGAGCTCGGGGACACCACGGCATCGCCGCCGTACCGCAACTTCTTTGCTGGCGGACCGGACACCGTCCGCGGTTATCGCGAGAGTCGCTTGGGTCCGAAGGACAGCTTCGGCAACCCGTACGGTGGCAACCTCAAGGTGGCGGCGCGCGCCGAGCTCATCATCCCCACTCCGGAGAAATGGCGGACGACCGCGCGGGCGACCGCGTTCTTCGATATCGGCAACGTATTTTCGACGCGCGATTTCTACAAGTTCACGGGTGCCGATGGCGTCACCCCAGTCGATTACAAGTTCAAGTATGATAAGTTAAAGCAGTCGGCGGGCATCGCGGTGCAATGGCTTGCGCCACTCGGCGTGTTCCGCTTCAGCTACGCACTGCCGCTTAACACCTTCAAGGGCGATGGCGTGCGGTTCGAAGACGAGGAAGAACGGTTCCAGTTCACGATCGGCCAGGCGTTCTGAGCCGATCGCATATTTAGAGGTTGGGTTGACGATGCGTATGTTCCCCAAGGTGATGATTCTGGCGATGGCGGCAGTAGCGGTGCTGGCGGGTGCCCCGGCGATGGCCGAAATAAAGGTGGGTGTGCTCGACTTCGGGCGCTTGATGGACGAGAGCCCGCAGGGGAAGGCGCTCATCGAGTCGCTGCGGAGTGAGGTGGCGGCCAAGCAGCGCGAGCTGCAGACGCAATCGACCTCTATACAGGGCAAGCGTGACAAGCTCGTTAAAGATCGCGCCACTATGACGTCCGACCAGGTCTCGCGCGCCGAAAAAGAACTGCGCGATGGTGAGCGTGACCTCGCGCGTCGTCAGCAGGAAGTGAATGACGATTTTAACGCCCGTCGTAACGAAGAAATGTCGAAGTTGCAGCGCACGCTGATCGAAGAAGTGCGTACCTATTCGAAGGCACAAAACTTTGATCTGGTCGTCACCGACGGCGTCATCTATGCGATCCAGACGCTCGACATCACGCCGGGCGTGTTGTCGGCCCTGCAGCAGCGCGTGAGCGCCGCGGCGCCGGCGAAGCCCGCCACGCGTTGATTCGGCGGGCGGCCGCACGGAGCGGACGCGATGCCATTCACGCTCGGTGAGCTTGCGATTCGTTTCGGCCTGACGCTGCGCGGCGATCCAAGCCGCACCATCGACCATATCGGCACGCTCGCGGGGGCAGGACCCCGCGGACTGGCCTTCTTTGCCAATCCCCAACTCGTCGATCAACTTGCGGCAGCCAACGCCGGCGCCATCATTCTGCATCCCAAGATGCAGGAGGCCACGGCGATCGATTGCCTGCTGACCGAAAATCCACACGCGAGTTTCGCGCACATCGCGCAGCTGCTGCACCCGCTGCCGATGGCTCCGGCGGGCGTGCATCCCTCGGCGGTGGTTGCTGCCGACGCCGAGATTCATCCCTCTGCCCATATTGGTCCGCTGGTCGTGATCGGCGCATGCAGCCGTATCGGGCCGCGTGCGTTCATCGGCGCCGGTTCATTGATCGGCAATGAGGTCACTCTTGCTGATGATGTGCGTCTGGTGGCGCGCGTCACGGTGATGGACAAGGTGGTGATCGGAGAGCGCTCGATTCTGCATCCGGGTGCGGTGATCGGTGCCGATGGCTTTGGCTATGCCGCCGAGGGCGAACGGTGGGTGTTCGTGCCGCAGGTGGGTACCGTGCGTATCGGCTGCGATGTCGAGATCGGCGCGAACAGCGCCATCGATCGCGGCGCACTCGATGACACGGTGATCGGCAACGGCGTGAAGATTGATAACCTAGTGCAGATCGGCCACAACTGCCGCGTCGGTGAGCACACGGCGCTCGCCGGCTGCGCGGGGATGGCCGGCAGCGCCGAAGTCGGCGCGCGTTGTCGGATCGGCGGCGGTGTCTGCATTGCCGGGCATCTGACGATCTGTGATGACGTTACGCTCACGGGCACGAGTTTTGTTACCAGCGACATCCGCGAGCCCGGCATTTATTCGGGCGGCGGTATTCCGGTGGAGTCGGCGAGCGAATGGCGGCGTATTGTCGGGCGCGTGAAGCGACTCGATACGCTCGCGCAGCGCGTTACCGATCTCGAGCGCGGAGAGTCGGCCGGCGACGCGGCGGGTACAACGGACAAGGACGGCTAAACAGGCTGCGCAGGCAAAATAGGCAGGGATCATTGTGAGCGAAGGCATACTTGACATAAATGAAATCCTGCGGCACTTGCCGCATCGTTACCCTTTTCTGTTGGTCGATCGGGTGCTTGAATGTAAAGAAGGCGAGAGCATTCGCGCGCTCAAAAACGTAACCTACAACGAGCCGTTTTTTCCCGGCCATTTTCCGTATCGACCGGTGATGCCGGGCGTGATCATCATCGAGGCTCTGGCGCAAACGGCGGGTATTCTGGCGTTTCGCACTGCGAAAGTTTTGCCGGATGAAGAGACGCGGTTTTATTTCGTCGGTATCGACAAAGCGCGGTTCCGCCGTCCGGTCGAGCCGGGTGATCAGCTGATCTTGACTGCGAAGGTGCAGCGCCAGGTGCGCGGCATCTGGAAGTTCGAAGCGGCAGCCCACGTCGGCGACGTCGAGACGGCCTCCGCCGAACTCATGGTCGCACCGGAGTCGGGCAAGCCCGCGCAGGGGCCGGCGTGATGGAGGGCGGCATCGACCCGCGCGCCGTCGTCGCGCCCTCCGCTAAGCTCGCGGCCGACATCGAAATCGGTGCGTATTCGATCATTGGTCCGAATGTCGAAATCGGTCTGGGCTGCGTGATCGGTCCGCATGTGGTGATTACCGGGCACACGACGATCGGTGCCAACAATCGGATCTTCCAATTCGCTTCGATCGGCGATGCGCCGCAGGACAAAAAATATGCGGGTGAGCCGACGCGCGTCCTCATCGGCAACGGCAACACGTTTCGCGAATATGTGACCGTCAATCGCGGCACGGCCAAGGACAAGGGTGTGACCACGGTCGGCGATGATAATCTGTTCATGGCTTCATCGCATGTCGCCCACGATTGCATCGTCGGCAGTCATTGCGTGTTCGCCAACCTCGCAACGCTTGCGGGGCACGTCGAAATCGATGATTGGGTGATCCTTGCCGGCTTCACCGGCGTACATCAGTTTTGCAAGATCGGCGTGCATGCGTTCATCGCCAATAACACGGCAGTCACGCGCGATGTGCCGCCCTATGTGATGGCGGTAGGGCATCCGGCCGAGCCACATTCGATCAATACCAACGGTATTTCGCGGCGCGGTTTCTCCGCCGAACAAGTGCGCAACATCAAAAATGCGTACACGATGCTGTATCGATCAGAGCTGCCGTTGCAGGAAGCCATCGATGAGATTACGCGAGCCGCGCAGAACCAGCCGGAGCTGCAAGCCTTCGTCGATTTCTTTCCACGGTCCAACCGCAGCCTGATCCGTTGAGCGGGACGGGACACTCTGCAGAACCTTTGATTGCGCTCGTGGCCGGCGAGGCTTCAGGCGATAACCTTGGTACCGCGCTGATCGCGGCGATCCGCGAGCGCTTACCCGGTGCACGCTTCGTCGGGGTGCCCGGGCCGCGCATGCGCGACGCCGGTTGCGAGGCGCTCGCTGAGAGCGACGAACTTGCACTCATGGGGCTTACCGAGATCCTGCGGCACTTGCCGCGGCTACTACGGCTGCGGCGTCGGTTGATCAAAGAATTCTACGCGCGGCGTCCTGCGGTCTTCGTCGGTATCGATGCGCCGGAATTCAATCTCGGACTCGCACGTCGGCTCAAGCAGGCGGGCGTGCCGACTGTGCAGTACGTGAGTCCGCAGGTCTGGGCCTGGCGGCAGGGGCGGGTACGCGGCATTGCCGAATCCTGTGACCGAATTCTTTGTCTACTGCCATTCGAGCCCGACTTCTTTACACGACATGGCGTAGCGTCGCGTTTTGTGGGTCATCCGCTCGCCGATCAGTTTCCGCTACACGCTGATCGGAGTGCCGCCCGTGCCGCGCTCGGTTATACGGAGTCGGACGAGATTGTGGCGCTATTGCCCGGCAGCCGTATGGGCGAGGTGTCGCGACTGGCAACACCCTTCGTGGGCGCTGCGCAGTGGCTCGCGGCACGCCGACGAGGTGTGAAATTTATAGTACCGCTGACGAGTATCGCGACGCGAACGCATTTCGAGTCGGTGCTCGCACCGGTTAGCGCGGCACTCGCGATCAAAGTTCAGGACGGTCAGTCGCAGTTAGCGCTCGCGGCCGCCGATGTAGTGCTGACGGCCTCGGGTACCGCGACGCTCGAAACATTGCTCTCGCAGCGACCCATGGTAGTAGCTTATCAACTCGCACCGCTGACAGCGTTTTTGTTGCGCCGACTTGGTCTCGTGAAAGTGAAGCATTTTGCGCAGCCGAACCTGCTTGTGGGGCGCGAGGTGGTCCCGGAATTTTTTCAAGAAGCCGCGACACCTGCTGCCCTCGGGGCAGCCGTGTTGCGGTGGCTGGAGGAGCCAGCGGCGCTCGAGTCGTTGCAGCGCGACTTTGCAAGCGTACACCAGCAATTGCGACAGGGTGGCGCGGGTTTGGCGGCCGACGCCGTGCTCGAACTTGTGCCTCGTTAGAGCGTCACGATAATTGAGCTTCAAGATCAGGTGTGCACCAGGACATGATTGAGTGGTCGGCGGGCGTGGATGAAGCCGGTCGTGGTCCGCTTGCGGGACCGGTGGTGGCGGCTGCGGTCATTCTCGATCCGGCGCGACCGATTGCGGGGCTTGCAGACTCGAAAGCGCTGAAGTCCGTACAGCGCGCGGCGCTCGCGCCGCTGATCCAGGAGCGTGCCGTTGCTTGGGGCATTGGTCTCGCAAGCGCTGCCGAGGTCGATGTGATCAATATTTTGCAGGCGACGCTGCTCGCCATGCGTCGTGCGGTGATCGCGCTGGCAGTGGCGCCGACGCACCTTGAGATCGACGGCAATCGCCTGCCCTCGCTCGAGGGCCTCGAGGGCGCGCGCTCGGCGGTCGCCATCGTCAAGGGCGACAGCAAGGTGGCGGCGATCAGCGCGGCCTCGATACTTGCAAAGACTGCGCGAGATCATATTATGGAACAACTGGATACGCGTCATCCTGAATATGGTTTCGCGATCCACAAGGGTTATCCCGTGCCCGCGCATCTGGCTGCGCTCGACGCGCATGGGCCATCGCCGGTGCACCGCAGGAGCTTCGCGCCAGTAAGATCACGCCTGCGATGACCGACTTCGTGCACCTCCGCCTGCATACCGAGTACTCGCTGGTCGACAGCGTTGTGCGGCTCCCGGAGCTCATCACGCAGGTGGCAGCCGAAGGCATGTCGGCGGTTGCCGTCACCGATCAAAGTAATCTCTTCGCTTTGGTGAAGTTCTACACGGCGGCGCTCGAGAGGGGCGTGAAACCGATTGTCGGCGTCGATTTGCTGATCGCCGAGACCGGTGAGCGCGTGACGCCGACACGCATCGCGTTGCTTTGTCAGAATGAGGCGGGCTACCGCAACCTCACCCGGCTGGTCAGCCGCGCATATCTCGAAGGCCAGCAGCATGGCGAACCACGCATCGAGCGCATTTGGCTTGATGCGCGCTCGACTGCAGGGCTGATTGCCTTGTCGTGTGGCCCTGAGGGTGACGTTGGGCGAGCCTTGGCCGCAGGCAAAGTTGCCGATGCACGACGGCGGCTCGCCGAGTGGCGTGCGCTTTTCGGCGATCGCTATTACCTTGAAGTTAGTCGAGTGGGTCGCGAGGGCGAGGAGGTACTGCTCGCCGCTACCGTCGAATTCGCACTCGCCGAGTCGGTACCGATCGTGGCCACCAACGACGTGCGATTTTTGTCGTCTGCCGATTTCGAGGCGCATGAGGCGCGCGTCTGCATCCATGAGGGCACGCAACTCGGCGATCCTTCGCGGCCACGACGCTACACGCCGCAGCAGTATCTGCGCAGCCCCGCCGAGATGGCCGAGTTGTTTGCCGATCTGCCCGAGGCACTCGAGAATTCGCTGCAGATAGCGCGGCGCTGCAGTCTGCTGCTTCGGCTCGGCGAGACTCGTTTGCCGGAGTATCCGGTGCCGGCAGGCGAGACCACCGAGGGTCATTTGCGCAGCGAGTCAGCGCGCGGGCTCGAGGCGCGACTTGCGCGTATGCCTACCGTCGATCGCGCGAGCTACGGGTCGCGACTCGACACCGAGTTAGCCGTCATCTGCAAGATGGGGTTTCCTGGCTATTTTTTGATCGTCGCCGATTTCATCCGCTGGGCGCGCGAGAACGGGATCCCGGTGGGGCCAGGGCGTGGTTCGGGTGCCGGATCGCTCGTCGCCTATTCTTTGGGCATCACCGATATCGACCCACTACAATACGATTTGCTTTTCGAGCGCTTCCTTAATCCCGAGCGCGTTTCGATGCCCGACTTCGACGTCGACTTTTGCATGGTCGGCCGGGATCGAGTGATTGATTATGTCGCTGGAAAATACGGTCGCAAACGTGTCTCGCAGATCATCACTTACGGCACGATGGCGGCGAAGGCGGTGGTGCGCGATGTGGGTCGCGTGCTCGGGTTCGGTTACGGGTACGTCGACAAGATCGCTAAGCTCGTTCCCCTCGAGCTCGACATCACGCTCGATGCTGCACTCGAGAGAGAGTCCGAGCTCAAAAAGCTGTACAAAGACGACGAAGAGGTTCGCAGGCTCATTGACCTGGCCAAATCACTCGAAGGTCTGACGCGCAATGCCGGAAAGCATGCGGGCGGCGTGGTGATCGCGCCCTCAGTGCTCGAAGATTTCGCGCCACTTTACTGTGAAGAAGGTGGCGGCAGCGTGGTCACGCAGTTCGATAAGGACGACGTCGAAGCGGCCGGCCTTGTGAAGTTCGACTTTCTCGGCCTGCGTACCCTGACTATCATCGAGCACGCGGTGCGCACCATCAACGAGGAGCGGGCGCGGCGACGCACCGCGGGTGAGGGCGACGAAGCGCCTCTGGACATGGTGACCTTGCCGATGGACGATGTGGCCACCTTCCAGTTGCTCAAAAATTGTGCGACGACTGCGGTCTTCCAGCTCGAGTCGCGCGGCATGAAGGATCTGGTACGGCGCCTGCAACCCGATCGCTTCGAGGACGTGGTCGCGCTCGTTGCCTTGTTCCGTCCGGGTCCGCTGCAGTCCGGCATGGTCGATGATTTCATTAGCCGCAAGCACGGCCGCATCGCAGGTCCGACCGATTATCTTCACCCTTCGCTCGAGACAGTGCTGAAGCCGACCTACGGCGTCATTCTGTATCAGGAGCAGGTGATGCAGATCGCGCAGGTGCTCGCGGGCTATAGCCTTGGTGGTGCCGATCTGTTGCGTCGCGCTATGGGCAAAAAAAAGCCAGAGGAAATGGCTAAGCAGCGCAGCATTTTCGTCGATGGCGCCCGAGCACGCGGCGTGCCTGAGGCGCAGGCCGCTCATATCTTCGACCTGATGGAGAAATTCGCGGGCTACGGCTTCAATAAGTCGCACTCTGCCGCCTATGCGTTGCTCTCTTACCGAACGGGCTGGCTGAAGGCGCATTACCCCGAGGCCTTCATGGCCGCGGTGCTCTCGGCCGACATGGACCACACCGATAAGGTTGTCACCATCAAGGACGAGTGCGATCGCATGGGGATCACCGTGCTGCAGCCCGACGTCAACACTTCGGCGTATGCGTTCGTGGTGGCGGCACCGCGCGAGGTACGCTACGGGCTCGGCGCCATCAAGGGCGTGGGCCAGTCGGCGGCCGAGGCAATCACCACTGAGCGTGCCGCCAACGGGCCCTATCGCAGCCTCGAAGATATTTGTCGCCGACTCGATCTCAATCGCGTCAATCGCCGGGTGTTCGAGGCGCTCATTCGTTCGGGAAGTCTCGATTCCCTCGGCGTCAATCGTGCGACACAGATGGCGCGGCTCGCTGCGGCGATGCAACTCGGTGAGCAGGCAACGCGCGCGGTCGCGACCGGACAGGTCGATCTCTTCGGTCTCGTGTCGGGTGCGGAGCAGGCTGCCGACGCCAGTGCCGAAGCGGTATTGCTACAACCGGAGTGGAGCGAGGCCATGCGGCTGGCGGGCGAGCGCGAGACGCTCGGGCTTTATTTAACCGGACATCCGCTCGCGAGCCACGAGAGAGATCTGCTGCGTTTCGTGAGCGGCCGCATTGCCGACATCCTGAGTGACAAGCCGACGCCGGGCTCTGCCGAGCGCGGACTTGTTGTTGGACGGCTGGTGACGGTCGCTGGCTACATCCACGAAATCCGCAAACGGGCCAATCGAACGTCGATCGTACTGGATGATCGCACTGGTCGTATCGAGGTCATTTTCTTCGAGGAGACCTTGCAGAAGTTCCGTGAGCTGATCGTCAAAGATGCGCTGGTGGTCATCGATGGGCAGCTGCGCTACGACGAGCAGGGCGAGACCTGGCGCCTCGCCGCCAAGAACGTCACCGAACTCGATCGCGCCCGCGAGCAGCAGGCGCATCGCATCGTGCTCATTTGGCCGCGCGCCAACGGCAGCGATCAGGGGCTGATGCTGCAGCGCCTTGCCGATATCTTGGCCGCGCATCGGCCGGGACCCTGCGCGGTGGGCGTGCGGTATGCGGGCGAGCAGGCGAGCGCGGGGCTCGAGCTGGGCGCTGAATGGAGGGTGCGTGCGAGTCCCGAACTCATTGAGGCGCTCGAGCAGCTGATCGGCAGTGATGGCGTGCGGGTGGTTTACGGTCCCCCACCCGGGGCAGCGAATTCGGCCTACGGTTGAAAGCCCGGGGATGGCCCCGTAACCTGCAGGTTATGGGTATCAATTTCCTCGACTTCGAGCAGCCGATCGCCGAGCTCGAGGCGAAGATTGAGGAGCTGCGGCATGTCACGGCCGTTGCGGGCGTGAATGTGCAGGAGGAGATCAGCCGGCTACAGTCGAGGAGCGACCAGCTTACGCGCAGCACCTTCTCCAAGCTCAGTCCTTGGCAGATCACGCAGCTTGCGCGTCATCCGCAGCGTCCCTACACTGCTGACTACTTGCGCGAGGCCTTCACCGAGTTCGAAGAGCTGCACGGTGATCGCATGTTCGGCGACGATCAGGCGCTCATCGGCGGGCTGGCGCGGCTCGGCGGTGAAGCTGTGGTGGTGATCGGTCATCAGAAAGGTCGCGACACCAAGGAGCGCGTGCGACGCAACTACGGCATGCCCAAGCCCGAGGGCTATCGCAAGGCGTTACGCTTAATGCACCTCGCCGATCGTTTTTCTTTGCCGCTCATCACGTTCATTGATACGCCGGGGGCCTATCCGGGGCTGGATTCAGAAGAGCGCGGCCAGAGCGAGGCCATCGCGCGCAATTTGTTCGAGATGGCGAAACTGCGTGTGCCGGTGATCAGTGTGGTGATCGGCGAGGGCGGTTCGGGCGGCGCGCTCGCAATCGGTGTTTGCGATCGCTTGCTGATGCTACAATTTAGTATCTATGCGGTGATTTCTCCCGAGGGGTGCGCCTCCATTCTTTGGAAGAGCGCTGATAAAAAAGAAACCGCTGCCGAAGCGATGGGGTTGACGGCCGACCGCCTGCGTTCGCTGGGGCTTATCGATGAGGTGATCGCCGAGCCTTTGGGCGGGGCGCACCGTAACGGCAGCGTGGTCGCGAGCTCGGTCAAAGATGCGCTGTTGCGTCATCTGCATGAACTGTTGGCCAAGCCGCGTGAGACGATGCTGGCCGAGCGATCCTGCCGCCTCGCAGGCTTCGGCGTATTCGCCGAGGAGTCAGGCTGAGTACGTCGGCCGATGCACTGCTGGGGCGGCTCGGGCGCGAGCTTGAGCGGTTGTCGCAAGAGGCAGTGCTGCGAAGATTTTGTGTAGCCTTAAGCGGTGGTGCGGATTCGGTCGCGCTGCTCGTTGCTCTTGCCTCCTTGCGTAAGACGCATGCGTTGTTGCGCGGTCGATCCTTGCGCGCGGTGCATGTGCATCACGGTCTGCGACCCGCCGCCGACGCCTGGGCACGGTACTGCCGAGCGCTCTGCCGAAAACTCGGCGTATCACTTTCGGTTCGCCGAATCAAAGTGCCGCGCAGGCGTGGGCGTTCGCTGGAGGCTGAGGCCCGCAGTGCACGCTACGCGGCGCTCGCCCACGGTTTGCGACGAGGTGAGTGGCTGCTCACGGCGCATCACGAGGATGATCAACTCGAGACCTTGCTGCTGCAGTTGTTGCGCGGTGCGGGATTGGCGGGTCTTGCGGGTATGCCGCGGTTCGCAATCTTTGAGGCGGGGTATCTGGTACGCCCGCTACTCGGCGAGTCGCGCGCCACGCTCGAGCACTGGCTACGCGCGCGCGGAATCGCTTGGGTCGATGATGACAGTAATGTCGATGAGCGCTTCGATCGCAATTATCTGCGTCAGCGTGTGGTGCCGCTGTTGCGGGCGCGATGGCCGGCGGCCGCTGCGGTGGCGGCGCGTAGTGCCGCGCATCTGGGCGAGGCGCGCGAGTTACTAGAGGTCTTGGCGGCGAGCGATCTGCAGGCGGGTGTCGGGGTCGGCGTGGATGCGGCGCGCCTGATCGATTTGGAACGCTTATGCAAACTCACCGTTGCGCGCCAACGCAATTTGCTCCGTTATTGGCTGAGGCATCGCGGTCTCGCCATGCCTGATGCCGCACACCTCGAACGAATTCGTACCGAGTTGCCGGCGGCGCGTCGCGATGCGCGACCCGCGGTGCGCTGGGATGGCGGCGAAGTCAGGCGCTTCAAGGGTAGGCTCTATGCACTCTCGCCCGCGCCGGCTGCGAGCGCTGCGCTGGCGACCTCGTCCGCGTCGACTCCGCAGGCTGCCCGCAACTCACGCGCGATGCGCCCCTGGCCTTGGCGGCGCCAGCCGAGCTTCGCTCTTGACGGTGGCCGCGGTGTCTTGCGTCTGGTGGCGGATCCGCAAGGGCTGCTCGCTGCGACCGCACTGCCCGCGACGCTGCGGGTGGGGATGCGCGCGGGCGGCGAGCGCTTGGTCATCGAGAGCGGCGGGCCGCGGCGCGCCCTCAAGGAGCTGCTGCGTGTCGCCGAACTGCCGCCCTGGGAGCGCGAAGGTCTGCCGATGGTCTATGCCGACGAGCTCGTCGCGGCGGGCGATCTGTTCGTGGCCGCCAAGTACCGTGCGACGCCCGGCGTGACCCCCGCTGGGGAACGCATGCGACTGGTGTGGGAGGGCCGTTTTTGCTAAATTGACGCCCCGTCGCGCTGGGCCCATTCCAGCTCCTAATTCGCGGCGGTCCCTCATGTCTCGTTTTGTCTTTGTCACGGGCGGTGTCGTGTCCTCGTTGGGCAAAGGTATCGCCTCCGCGTCTTTGGCGGCCATACTCGAGGCTCGTGGTCTAAAGATCGCGATGGTCAAACTCGATCCGTACATCAACGTTGACCCCGGCACCATGAGCCCGTTTCAGCACGGCGAGGTGTTCGTCACCGACGATGGCACCGAGACTGATCTCGATCTCGGCCACTACGAGCGCTTCGTGCGCACGGTCACGGGTCGCAGCAGCAACTTCACCACGGGTCGCATTTATGAACGGGTGATCGCCAAGGAACGTCGTGGCGATTATTTGGGGGCGACGGTGCAGGTGATTCCGCACATCACCGATGAGATCAAGGCCAGCATCATGCAGGGCGCGGGCGACTCCGATGTCTGCATGGTGGAGATCGGCGGCACGGTCGGCGACATCGAGTCGCTGCCTTTCCTTGAGGCGATCCGGCAGATCGGGGTCGAGCTTGGAGGTAATCAGGCGATCTTCATGCATCTGACGCTGGTACCCGTGGTGGGCGGCAGCAACGAGATCAAGACCAAGCCAACACAGCATTCGGTCAAAGAATTACGCAGCATTGGCATTCAGCCGGATATCCTGCTGTGTCGGGCACGCGATCCGCTGCCGGCGGAGCATCGACGTAAGATTGCACTCTTCACCAATGTCGAGCAGCGCGCCGTCATCTCCGCGGTTGAAGCGCACGACATCTATGAAATCCCGATGCTGCTGCATGAGCAGGGTTTGGACGACATCGTGGTCGAGAAGCTGAGACTTGAATTTAAGGCGAAACCGGCTGATTTATCTGAGTGGAAGCGCGTGGTCGAAACCAAGGCTCATCCTGAGGCCGAGGTCGACCTCGCCATGGTCGGCAAGTATGTACAGAACCGCGATTCCTACCTCTCGCTCAACGAGGCGCTCACGCATGCCGGCGTACAGAATCGCACGCGGATCAACATCCATTTCATCGAGTCGACCGACATTGAGGAGCAGGGCACTGCCGTGCTCGAGAGGATGGATGCGATTCTGGTCCCCGGAGGTTTCGGCGAGCGTGGTGTCGAGGGTAAGATCGCGGCGGTGCGTTACGCGCGCGAGCACAAAATGCCCTACCTCGGTATTTGTCTCGGTATGCAGCTTGCGGTGATCGAGTTCGGCCGACACGTGCTTGGGCTCAAGGGCGTGACCAGCACCGAGTTCAACCGCGCCACCCCGCACCCGGTGATTGCCTTGATCACCGAATGGCAGGATGCGGAGCGCGGTACGCAAGCACGCAATGAATCATCCAATCTCGGCGGCACCATGCGTCTCGGTGGCCAGGACGTGCTAATCGCCGAAGGCTCGAAGGCGCGCGGGCTATATCGCAAGGCCGTGGTTCGCGAGCGCCATCGACATCGTTACGAGTTCAACAACAATTACCTCGAGCGGTATCGCGCGGCGGGGCTTGGCTTCTCCGGGGTGTCGCGCGATAATTTAGTGGAAATCGTCGAGCTTGCCGATCATCCGTGGTTCGTGGCCACGCAGTTCCATCCGGAGTTCACTTCTAACCCGCGTGACGGGCACCCGCTCTTCAGCGGCTTCATTGCGGCGGCACTCGCGCATCATAATGGAGTACAGCGATGAAACTCGCGGGTGTCGAAGTCGGTGCCAGCGCGCCATTTTTTTTGATCGCCGGGCCCTGTGTCATCGAGAGCGAAGCGCTCTGTGAGGAAGTCGCGGGCCGCATGCGCGAGCTCTGCTCGCGGCTCGGTGTGCACTACATCTTCAAAGCCTCGTTCGACAAGGCGAACCGTTCATCGCGATCGAGCTTTCGCGGTCCGGGTATCGACGCTGGGCTTACGGTACTCGAGGGCATCCGCCGCAACTTCGGGCTGCCGGTGCTTACCGACGTGCACGAAGACACGCCGCTCGGCGAAGTGGCCGCAGCGGTCGATGTGTTGCAGACACCGGCATTTCTTTGTCGACAGACCAACTTCATCGTCGCAGCGGCCTCGCAGGGCAAGCCGGTTAATATCAAAAAAGGTCAGTTCCTCTCGCCTTGGGAGATGCAGAACGTGGTCGACAAAGCGCGCTCCACGGGTAACCCGGATATCATGGTCTGTGAGCGCGGTTTTACTTTTGGCTACAACAACCTAGTCTCCGACATGCGTTCGCTGGCCGTGATGCGCGCGACCGGCTGTCCAGTCGTGTTCGATGCCACGCACTCAGTGCAGTTGCCGGGCGGGCAGGGCAGTGTGTCGGGCGGACAGCGGGAATTCGTGCCGGTGCTAGCGCGTGCGGCGGTTGCTGCGGGCATCGCGGGTCTCTTTTTGGAAACGCACCCCGATCCCGCCAAGGCGTTGTCTGATGGCCCGAACGCTTGGCCTCTCGCGCGCATGGAATCTTTGTTATCGACGCTCGTCGAGCTCGACCGCGTCGTCAAATCCAAAGGTTTCGAGGAAGACTGTTCATGAGCCGTATTACCGATATCCGCGCGCGCGAAGTCATCGACTCGCGCGGCAATCCAACTGTCGAAGCCGACGTGATTCTGGCGAGCGGAGCGATCGGGCGTGCGGTCGTGCCTTCGGGCGCATCGACCGGAACTCGCGAGGCGATCGAACTGCGCGACGGTGACAAGAAGCGCTACCTCGGCAAGGGTGTGCTCAAGGCGGTGGCCAACGTCAACGGCCCCATCCGTCGCGTACTACTCAAGCGTGACGCGCGCGAACAGCAAGAGATCGACGCACAGATGATCGCGCTCGATGGCACCGAGAACAAAAGTCGACTCGGCGCGAATGCGCTGCTCGCGGTGTCGCTCGCGACGGTGCACGCGGCGGCGGACGATGCCGACATGGCGCTCTGGCGCTATCTCGCCGGCGGCCGCAAGCCCGTGATGCCGGTACCGATGATGAACGTCATCAACGGTGGCGCGCATGCCGACAATAGCCTCGATGTGCAGGAGTTCATGATCCTGCCGGTCGGCGCGCGCAGCTTCAGTCACGCGCTGCAGATGGGCGCTGAGGTTTTTCATACGCTGAAGGCGATCCTCAAGGGCAAGAAGCTGACGACGGCGCTGGGCGACGAGGGTGGTTTTGCGCCTGATCTTCCGTCGAACGAGGCTGCGCTCAAGCTGCTGCTGCAGGCGATCGAGAAGGCGGGCTATCGACCGGGACGCGATATTTACCTCGGACTCGACGTGGCGAGCTCCGAATTTTTGCAGCACGGCAAGTACGATTTGCACGGCGAAGGTCGCAGTTTCAACGCCGCGCAGTTCGCGGCCTACCTTGCCAAATTGGTCGGCAAGTACCCGATCATCACCATCGAAGATGGCATGGCCGAGGACGACTGGCAGGGCTGGGCTGGTCTCACCAAAATATTGGGCAAGCGTTGTCAGCTAGTAGGCGATGATCTCTTTGCCACCAACACGCGGATCCTCGCCGAGGGCATCCGCCAGGGTATCGCCAATTCCATCCTCATCAAGGTCAATCAGATCGGCACGTTGACCGAAGCGCTCGACGCGATCGCGATGGCGACGCGTGCCGGTTACTCTGCGGTGATTTCGCACCGCTCGGGTGAAACCGAGGACACGACGATTGCCGATATTGCGGTGGCCACCGCGGCGACGCAGATCAAGACGGGTTCGTTGTCGCGCTCTGATCGCATCGCCAAGTACAACCAGTTGCTGCGGATCGAGGAAGAGCTCGGCGGCAAGGTACGCTATGCGGGACGTGAGGCTTTGCCGATAAATATCTGACAGCAACGGGGTTTATTTTGTGCCATTCGCAGTTTACTATCCGCTGCCAATGACCAAGGGGGTTCTCGGTGTATTGGTTTTCTTGACGGTACTTTTGCAGTACCGCGTCTGGTTGTCCGACGACGGCGTTCGCGAAGCTTACCGATTGCGTCAGGCGGTCGCGCAACAAACCTCCACCAACGCTGAGCTTACGCGCCGCAACGATCATCTCGCGGCCGAGGTCGCTGACCTCAAAAGTGGCATGACCGCGGTCGAAGAACGCGCCCGCAGCGAGCTCGGCATGATCGCTGCCGGCGAATCGTTCTATCAGGTCGTCCCCAAGGCCGCGGTTGCCGCGCCAGCGGCGGTGGCGTCGCCAGCTGAAGCCACCGTCGCCACTCGCACGGCGCAGCGCTGAGTCTACGCTCTTGAGCGACCCGCAATACTGGCTCGTCATGCCGGCGGCCGGGCGGGGGCAGCGGCTCGCCGCTGATCTGCCCAAACAATATTTGACCCTGCTCGATCGCAGCATGCTCGAGTGGTCCCTGCAGCCGTTCGCGACGGATGAGCGGTGTCGCGGGCTCGCGGTGGCGCTCAGCCCCGGCGATACGCACTGGCCGGCGGTGCGCGCGCGTTTGTCGAGCGCGATCATCGAGACCCCGGGTGGTGCCGAGCGCAGCGATTCGGTGCGACAAGCACTCGAGACGCTGCGTATGCGCGGTGCGAAAGACAGCGACTGGGTGCTGGTGCACGATGCCGCACGGCCCTGCGTCACCACAGCCGAGATCGCTGCGCTGCGGCAGGGTGTGGCGCGCGACGATGCGACGGCCGACGGGCCGCTTGCCGGCGGTTTGCTCGCCCTGCCACTCGCCGATACTTTAAAGCGCGGTACGGCGGCGGGCGCGGCCGTCGTCAGTGCCGAGACCGTGGCGCGCGAGGGGTTGTGGCGGGCTTTGACGCCGCAGATGTTTCGTCTCGGGGCTTTGCTCGCTGCGCTGCGAGTGGCCGTCGCCGCGGGTCGCATACCGACCGATGAAGCGCAGGCGATGGAGTGGCAGGGTGCGACGCCCCGCCTCGTCACCGGCGAGTCCACCAATCTCAAGGTCACGACGACCACCGATCTCGTACTCGCGGAGGGCATACTGCGCGCACGTCTTGCGGGAGGTGCGGGATGATCCGTGTGGGTTCGGGTTTTGATGTGCATGCTTTCGGGCCCGGGGATCACGTAATGTTGGGTGGCCTGCGTGTGCCGCACGAGGCGGGCGTGATCGCGCATTCGGACGGCGATGTGCTCCTGCACGCCTTGACCGACGCTGTTCTTGGCGCGGGCGGGCTCGGCGACATCGGCAAATATTTTGCGGATAGCGACCCCCGCTGGCGCGGCGCGCCGAGTGGCCAGTTTCTGCGGCATGCGGTGAGTCTGCTCAAACAAGATGGGTATCGGGTGATCAACGCCGATCTCACGCTGCTCTGCGAGGCACCGCGACTTGCGGCGCATCGGGCCGCCATTCGCGAGTCCATCGCGACGCTGCTCGGGGTCGCGGTCGACGCCGTCAATCTCAAAGCGACGACCACCGAAAAAATGGGCTTCCTCGGTCGCCGCGAGGGGATTGCCGCCGCCGCCGTGGTGCTGATCGAGCGCCACTGAACCGCGCCGCTCGCTCGCCAACAAATCAGCCATGTCCTTTGAGCTCTGGCGCAGCCTTGCCCTCGCTCCGCCGCGCGCGGTCGAACCGCCCGCAGGCGCAGCGCGTCTGCGCGTGCAACCCGAAGATTTCGAGGTGCACGAGGAACTGGGCTTCGCCGCCTCCGGGCAGGGTGAGCATGTGTTGTTGCAGGTACGCAAGCGCCTTACCAACACGGCTTGGGTGGTGCGCGAGCTGGCTCGCGCCGCCGGCGTTAGGCACTTCGATGTGGGTTATGCGGGGCTCAAAGATCGCAATGCGGTGACGGTGCAGTGGTTTACCGTGCCTGCGCGCCGGCGCGACCCGGCGAGCTGGCTGGGCGCGGGCGGCGAGGGCTACGAGGTGATCGCGGCCATGGCCCATACCCGCAAGCTGCCGCGCGGGGCGCTCACCGGTAACCGGTTTCGGATCGTGCTACGCGATTTTGTCGGGGACACCGCGCAGCTCGCGCGTCGCGTCGCCGAGGTCGCCATGGCGGGGGTTCCCAATTATTTTGGTCCGCAGCGCTTTGGTTGTGACCTCGGTAACCTGCGCGGTGCGTTCGCCGACGCAGAGCACGTCGAGCGCGGTTTCGAGCTGTCGGCGCTGCGCAGCCTGCTCTTCAATGCGGTGCTTGCCGCGCGGGTGGCGCGTCAGGACTGGTGTCAGTTGCAGTTCGGCGAGCGCGCTAATCTCGATGGCAGCAATTCGAGTTTCGTGGTGCAGGCGCTCGATGAGTCGATCGCCACCCGCTTGGCCGCGCTCGACATCCATCCCACGGGCCCGCTTTACGGGCGTGGCGAGAGCGGCGTGAGTGGTGACATCGCTGCGCTTGAGGCCGAGGTGATCGGTCAATTTCCGCAGGCCGTGGCTCGTCTCGAGCGCGATCGACTCAAAGCGTCGCGCCGTCCGCTCCGCGTGGCGGTGCGCGATCTCGAACTTTCCTGGCTCGACAGTGGCCGAACGCCGGCCTTGAGTTTTCGCTTGCGACCTGGCAGTTTTGCGACCACTGTGATGCGCGAACTAATCGACGTGACGGCCGCAGTCGGCAGTGACGACGAACATGATTGAAATCATCGATCACGGCTCGGTGCGCGAGTTGCGTCTCGCGAGAGCACCGGTCAACGCACTTAACTGCGTGTTACTCAAAGAACTCGACGCCGCGATCATGGCGGCAGAGGCGCCTGCGCTCGTCCTCTCCGGAGCAGCCGGAATTTTTTCGGCCGGACTCGATGTGCGCGAAGTCACCGCGAGTGAGGAGTCGGCACGCGCGCTGGTCATGGCTTTTGGTCGCTTACAGTTGCGCCTCGTGCACTCGCCGGTACCGATCATTGCGGCGATCACGGGGCACAGCCCCGCGGGCGGCGCCGTCATCGCCGTCCTCTGCGATTACCGCATCATGGCGAGTGGTGAGTTTCGTATCGGCCTCAACGAAGTGCAGGTCGGGCTTTATCCCGGCGAGACGATTTATCGAGTGCTCGAGCGTCTGGTGGGGACGAGGCATGCAGCGGCCTTGTTGCCGCGTGGCGCCATGTTGCGCAGCGATGAGGCGCTGGCGGCAGGTCTGGTCGATGAATGCGTCGAGCCGGCTGCGGTAGTACCGCGCGCCTTGGCGCTGGCCAATGAACTCATCGCGCTGCCGCCCAAGACCTATCAGCGTACGCGTGATCTCGTGCGTCGCGATCTGCGAAAAATCTTTGATCAGCCGAGCGATTCGGTCGAGGCCATGATGAAATACGGCTGGGTGACCGAGGAAACTCGCGCGCGCATGGCGCGCTTTCTGACCGCGCGTTGAGTTACTGCAGCAGCACGTAGATCGCGCCCGTGCCGCCGTCGACCGGCCGTGCGGTACAAAAGGCCAACACCGCACCGGTGCGCCGCAAGATCACGTTTACGGCTTTTTTGAGGACCGGGCCGCGTGGTCCAGAACCGAGACCCTTGCCATGGATGATGCGCACGCAGCGGCTTTGCCGCGCGATGACCCGCGAGAGGAAATCGCGGAGCGCCTGTTTGGCTTCGGGGACCGTAAGGCCGTGCAGGTCGAGTTCGGACTCGACACGGTAATGGCCGCGGCGTAGCCGCTGCATCACTGCGTCCTGAATGCCGCCGCGACGGTACGTTAGCTCCTCTCCGAATTCGACCTCGAGATCGGCAGGACTCAGGTGCAGGCTGTCCTCGAGGACTTCAGCTTCGCCGAGGCGACGGAACTGCGCGCGCGGTTTCGGCTTCGGTCGATGCGGACGGAGTTTAGGCGCAGCCCTGAGGGGTTGAGTTCCTTTTACTGCATCACGGAATGTCTGGATGTCCTCGTCTGAGGGTTTGCGCATCCTGCTACCTCGAGTGCCGAGGTTTCAGTATATTGGCGGCACTCTCCGGTCTCCAAGAAAAAACGCTCGATGAAGATCCTCGTAAGCAACGATGACGGTTATCGGGCGTCGGGCGTCATCGCCCTGCGCGCCGCACTCACGGGCCTCGCCGAGCTCACGGTGGTGGCGCCCGAGCGCAATCACAGCGGTGCGAGTAATGCGCTCACCCTCGAGCAGCCGCTGCGCGTCACCGAGTTCGGACAGAACGCCTACTTCGTCTCGGGCACGCCGACCGACTGCGTACACCTCGCGATCTCCGGGCTCTTCGATTTCGATCACGACATGGTGGTCTCGGGCATCAACAACGGCGAGAACCTCGGCGACGATGCGCTTTACTCGGGCACCATTGCAGCGGCCATCGAGGGTCGTTTTCTCGGACTGCCCACGGTCGCTTTTTCGTTGCGTCGTCCCCAGGATGGCGAGATGGATTACGGCGCCGCCGCCAAAGTGGCGCGGCTGATCGTCGAGCGTCTGCTCGAGCGACCGCTCGAGCGCACCATGATCCTCAATGTGAACATACCGCATCGACCCTTCGGTGAACTGCGCGGCTTCAAGACCACGCGGCTCGGGCATCGGCACCGTGCCGAGCGTGCGGTAAAGGCCATGGACCCGCGCGGCCGCGTGGTCTACTGGGTCGGTATGGCGGGCGAGGGTCAGGACGATGGTCCCGGTACCGACTTCAATGCCGTCGCCGAGGGTTATGTGTCGGTGACGCCGTTGCAGGTCGATCTCACGCGCCACGCGGCCCTTGATACGGTGCGTGACTGGTTGCAGGGCATTGGCGAATGAATTTTGGTGCATGATGGATCAGCGTCTCAATGGCATCGGTATGACTTCGGCGCGCACGCGCGAGCGTCTGCTGCAACGTCTTATGGAACAGGGCGTGAAGAATCCGGTGGTGCTAGATCGCATTCGCAACATTCCGCGGCATATCTTTGTCGATGAGGCGCTCGCGAGTCGGGCTTACGAGGACACCGCGTTGCCGATCGGCTTCGGGCAGACCATTTCGCAACCTTACATCGTGGCACGCATGACCGAGGCGCTGGTCGAGACGGGTCCGCTCAGCAATGTACTTGAGGTCGGCACCGGCTGCGGTTACCAGACCGCAGTGCTCTCAGGCTTGGTGACGCGTATCTGCACCATCGAGCGCATCGAGCCGCTGCTGCTGCGAGCCAAGGTACGGCTCAAAGAATTAGTTATAAAAAATGTGCGTTTCCGTCATGGTGATGGCTACGAGGGGTGGAGGGCGCAGGGGCCCTACGACGGTATTCTGGTGGCGGCCGCACCGCTGACGGTGCCCGAGACCCTTACGCAGCAGCTCGCGATCGGCGGGCGACTGGTGATGCCAGTGGGCGGCGATAAGCAGGAGCTCATTCGGATCACGCGGCGCGCGCAGGGTTTTGAGCAGGAGCGACTCGGCTCGGTGTCATTCGTGCCGCTGCAAGCGGGGTTGATCGGGCCGACTCTACGAGCGCGAGTTCGACTGCGCGAACCGTAGCGCGCAACCTGAAGTGCGCTCAGATCGATTCAGCGTGGGAACAGGATGGCGACCACGCGTCGGCCATCGCCTACCAGCACGTTGTACGTGCGACAGGCAGCGCCGAGTTCCATGACCTCGATGCCGATGCCGCGCTCGAGAAACCAGCGCCGCTGCGCAGCGGGCAAAAATGTCTGGCCGGCCGCCCAGCCGATGACCACCACTTCAGGCTGATCGGCAAAGACGTGCGCGAGATCGGCCTCGGCCAGCTCGGCGGGTTGCTGCGGCACGAGATCGGTATGCAGTTGCGTCGCGCTCAGCACGACAGACGAGGTGATCTCACGATCACCGATGCGCAACTTGCCCGTTGCGTAACCGCGGATGAGCAGTCGGGTATCACTCGGCGTCACTGTCAGGCGCATGCTCGGATAACATACGCGATGTGCGCGAACTCGTGCTCGTCCTCCCGGATTTTTTTCAGTATGCAGCCGCAGCGCCGCAGGCGCAGTTGTCTTCGTCGTTGACGACGCTGCGCTTTGCGCCGCCGCGCCCCTTGCGCGGTGACTGGCGCGGCATGCTCGCACGTGGTGTAGAGCGCGCGGATCTTGCGCTGGTCGATGCGGCAAGCATCATCGCTGCGGCGATCGGGATCCCTACGGAGAGTGCCACCTCCGTTGGGGCGTCGAGCGGGGCCTGGCTCGCGACGCCTCTGCATTTGCTCGCAGGCCTCAAAACTTTGCACTTTCCGGCGAACGGTATTTTGCGCTTGCCACCGTCCGAGGCGCAGGAACTCGCAGAATCTTTTGCAAAGGTGTTCGGTGCCGATCAGCTTGCGCTGCAGCCTGCGGGTTCAGCGGGATTCGTGTTGAGTGGTTGCAGCGCGCCAGGGACCGCAACCGTTGATCCCGGGCGCCTTATCGGCGAGGGTTATGAGAGCGCGCTGCCAAGCGGCGCCGAGAGCGCCGCGCTGCGCGCACTAGCGAGCGAAATCGAGATGTGGTTGCATGAGCTGCCGCTCAATCGGCGCCGCGAGCTGCGGGGAGAGCCGCGGGTCAGTGCACTATGGTTGTGGGGCGGTGGGATGCCGCCGCGCAACCCGCTGACGGCTTCGCTTGCGGCCTCGCCTGAGGCGAGGTTTACGCGGCTAATAGCGAACGATATCTGGACACAATCGCTCGCCCGACTTGCGGGCCTCGAGTGCGAACCGCTGGTCTTGCCGCTCGTGTTACCGATGGGGTCGACGATGGAAGCTGAGGCCACGGTCTGTGTGGTCGCACCGCTCGCTGGGGTTTCGCCAGAAATCTTTGATCGCGAGGTCATTGCACCCGCTGCTGCGGCGCTCGCTGCCGGTCACCTCAAGCGCCTCGCGGTGGTGGCGAATGATCGGTCGATCATTGCCTCGGCAACAGATCGCTATCGATTTTGGCGGCCGCTGCGCAGCGTATTCGCAGCTGTTGCCGATAGCGCATGAAATACATACGCCCATGAAGTACTCGGGCCTATGAAGCTCAAGGTCGTTCGCCGTAGCGCCGAGCCCGCCGCGAGCGCCGTGTTCACGGGACTCAATCCGGTGCTGGCCCGCGCCTACGCAGCGCGCGGCATCAAAGATCGTGCGCTGCTGCGTACCGGCCTCGATCTGCTGCTGCCGGTCGGTACGCTCGATGGCATCGACGCCGCGATCGAGCTTCTGCTCGTGCATCGGGTGAGCGGCCGGCGGATTTTGGTCATTGGCGATTTCGATGCCGACGGCGCAACCAGTTCGGCGCTCATCGTCCGCTGCTTGCGCGCTTGGGGCTACGCAGACGTCGATTTTTTGGTGCCTAATCGTTTTGAGTTTGGTTACGGACTGACGCCAGAAATCGTCGCTCTCGCGGCCAAGCAAAATCCGGCCTTGCTGATCACGGTCGACAACGGTATCTCGAGCTTGCCGGGCACCGCAGCGGCGCGTGCGCTCGGCATCGATGTGCTGGTGACCGATCATCACCTCGCCGGTGCAGAGTTGCCGGCCGCCAATGTCATCGTCAACCCTAATGTTCCGGGCGCGCGGTTTGCGTCGCGCTCGCTCGCTGGTGTGGGCGTGGCGTTTTACGTCATGGCGGCGCTGCATCGGGCGCTTGCCGAGCCGTCGCTGCCATCGCCGGCGACTTGGCTCGATCTCGTGGCACTCGGCACCGTTGCCGACATCGTGCCGCTCGATGCAAACAATCGTATCCTCGTCGCGCAGGGCCTTGCGCGCATTCGTGCCGGGCGCTGCACCGCGGGTCTGCGCGCGTTGCTCGAAATCGGCCGAAAGCAACTGCCGCAAATCATTGCGGCAGATCTCGGCTTCATCGCGGGGCCGCGACTCAATGCAGCCGGACGTCTCGATGACATGTCGCTCGGCATTCGTTGTCTGCTCACCGACTCGCTGCCCGAGGCGCTGATGCTCGCGGCGAGACTCGACGATCTCAACAAAGAGCGGCGGATGATCGAAGCCAAGATGCAGGAGCAGGCGATGGCGGCCGTCCGCTTCCTCGATGACCCCGATGCGTTCGAGCGGCGCGGCGGTGCCGCATCGCGTCATGGCCTTTGTCTCTACGATTGCGAGTGGCACCAAGGGGTGGTCGGCATCGTCGCCGGGCGTATCAAAGATCGGGTTCGCCGGCCGGTGATTGCTCTTGCGGATGCGGGCGAGGGCCAACTGCGAGGATCGATGCGTTCGGTCACCGGGGTCCATGCGCGAGATGTGCTCGAGGCGATCTCGACGCGGCGCCCAGGGCTCTTGCCGAAATTCGGCGGACACGCGATGGCCGCAGGACTCACGCTCGACACCGCGAGACTCGATGAGTTTGCGCGCGAGTTCGACGCCGAGGTGTTGCGTTGGCAGGCGGGGGGTTCCCTGGCGGATCGTCTCGAGACCGATGGCGAACTCGGCATCGAAGATTTCTCCCTGGCGACGGCTGAGGCGCTGCGCGAGGGGGGACCGTGGGGACAGGCCTTTCCCGAGCCGACCTTCGATCAGGTTTTTCGGGTACACAAAACGCGGGTGCTCGCCGATACTCACCTCAAACTCTGGGTGGAGCCCGAGGGCTCGAACCGGCGCTTCGATGCCATCGCCTTCCACCTCCTGCAGGGCAGGCCGAACCTGCTCGGCAGCGACATTGCGCCAGCGCTCGGCGAGCGCGTGCACCTCGTCTATCGGCTCGGTATAAACGAGTGGAACGGCGAGCGGCGCCTGCAGCTGCTGGTCGATCATCTGCTAAAGTGAGCGAACCATGATCGAACTCGGACTTATCAAGCGATCCCTTGCAGACCTCCAGGAGCGCGTCAGCTCCTTAAGGGGGTTTCTTTGAGCACGATCTGAAAAAAGAGCGGCTCGAAGAAGTCAGCCGCGAACTCGAAAATCCCGCCGTTTGGCAAAAACCCGAGAAGGCCCAAGAGCTCGGCCGTGAGCGCGCAAAGCTCTCCGCAGAGCTCGAGGCCATGGATCTCGCCACGAACTCCGTCCGCGACTCCGCCGAGTTGCTGCAGCTCGCCGAGGCCGAAGACGACGAGGCCACGGCGCGCGAAGTAGAGCGCGAACTGCCAGAGGTCGAATCGAAAGTACGCAAGCTCGAACTCAAGCGCATGTTCCGCGGCGAGATGGACTCGCACAACGCTTACCTCGACATCCAGGCGGGCGCGGGCGGCACCGAAGCGCAGGACTGGGCGCAGATGCTGATGCGAATGTATCTCAAGTGGGCGGCCACCCGCGGTTTCACGGCCGAGGTCATCGACTCGAGTGCCGGCGAAGTGGCCGGCGTCAAAAGCACCACCATCGAATTTAAGGGCGATCACGCCTACGGTTGGTTACGCACCGAAACCGGTGTGCATCGTCTGGTGCGCAAGTCGCCCTTCGACTCGGGTAATCGTCGGCACACCTCGTTTGCGTCGGTGTTCGTCTCGCCGGAAATCGACGATGACATCAACATCGAGATCAACCCCGCCGATCTCGAG